>Ga0247757_10000692_pt1 | contig 26763 bp, 28 predicted proteins | sample UWRJL126311R4_FD_180929 | JGI IMG/M metagenome (GOLD analysis project Ga0247757, IMG submission 180929) | Plant litter microbial communities from Arlington Agricultural Research Station in Wisconsin, United States - UWRJ-L126-311R-4 | ecosystem: Environmental > Terrestrial > Plant litter >...
GACGACAGCCCACGGTAGTAGGTCTGGCCCAAGCCCTACTCGAACGATGGCTGGTAATGGAACATCGACGGCAACAAGACAAGAAGTCAAAGATGGTGTGATGGTGACGACCCGTGTCACCTGTTACGAGGGATATACTTTGACGGGTGACTCGACACTTGGAGATTACTGAGAAAAGGAGACCTATACAGTCGCATACACGGCACCATAGAATGATTGAACGGAGATGTTTGCTCTATGAGATGCGGAGTTGGTATACCAAGATGCTTCTCGATAGGCAAACCCAAACCAAAACGAGGAGTTGAACCTCAGCCCTTTTTCGCATGATAAAGGGGGTATATGACCATGCATGTAGTCTTCTTTGAAGCATATGCCGAAGACTAGATGCCCAGAATTTCCGAAAACGCCACGCTAAACTGTAAGCCATGCTCTTGTAAAAGATGTGAGAGAAGGAATCCACTGTATCTTATCAGAGGCACCTCGAAGCTCTTCGTTCTTGCTTTGTCGTTATTGTCGTCGGTGCTTCTGAAGCCTGTCAAAAGCTATCTTGTCTCAGGCTATCCCCCACCCAGAAAAGCTAAACCACCCAAAATGCTACCAAGCTGTAATATCCTCTATCTCTGCTTCGCCAAAAGTACTTGTCTTTGTTGCAGTCATACCGGATTCTACAACGTCTAGGTTTCCGTTTGGACTTCGTTGCATGATGTCTGGCAAGACTCGGTTCGTAAAACCCAGCAGGTGCCTATTGACTTGCTCAAACTCAAGCAAGAAGGCATCATGGCCATCCGGTGAATCAATCGTCCTCAATGTAGCGTTGGGAATATGAGCTGCCAGCTCTTGTTGCTCCGCAAACGTGAAGAGACCGTCGGATTGGATACCAAGAACTAAAGTTGGCTGCTCAATTAACGACAGAGCATATTGCAGAGCCGCTACTGGATCCAGGGTACCCGGATCGGTGCCTTCAGGGTAGCGATGTCGCGAGACATCGTGAGTGTCAAGCTTGCGCGTTATAGCAATGTAGCAATTGGCGTCGAACCGCTTGATGAACTTTTCGCCCTGATAGCGCAGATACGATTGGGCAGAGAAATAATGCGGAGTTCGGCTCCGAGCGCGTGCCAGATGACTTGTGCCGTTCGTAACTGACCCCTCCTGCACTGGCGGACTTGGAGGATTGGACGCGTCTCTAAACTCCAGGTCTGTTTGTGCTGTAGCCGAACTGGTAAGCGCGGCAGAGCTGTTTGTTCTTGATGGGCGTGGAGACCTAGCGTTCTTATGGCCATGATTATGAATTGCCCAATGCTCGTGCGATGGAGCGCTTGGGCGGAGCACCGCATTGATGCTCTGTTTCTTAGACAGATCCGGAGTGTTGCGGCCGAAGCGCGACTCGAACGAGTCCCGACTGCGGTACGTAAGAAGGGCAGACATGCGCGCAGCTCCGAGTCCTGTGGACGGAGGATCCTCGTAAGCGTAGTAGCCGTCATCATATTTAGGGTCACTGTAGATACTTTGGCGCTGTGCCTCGCCCCAGCTAATCCCCCAAGCGCTGTAGCGGGCAGAAGTAGCAATTGGTATGATGCTTCTAACATAGTCCTTGCCGAAGTAAGCAAACTCGAGAACAAGCATGCCGCCCATAGATCCGCCAACGACTGCTGCTATCTGGCGCACGCCGAGGTCGTCCAGAAGCAGTTTGAAGGTGCTTCGGTTGTTAGTACTACCTCTTTCCGCCATTGGTTTGGCAGAGCGACTCACTTGACGTCGTCTCTAACGGTTGTCAACGGAAACTCAGGCCCATACTGACCCAATGACTCGTCACCGTCTTTGGCGGTGACAGGACTGGCGCTACCGTAGGGGCTACCCAGACTATTGATGCAGACGACAAAGAATCTGGAAATGTCGAAGGCCTTGCCTGGGCCTCCAAGCAGAGGACCCCACCAGTCGCCGACATCTGCGCTGCCGGTCAAGGCATGGCAGATGACCATGGCATTGTCACGACCAGCCGACAAGGTACCGTAGGTCTTGTATGCAACGGGTACATCCTTGAGTATGACGCCGGATTCGAGAGTGACGTGCGGGATGATAGCGATCTGCTGGTCCGGAATCAGGGTTGCAAACGGGTTCTCGGGTTGGGCAGCGACTCTCCCTACATACTGCATTAGCTTCTTGCCTATTTGCTAGAGGCGCCACGGGCGGATCAGAAGGCGTACGGTACGGGGAGCGGCCGTTAGGCGTATCGCTCATGCTGGCGGGCGAGGTCGGAGGAGAGGGTGGGGCGCAGACAAGAGGGCTCGAGGCGGAGGGATCATTTTCAGTGCGAGGGAGTCATGGCCTTTTTAGCTGGCACGGCGACGCGACGACGCCGTTTCTTTTTTTCTTTTTTTCTGGGGCGGATGACGCCATGCGCTGCCTCTAACGCTACCCCCCACCAGAAGCACAATGCGACAACACGGGCACGTCTGGCTTCAAGCTGCCTCCCATCTGCGACGCTGCACGCGACTGAGTGCGGCAAACGCTGCAGTCCGCGGCTGCAGGTCCAAGCCCAGGCTCGAGCCGAAGTTCAACTTCAAGATGCTTGACGCCCGCGCCTGCAGTTGCTGGGGTCGTAGATGCTCAGGAAAAGGGCGGGACTCGCGTTGACCATGTATAGACTGGTTGTTGATGGCTGGGCATCTTGACCTCACGGCGGTCCAGCCAACCCCAGGATGATCCCCACGCTATCCATAACCGTACAATAGCACTTGCAAGCCCCCACCCACGTGGCACCCTCCAGCATCCAACACTGAAGCATGGATAGATTGAATCGAGACATGCCCAAGCCGCGTGTCTCTTTTGCCCATCATGGGACCGAGTGGTCCTATGTCGACCGACCGCTGTATTCCACATGCCGCCCAACATTGGTAACCTCCCCACACACTGCACAGCTCGCGAAGCCTCACCTTGTGCTGTCACCAGATACGTGGGGGCCCAGCCTTCCGCACGGTCCGTGTCTCTAGGAACGCCCACTGCATTGGAAACGGCATCAATAGTCTTGCCTTCTTTCCCCCGCCGAAAAGAAAGCATGCATAGAGGGCCAGCTTGATATGCATACATATATGTGCATTCAACCGAGCACACCACGTCTTATACTTTAATCAATCCGTGCGTCACACGAGGGCTGACAGCTGAGCTTCGCCACCTTGCAACCCCTTTCACCACATCTCAGCGGCCCTCATCATCTCTTGCGAACACACGTCCTCTCCTATCCATCTGTCAACATGCCCCTCCCGCTCGATATGGGGTCCTATGATTACCTCTGGCGCATCAAGGATCAGTTCCTAAGCGCCCGCTTCCCTGATTGCTACAAAGGACCCGAGTTCTACGCCCTGTGTGCAGGCGAACAGGCCCGTCGAATGCAAATGTACAAACAGAGGAGATGGGACGAGTTTTGGTACATGTTTAGGGATTACGGGAGAAAGGTGCGATGGGCAGTGTTGAAATTCCTCGGATTCAGACCATACTAAGACTGCCCACGTGGGCAAGCGGGTGCAAGAACAGCCGGACGACCATCCAAGCACAGTTAAGAAGGTGTTGAGGTTCATTGCAGAATGGGTACCTTGCAGTCGGTCTGTTTCCCCTTCCTACCACACCATCTATACCATGTCACCACCAAATTGTCAGCCCCGAAACATAGCTCCGTGCGATCGCTCCAGGGTGTATGGTAGGAACCATGAGCACGCAACCTCTATCCATCGTACGGGGCAGCATAATAATCGTGAGAACAGATATGGGTGGTAAGGCTCATCGAGAGATGGCTCATATTGCGGTGTTCCGTGGCTGAGCATTTTGTTGATCGAGGAGTATGTAAGAGTGATTTTGTATGCGAATTTTAGGTTATGCCATGGTATATTTCCCCGCTGATCTATTCCTTTCTGGTGGTACAACCATGAGAAACTTGTGATGCAGGAGCCGCTTCGATGTATTTGCTTAGTGCGTTTCTTAGCTAGTCACCGACAACTGACTTGTTGACATAAAACCTCCACTGGTCTATGCATGAGCTGTTAAACCAGATTATTGTTTGGATGACCTAACCCGAAAGGGCAACATCCTCAACCTTGATCTCTCAGACGAACATGAAAGCGGGACATAAGCGATACCCATCAAAAACCCTGGTACCATACAAAACACCGCACAACACTGGTTGTTTCTTACATACACTGTCTATTCTATTTTTTAATAATACAAAAATAAGACTGTAGATTCTCTACAAAAAATATTGCGAAATTTTTAGCGGTAAGCCCTCAGTACTTTGTAAGATGCCTCACCAGGCATCTCGCTTATATCCCGATTTTGCGTTCGTCTGAGAGCTTGATCTAGGGTACTTCAATGGCCTAACGTGCAGTTCTTTAGGGGTTTCCTCACGCTTGGAACAGGTGGTTGGACATTCACCGCCATCAATGCACGGTGCGAGTCACCCTGAGAATGGTAACTCGTGAAGCAAACAGAGCATGGCCGAACGAATTAAGTCACTCTCATTCTGGATTTTCTAACTGAAGCCCTTTGGCTTTGATATGATTGCGTTTTGGATTAACACGTTAACATGATTGAATTGCCCACCCCTATAGACGGATCTACCGGAAAACTCCCCGTGCTCAAGTGCAGTAAAATAACATCCGGACCATCATGCGTCATGTTTGAGGAATAGAAATAAATTACATGACGATGCACCAGCAGTCCTCGCCGCAGCCGCAGCAGTTGCACTCCTCACCACAGGAAGTGGAGATGGGCTTAGGCTTGACAATGGAGGTAATGGAGGAGGTGGTGCTGCCCTTCATGATTGTGGGAGGGTGAGTCGACGTCTACCCCAATTAGCAAAGCCACCAGGTCTGGGGACTAAGGCACTTACGATATAGGTAGGATGGTGTTGAAAGAGTTGATAGCGTTTCCGTCGATCGGGAGTCGGTGGAAGAGATGCAGGTCGAAGTACTGAAGTTCCGAGGGGGATTGTGCCCAGTTTATATAATTGTTGCTGGCGCAACACCCTGCTTTCCTAAGTCACCGACATGCAGATGCTCGCTACTCTGTACATGGAATGACTTGTCACGCAGAAGCCCGATCGTAACACCTGCAAGCTGTATCTATAGCCCGATTGGTCAATTGCTCGCACCCTCCCCCAACAACGCGTCTGCCGACGGCTGGGCCGACGTGGCAGACAAATTACATACTCAGCTCAGCCACACGGAGCCCCTGAATGGCTCATACCTGCGTATGTCATTGGCGGTGTCGCAAGCCATACGCGTCTCGCCGCTCGCAGCTATGCGGCGTCTTGATAAGCGCTAAGCTTTACCAAGCTTTCTTGGCGACAAAATGCCTCAGATTTTCAGGGAACAAGCATTCGCTAACGTCCCACTAGCTCACTAAAGCCATCGGGCGGCTCTTGGCCATGAATGCACAGAGCATGACCAACGCTACACGCGCCACCTGTGGCTCTAGGATGATGTCGTCGTGCAGGCGTGGTGTGTCTGCTGCAGCATGAAACCCGATGGTTCCGACCGGTTCTACTTCAAAATCCGGTCATTACATCATTAATGTGGCACGGCGACGGCTCGATATGGCCTCTAAAGGTGACTTGTTGGGTAACAATTTGCTCTGACACGTTCTCAGCTCGCGCAGCGGACCTGGGCAGTCGTGGCTGGGTGAGCTACGAGGCATTCCAAAACAAGGCCGAGCCGAGAGCCGCCGAAGCTTGCGCCTTGACGTCAGTCAGTAGCATTGCACCCCAGTGCATATATAGCACTGCAATATACCCTCCCGGTCAGAATAAGACGCACATCGTTGTCGTGCGGCAGGTTGGAGATGGATGGCCAGGCCCATTTTGAAGACAAGGCGTAGCGTCACGCTGGAAAGCTCACGTGATGGACCGGGACTTGAACGGGAGACGCGTTCAAATATATTGAATGCGTTATTTTCGTGTTACCCGCACTGCACATGCCCATTCTCGTACAACAGGAGATACTATTGTCTAGGCAGTGAGGACATCGACTTGTGCAACAGCGACTCATTTCAGCGATAGGCTAGAGGGGTTTGCTCCGCACAGTCTAATAGCGAACATGGGCACTCGATTGTGTGCCGTGGGAGCCGTCTCAGCTCGCTAACCCATACCCTCAATACGAACAATCAACCCTCCTTTCATCCGTCGAGGGCAATTGTCATGAACTAGTCCCCCATCTTTGTGTTAGCACCTCATACTCAGCCACCGCGCGCCTCACCATCCGGTGAAGTTCTCAGGATCAAGCAGCACTGAGTTAGTATACAAATGAGCAGCCTTGCGCATTTTCCCTTGAGCACACTTCTAACATCCATGGACATCATAACGCCGCCGCATCGCCGCAAACAGCATCCCTCTCCCCCACTGACAACGACCGCCTTCATAATTTTCTTCGCATTGATCGTCACGCCTATTAGTATAGTCTATGGCACCGAGATACATGCCGCACCCACCGCATCCTACGAAAATGTAACATGGCGCAAATCCGGCTCCGGTACGCTATACTACGTGCCTGGGCCCTTCACCTTCGCTCTTAGCGTTTCCCACAGGATCCTGTACCGTAAGACACGAGTACCTATTCTATACGCCCTCTGCGCCAGCGTCATACTGTGCGCAGGATGGCTTGTTGTGCTGGTGTTCTGGACGCAATGTCATTGGGATCTATGGGGCAACCTCAATGGCAGCGCAGACTCGTTTTGCTACCAACGGTCACTGCGTGCGGGGCGCAGGTCGCAGACGTATAGGACGGTGAACGACCAACTTGCGTATGCGTCTGCGGCCTTTGGGGTCTTGATTTTCATAGTCTGCCTTTTGGACATCTTAATCACAGGTTTTGATTTTCATCGTGGTAGAAAAATCCGAGTGTGCACATATGATGGATATTCCCCTAGAAGGGCTAGAAAGAGTGCTGGGTGCGCTGTCGCTGGTGAAAGATATTGGGCTGGGGACTTCCTTGCATGGGGCGGAGATGGTGGTGGTGAGGGCGGCGGCGGCGGAGACGGAGGTGATGGTGGCGGTGGGGGAGGCGGTGGAGGCGGGGATGGTGGAGGATGTTAGAATAGATTGACATTGATCAGGTCACATTACCGCAGTTGCTCCCTCCCGCCCAATAGATTATCGCCTTCTTCGTCATCTGAAGCAGCCAACAGCCCCCTTTGCTCACTACCCTCATCTTCAGGTTGCTCTCTCAATGCGCCATTTCCAATAGCCGCTCTGTCTATGTCATCTCTTTCCTCTGCACCATTCAGCACAAACCACACATCTTTCTTCGTTAGCAGCCCTTTCAATGTACCCCGATCAACGAAAAGCACATAACGCAATCCAAGTTTCTGAAACATTGATGTGGTAAGCTGGAAACTGGCTCTGGAATTCAGCGTGATTGGCGTCTGATCCATCCATGGCCGAAGGTCGAGTGATATAGCTGGATCGGATAGCGGCTGATGGGAGAAATAAGTCTCAGTCTCGTCGGAAAGGTTCCGAGATGGTGACAGGGCAGAAGAGAGCGCGAAAGCAAGTTCAGTGCGTGAGATGTACCCTAAAAGAAGCGCATCACGGCCATTGTCGACTACAGGAAAACCTCGATAGCGGTATTGAGAGAGGAGTTGGCGGAGGCTTGAAATTGTATGACCAGTAGCAGTGATGGCAACCAAGTCGTCGATGCGTGTCATGACCTGTGAGGCCGGGACATCTGGAATGGAAGAGCCATTATCGTCACGGTTATCCAGGAATGGATAACCGTTGAAGTGGATCCAAGACTCGTAAATACTACGTGGTGAGATAGCATCTCCCACCCACTTGCTAATCATGACAGCAATCATGATTGGTAAGACATATGTGAGAGCTCCTGTGAGCTCAAACATGATGACTACAATGGAAACAGTCATTCGGGTCGCACCACCGAGGGCGGACGCAGCTCCAATAATGGCATAGGTGCCAGGTGTCACACAAGGCACATCTGGCTCGCAAGATCCAAAGAGGAAGAGACTGGGCCATGCTTGCTGAATGACCTGAACCGTGAGACCGACAGCACGCCCGTAAAGACCGCCGATGGCCATAGACGGAAGAATTATGCCAGCGGGGATCTGGAGACCAAAGGTGAAGCTGGCAAGGATTATTCCGAGCCCTGCGGAAATTACCAGAAGAGCCACTACCCCAGTGTTCGCTTTGCCGGCTTTGCAAAGGCCGAGTGTGTCTTCTGTCAGGTCAACACACTCTGCAAAGAGGAAATAGACCAGCTCCGAAGCCTGAGCTCGCATAAACTTGATGGGAAAGTTGACCATGGCAGTGACGAAAGCGACGATTATCACCTCAGTGACGGGGTTCTGCAAATAAGCCCGATGCTTTCGCCACTCAGCCACCCGCATATTGAGCTTGATGAACAGTCCTCCGTATAGACCGCCCAAAATACCAAGAAATGCAAAGGGCAGGAGTTCGAAATCATGCCACCCGCTATGGTAAGTGACTTGATACAGCACAAGTTTGCCCGTTCGAAAAGGGTTGAATGCTTGAAGCGTGACGGCTGCGACCATCGCGCAAACAAAACTCTGCCACATGGTCTTATCTGGAAAGTAATAAGACAGCTGTTCGAGACTGAAAAGGACTCCTCCGATGGGTGAGCCAAATGCTACAGAGATGCCTGCTGCAGCGGCAGCAGAGAACACCTCTCGCTTTCGGGCTGTAGGATATGAGAAAATAGCCGTAATATTCATGATGTGGGACGTCTCGTACCTTCGTTGCCATTGACATTGGGGAACAATTTCATAAACAGGTTTGCAGAACAGCATGCGACATGGACCAAAGGCCCTTCTTTGCCTAGCCAAAGCCCCGACGCGACTGCTAGACACTATAGGGGTCAGCTGAGAGGTGTAAGTTTCTGGATAACGTGCATACCAAACCCAATGTCTTGACCAGTAGGGTCCAAGCACCTAGAAATCGCCTAATAACGAAGCCACCCAGGACGGTCTTAATTTCAGGGATCCCACTGTGCTTCGCATACGTGGAGAATTCCCGGACTAAGAGACTCGCGCATACCGCGAACAAAATCTGGTCGGGATTAGCATGTTGGAACATGACTTGGAGGGAGGCGTACCGAAAATAGGAGAAAGAACATGTACTCTACGATCCAGCCCCCACCGACAGAAGTAATACCAAGAGCACGACTCCAAGGATGCCAATCTTTGCACTGAGCGTACTCGGAATATCCCCAGCAACAAAAGCCTTTGTTGAGGTAAAACCTCCCGTCCCCTTCGACATTGCTGCAAAAGCCAGTCTTAAGATCTCCTAACCAATCGCTCACCACGTCGATAAAAGCAGCAATTCCGCCGCTGAGTATACCAGTTGCAATCAGTACCAGCCATATCTGACTGGCATCTGCAATTTGCTTCGCATAGCCGAGGATGCCTGATGCGCCCGAGTACAAATGCCTCAGGCGTTGCCTTTCCTTTGCATATTCGAAAATCCAGTCGATTGCCGTAAGATCGTCATATCCGACTCGTCGGCCAGGGCCCTCTACGTACCAGTCCATGCCATTCGCATCCTTAGTATCCTGTAAATGATCGCCAGCATTACCAGGTGTGTCGAGATAATTCAGGATGAGGTCAGTAGAATCGTTTGGGCGCGGACTTGTTCGGGGATGCGACATTCGTGGTTGAGGAGAGGACAGGAAGCGCGAAATGGCGAAACCAGACGATGCGGCTGCTTTTTGCTTCCTTTTGAACGACAGTCTACGTGAAGTTAGCATTCGCAATTTCTCACAGGTACTGATACGAGCGATTTGCACATACTGCTCTGGTAGCGCATGCTCCAGTGGGTCCTCACTCAATAGACTCTCGTCTTCTTTACTCTGATCGAGGGTCGCGGTCGGTTGCCTAGCCGCGCCGGCCCTGCTGGAAGAGGCTTCGGGGTGTCCATGAACGGACGGGCTTGCTGACGAGCTGGACATGCCCTGTGCGAGTGCGTATCATGGGCTACAGTGAAGCATTTCGGCCAGGGCGCGCTGGGTTCGTCGTGAGAGGTAGGATGGCTGATCACCAAAGCTCATATGTGGCGCTGTGGCGCAGCATGGCGGAATCACCCATACCATCGATCCCCCTTCCAACTTTCAAAATTCTTTTCCCTTTTTGTGACAGCAGAAACTCCAAGCAAGCCTGTCTGCTAAGTAAGACCTATTCTTACTGAGTGGCTTTCCTTCTAATGTCTTACCGGGTCCACGTTCAGACAGACTCGTTGATCTCTCAAAAAGTAGCGGTGTTCTTTTGGACGTGCCATCGTCGACTTGACGATCATGTTTATGGACTCAATAAATGAATATTTAGCTGACTATCTAGCTGTCCTGGTTAAAGTCTATCACCGCGCGGCCTGCAATCTCGCCCCTCCGCAGCTTCTGTACCGCATCGTTGAACTGGCTTAGGGGATAGACAGTGTAGATGGGCTTGAGCAATCCACGCTTCGCAAAGTCAAGCGTCTTATCCACGTCTCCCATACTGCTCACTAGCGTACCCTGGACACCCTGCTTCTTGAAGCACATCTGGCCCGGGTCGACATCAATGTGAAGCGTGCCGGCTGGAGGCAGTCCAACACACATGACCTTGCCGCCCACGCGCCCTCCCAGGTACGAAACAGACTGTGGATAGGCCTGGACAGCAGTGACAAAGACGGCGTGCGCACCGATACCATCGCAGATCTTGATGACCTCCTCTGTCACAGCCGGCGTTTCCTTAAAGTCGATGAAGTGTTCTGCGCCCGCCGTCTCCATACACAGCTTTTTCTTGTCCGCACCAGTGTCGATCGCTACTGGCCGAAGGCCCATGGCTTTGGCAAGTTGCAGGCCTTGCATACCGACGCCGCCGCCTCCGCCAGGAAACACGGCCCAGTCACCAGGCTTCAATCCAGACTCATTGATGGATGTATAGATGGTAGACGCTGAGCACATGATGGGTCCTGCAATGTAGTCGGACACGCCATCTGGAATAATGGTAGTGTAGCGTTCAGGCGAGACAACGTATTGCTTATATGAGCCGTCGCACATAAGACCGGTGAATACGGCACCCGAGCAGTAGCATTCCTTGTCGGATCGACAGAGCTCGCACGCGCCGCACGTGTCTTGGATAGGCTGTCACCAGAGTCAGCATGTTTGTTGTCAGCCCATATCCCCCGAGCATTAGAAGCGCCATGTACCTTGAGCCCAGCTCTCATGCCAGGCTTGAGTTTCTTGACGGCCGATCCAACCTTCACGATCACACCCGCGCCCTCATGTCCTGCACACTTTGTCCCGAGAGCGGACATTTTAGGTAAATTCCAATCGTTCAGCATGAAGTGGATATCTGAGTGGCAGATGCCCGTCGCATTGAGCTTGATGAGGACCTCATCAGGTTCTAATTTTGTTCAGTAATGAGGAATTGAGGCCTGTATTGAAATGGGATGTGCTATGAGCCGACATACTGATCTCAGGCACAGGAACCTCTTGCACTTCAACCCTGAAATCTGGGCCCTCATTCACCACCACCCCCGCCTTGCACACTTTGGGAACCTCAAAAACTTGTTCTTTGGTGTCTGCCATATCCAAAGAGACCAACGCAAAGATGTGTTTGATAAGGTGATGAATCTCGTCCCTCGAGCCTTAAAGCGTGCAGGTGTATGTCAGAACACCCGCTCATCCTCATTGCATTTTATAAGGTACCTAGACGCCACACATACCCCTCTCCGCTTCCCGCCACGCTCCTAACCGCTCGTCTCCATCCTTACACAGCGCTCGGCCGACCACTTCCCGACCACTCACAGTCCGCCAACGGAGCGACTCGGATGATGCGAATCGCATTATATGGTACCAGCAATGGAATCATTCCGTCCTTGTCGGGACTGTGCAGCCTTCCGATTGGACATTTTTCTTGGTAGCATGCGTGAGACATGTGGGGGTATGTAGGTGCTCGAATGCGGGGTTGGACTGCTGGTGCTGACGTCGTGTGGGCTTCCCAAAAGCTCGAAATGCGGGGGCCGCGAAAAGGCATTAGATTAGGACAATTACATAATGAATTCAGGACCCGTTTTGGTATAGTAAATAATCTTCCATCGTGCCATATCACCGCACGGTACTTATAGAAGCGCTTTGACGAAGAACCTGTTAACATGTCCGGGCTTGACCGCGAACTTTATGCAAGACCCCAATCATATAACATACCATGATATATAATCTACAAAAGACCAATCGTCCTTTGCTTTTGCTTCTTAACATCAACGTTCTTCCACAGTGCCACGCTCACCCATGTAATACTATATATCGAAGTCGCAGCAATAAGCATATACTTTTGTGTCTGAGCATAAGACAAGTTGATTGCATCACGTGTCGGGCTACCGACGGGGTATCCGCTCTGCGTCGTCAACTCGCCATAGATGGCTGCAAAATTCTCCATTGCATCAGCAGGCAGGTTGGCGGACAGTCGGGCGGGGAACACGCCGGTCCAGATGGCGCCAGCAATGGTAGATCCTATGGCCGAGCCGATGGCGATGACCATAGCCTCACAGGCAAGAAGAGCTGGGAAATCTTGCTGCTTGGAGACGGCCATGATTGTAGTCTGCTCCGAAGTGACAAGCACGCCTCCACCGAAGGCGATGAAGATCATGCACATGACAATGTAACCAATATTGATATCTGGCTCGCGGAAGACAATCATAAGCCCAACTCCAAGGATCGTGAGCGGTACACCCCAAACTAAGCTGTAAACCTTGAGTTTACCGTAGTAGCGCAGGGCGACGCCGTACACGATGCAGATGAAGCATGAGCCCATGGTGTAAATGTTGGAAATATACGTCGCGTGCGGAATGCTCTGGTTAAAGAGAACCACAAGTGCCGAGTAGAAGTATGAATTCCAAATGTACCAGCCGATATATAGCGAGCCAGCCATGGTATATGTGAAGATGACGGTACGGTTTTTGAGCAGGTACCAAGGTACGAAAGTCACAGGGGCGCCGTATTTTTCCCACAGGCCAAAAGCGACCACAAGCAGAAAGCCGATGATGATGAAGCAGATGATCATAGGGGACCTCCACTGGTCTGCCTGGTAACTGTAGAGGTTGAAGGCAAGGAGAAATAGCGCAAGGCCAGTGGCTAGAACAAGGAGCCCAATGACGTCGAATTCCTTGAGGTAGTAAAGACTTGTCTGGGCAATGGTACCATGACTGGGCTCATCGGAAAAGAGTCCCTGGTTGCGAGCCCTCCTATTATGCGTAATGAACATAAAGACAAGCGGCGCAGCAACAATAGGTATGATGATAGCGAACACCCCGAAGCCCCACCTGAACCCGATACCACCAGGAGCTAGAATACTGTCGACGGCGTAGCCATATACCCAGGTAGTGATGAGCCATGGCGAGGCTACGAAGCCGATGAAGAAGCCTCGATTCTTCAACTTGGACGTATCGGCGACAAAGACGGTAATCGAGAAGTCGATACTGTTATAGCCAACATAGTAAAAGGTCATGGCAGCACAATATGTCTGAACGTTCTTGCAGCCAGCCATCATGATAAGGCCCATAACGGTACTGACAACTCCAATAATGAGGGCAACGGGGCGGCCCCAAATGTTCATAATCTTAGCGTACGGGAGCTTCCAGATACCCGATACAAGCGATGAGATGACACCAGTGAGCGCGGTCAATGAATGTTCTTGGAACGAGGTTGTAACGTAAGGTGTCAGGGTACTAACGCTACCGGATGTGAAGGCGAGAATAAAAGCGAGCAGCCATATGCTGTTAGGAAGCCACGTAAGCCATGTGCTGGGCGCAAGAGCGTCCTTGTAATTACGAGTACTCACTTGATATACGCCAGAATGAGGCCTTTTTTAGACCAGACCAAGGTCATAGCCTGTGCTTTTTGTACACCATGCTCGGCGAGAGTATCGACTTGATTCAAGGAAGCATCATCAGAGCCAGTGCCGTACGTCCTTGCAGAACCCAACTTGTCGTCGACGCAGGGGGTCTCTATGCTGGTATGGCCAGCGACGGAGGCAGGTACGTGGGCAATATCTCTCTCAGCAGCATTGGCGCCCACAGAATCTTTGTTGGCCAGAGCAGCCGACGTAAGGCCTCTGAAGCTGAAACCCATGTTTGTGTAGGAGAAAGCACAAGCTGAGGCCCAAATGGGGATGGGGCAAAGCAAGGTGGTAAGAAATAGGGCTGCAGCAATGGGGAGATTGATAAGATCAACAGTAACCAGGCGGCGTCTAGGGTTCATATACACAGTGCATGCTGGCTTTGCGAAGCCGACCCTGGCAGGGGTGCCGAAGGCCCCACGGGATTCATTGACAGCTGGGTCGTCGTGCGGGTGGTATGGATTCGTTTATTCCTGAAGCGTTCTAACGCGTGTCGGCGGCTTCGTAGACGGTGGGCTTGATGCTCCCGGCATGCAAATTCTGACCCATAGGCATCCATGAACGTGGATCCAGAAACATGCGTATCACGGAATACTCGCACCAACAAGCTCTGGTTGACCCTGTTCCGGCATTCAGCCCGTGCCAGGGCGGAGGTCGCCCAAGGTCGCGTAAAGCTCTGGAGGCTGCTTGGATGATCTTATCTCGGACATGCGCCGGGGCTAGCGGGCATGGCGCCCAATCGTTAGCCTCGAAGCCCCGCATGGCGTGACCCGGGAGTTATCAGATGAAAATTTTTCATCTAATCAATCTTATCAGATGGAGCTGGTCATGCGTCTAAATGCACTCAAGCAGCGGCCCGGCGCCTCCCATGCGCGCTTTCGTCGTGCAAAGACACCTTCAGCCGACCAGCGTCGATTTCGGGCCCCTCGAGGCCTACGAGCAGTGCAGCTTGTCATCATGGTGCCGTTATGGACCGCCAACGTGATTTAACTTGCGGCCTGACTCTCGCCATAACCAGAATGCATACCAACGCTCCATCTTGACGGTGCTGACCCCAACCAACCTCCCTCAATCCTGCCCCTTTCTCCGCACCCTCCCCCTCCTCATATCCTTCTCAACCTTTCGGGCTTGACTGATGCTTGGCCCAACTTCTTCCTCCTCGGCCTTCCATCTTGCCCACGCCTCTTCGTCCACTTCATCCAACAGAAATTTGCCCATCAAGCCTGATCTCCACCTTTGGATCAGCCACTGTGCTGTGCCCTCAGTATCTGCTAAGCCACCTTTCCCTAACCTTCCCGTCTTCCTCGCAATGCCCTCGAGTAATTTCATGATATCGTTTGTCGGTGCATGGTATTCGGCATACAGACCCGGGTCGCGGACGTTGATCTGATAGAGAAGGTAGTCGGCCAGCATCACGGGCGGGATGATGGAATCCTTTACGGATCCACAAAGCGCCAGCTTCATCATGGCATGCGCGTCTGGCACGTAGGGTATGAAGACACCAGGTGTATCTACGAGATACACCCCTCCGCCCACCCCCTGATACCTCTTTTTCTGTGCCTCCTCCATAGACTCAACATCGTCCTCACTCGGAATGATCTTAACCCCGCTCCCAATTTTCCTCGTAACACCAGGCTGCGCTCCGGTTTTTGCAACCTTTCCCTTCCCGATCCCATGTGCTCTTAGCGCATTGAGGAGTGTGCTCTTCCCTACATTCGGCATTCCAACCACCAACAACCTGTGACCGACCAATTTCCACCTTTTTTGCGCATGCTCCCTCAGGAAGTCCAACAAGCCGATGACGCTCTTCCGCCGACCGCTATCCCCACCTTCAGTACCTGCATTGCGTATAAACATCGTCGGTGTCGGAATATGCCACTTTTGAATGATCTCTTCATGGCGCGAGTCGCGCGGCGGCCCCCCTAGATCTCGTTTAGTGTACACAATGAGCCGGTCCTTCCCTTCGAGACTCTGTTCGAATAGCGGATTGCGAGAGGTGAGTGGGACGCGATAATCACGGCACTCGATGACGAGATCGATGGTACTAAGGAGGCCTTTCATTTTCTGGAGACCGGATTTGTGATGGCCAAGAAAGTAAGACCGTGGAAGGTGATCGAGCGAGGGGAACGCGGTGCGAGGAACGAACGACATTGCGGTTATGCACGCAGCCCGCAGCAACGTATAACCCAACTTAGAGAGATTTTGTACTGTGTGCGCAAGAGGCGCGCCGATGGCTTTTATCTCATAGCGAGCAAGATGCCTTGTGCTATGCCGACGGAGCGATCAGGAAATGAATGACACAATGTCTGCCTTCAAATATGTTCGCTTGAGCCAAGGGTTTAATGATAGGAATCCAGAGGTGAGAAAGTTGTCTCGGGATGCGAGTCAAGAGCCGTGCCTCGCTTGGCGGCATCTGAGTCAGTCGACACGTTTAAGCAAGCTCATGTTCCACAATTGGTAGACCAAACAACAGTGATTATGGGTGAAGCGACATGGCGAGTAGCGGCAGTCCATTCAGTGAAAGTGAACAGAGCTTGAACGTCTTTTTCCTCGCATCCAAAACATTCTCCTATGCTTTCATCTTTGCCATTCTCACATTTTAATCCTGTTTAGCATCTTGTATACTTGAGGCGGTAAGACTTCTCCTTTGATAAACGTCAGAAGCATTTGGGCTTATTTCCGAATTCATACGATAGTCCTTTATCCAAATGCCTACGGTATAAAGTTCTTTCCCCTCTTTCCGTCTCTTAAACGGAGCAACTTGGATAGGAAAGCTCATAGTGGCGGTATTGATTGCGACACAGATGGATAATAGCTCAGAGCCGGTTTGGCATGAAGCAAGGCCGCTAACATGATGATAGGTTACGAAAAAAAGAAGTACAAGACCGTAAAGGGAGATTTCCATATTGGAGCACCTTTGTCTGCGCTGTCATCTGAGTTTATGCTGAATTGATTAGCTTTAGTTTTCCCCTAAGGATATTGAGCTACCGCAATTGATATCGGAAGATAGAATCGAATATAGTAATTGATATACTTTGGCTTCGGTTAAAATAGATATGTTCTGGACGATCAGCCGGATTTTACGTCGAATTTGATTTCATGCTCCAGCAGCAAGGCACCTGATTTGGTCCAGTGGCAGGAGAAACTATCAAGTAATTACAATCGATAGCCACAGGATGATGTAAATAGTAAAATCAGTCAAATGTCAATGGATATATTATAATTACAGCTTGCTATTGGGTCGTCTGGGTCAATGATGCTTTATAAGGAGTATCCTTAAAAGACTACCATCAATGAATATCTCGTGCCTTATCAATATTTCAATACGCCATACCACAACAAAACAAATAGTACACGAAAGCATTGCCCGCGCACAATAGCGGACTAGAACTGAAAATGTCTTTGTATCCCACCAACAAGCCCCATACTCCGCCCAATGCTCCAAGTCTATTCAACTTGCTTCGCTTGTCGAATAACTAATAACCTACAATCTACCAGTCACCCCACCCCTCATCCTCCTTTTTCGATGGCTTCTTCATTGCGCTAGTGCCTATTCCACTTGGCTTTTTCCCAGCAGTGCTCATACCTACAGTCTGGCTCCGTGTATCACTTGCACCGGCAAATTCGTCCCAAAAATCTTTCTTGTCCGCCGCGGGCCCTCTCTGCGGGGCACCAAAGGAATCCCAAAAGTCTTTCTGTTCCGGCTCGACAGCGCGCTGGTTGGAAAGAGGGGTATCTGAGCCTTCGACAAAGCGGTTGAATGTCTGGCCTGCAGCGGTCGCGCTCGATTGAAGGCCTTGACCCACAACAGTAGCTGTGTTACGAGCTTGAGAGGCAAGGTCTGCATCGGCAAGCTGTTGACGTAGTAAGTGAGACACGTGGCTATCATTCAATTGCCCAGTTTTTCTTGCTTACCTTTTGCATGCCAGGTTTCACCCAACCCTCGTAGCCCGTCTTGCCTGCCTTGCTCACACTCGCGCCAAGCCAGCCAAATCCCTTGGTCAAGGCTCCCATTGGATCCTTCTGGAAATCATCAAGAGCCGGCGGTGCATCGAAGCTATCTTCTTTCTTCCAGTGATCGGGCTCACTTCCGAAACCACCATATTTGCCTCCTTGGTTGGGTGCTATATCATCCCTTCTATTTGCATTCTCTACACCCATCCGGGCAAAGTAAGCTTCATTTTTGCTCTTTTGTGACCCCATGGCGTTTGTACCAAGAGCCGGCGACCCTGACCGCTGTAGGCCTGTGGAGTCATTGCTTCGGGTTTTGCTCAATGGAGTCCCACTCCTGCTACCAGACCCTCCAGCCCTCCCGCTCAATGGAGCGCTGGTTCCTAGTGGCGCGGATTCCTTTTTGGGCAATCTCTTTGGTAGGTTCCTCTTATCGAATTCCCTGCCCTCTACTTTGCAGCTCAACCTCTCCTTCCATTCGTCTCCCGCTTCAGAATCGTATCGTTCTTGGATAGATGAGGTATCGAAGGTTTTTCCGTCCTTAGTATTAGAAGTGTGTGAGTTGAAGTAGTCCTGGAAGGGCTTATTGCCACCAGCAGCCATGCGAGCAAGCTCAGAACCCTTGAAGGCATCCATAGTTATGCTTCGAATGAAGGAAATGTGGACACCCAGGCCGCGATGCACGCCAGAGCAGGATAGACACATGAATATTCCGAGCTTTGGCGATGCCTATAGTAGAGTTGCTCAGCACCATGCCTTCATCATTATGCTGCACACGGACTAAGGACCCGTACCCACTGCGGACTCGGCGCGTTACAATCGACGCATCTGTTGTTCTCGTTTGTCTTCTGTATCTCAAGCAGCTACATTTTTGTCAGTCTCCATCTTTCAGCTATGTGGCCGCTAAGGCAAAGTTGACTAGAGTATCTGCTCACCTTGCTTCTCGTCTCCGGGTCGACTTCCCACATTTTGCTCATAGCGACGGCCTGGAAAGCGTAGCGACACGACTTGGAAACAGTTATTCGTGGTCGACAAACAGGGTGCAGCTGTGGTTAAGCTTCGTTTTGAGGAGGACAACTAAGAAAGTGAAGCCACCGCAAATCAAAGTCAATCACAAAGAAATACCAGAAACCCAAAGACAGGCCACGAGACTCGAAGACGCTTTCTGCGAGTGCCTAGTTAGTGTTTGATCGCTTTCGAGGCTGTTCAACAGTGTTGCAAGGCATAGACACAGGGACAGGGACAGACTCGGACTTCGGGCTAACATCGGAAGCGAGGGGTGACTTCATCGTGTGAACAAGAACCATTAACAACGCCAAACCATTTCTATTGTTCTCGTGATCCTTTCACTCCACGCTCAGACGTGCCTTTATCTCTCTCCTTCCTTACTGACCATGTCTTCATAACCACTATATTCTGCAATCTATCGACCACCGATGGCTACGCTACAAGATGGAGAGTTGACCTCTCCGCGCCCCAACATCTCCTTCCCCGTAAACCGTCCCTCAGAGACAGGAACGTGGACACCCGAGCTCGATGCAAAGATTCGCTCTCAGGAGGCTTCTCACATCCAGTTCAATCGAAATCCGCTCCCCCGGGCATTCTTCCCTGGCGGCGACCGATCGCTTGCCGCTATCGCCATACGCGCCTTTCTCCTGGGTGTGTGCGGCGCTCTGGGCTTTTTGCTGACTGCAGTACTCAGCCACTATGGCAGCCGTCTCTGGCGCCCGTTCTTCTTCCTCGGAACACTTTGCATCTTTCACTTTCTTGAGTTCTACACTACGGCCGCGTTCAACACTCCGACCGCGTATGTTTCGTCGTTTCTTCTTACGAACGGCAGTCGCTACCGGCAGGCACACACTATTGCCTTCATCGAAACCGTGATAACATCATTCTTTCTTCCTGGATGGCAAGCCTGTGTCAATCCTCCCGCTACAATAGTGCTCGGGGCGGTGATGATTGTCGTTGGGCAAACAGTGCGAAGTCTAGCAATGGTACAAGCTGGGACCAACTTCAACCACCAGGTTCAAAGCGAGAAGAGTGAAGACCACGAGTTAGTTACTACAGGCTTGTATGCTTACTTTCGACACCCTTCTTATTTTGGGTTCTTCTGGTGGGGACTTGGAACGCAGGTTGTGATGGGGAATCTTTTGAGCTTCATTGCTTATGCGGGTATATTATGGTTCTTTTTCAACCATAGAATCATGCGTGAGTCGTTACTCTAGCTGATGCAAATGCAGCTGACTAGGATTTAGGCGAAGAGAAACACCTCATGGAATTTTTCGGTGACGATTACAAGGCATACAAGACAAGAACTAAAGTTTGGATACCCTTTATCTGATCCATAAGCTTTTTGCAAGGCAAAGGGGTCGGTTTCAACGTCGTGGGACGCCAGTATAGTTGTTTTAGTTGTTCTTGAAACCTTAAGCTTGCGTGTGACCATCCAAATATAGGACATGGTTGCCTGATTCTGGTAATGCTGAACCGAGACGAGTATGCTGGCGCCAGCAACTATGCTACGAAGGATTCAATGTTCCTGCCTTGCGATGCCGAGATAGTACAAAGCATTCATGCATGACTACACGTTTATCGAGTGATAAGCGGCTATCAATAAAGAACATCATGACTAGATAGCAGATTTGTGAGCTTTGTTGGGTATTAATCCGCAAGCAATTTTGGCCGGTTGATATTGCCATCTTCAAATACAACAACCACAACTCCAAGAACACTTCCTTTTAGCAGCCAGGTATACACTATACATAGAGAACAAAAATAGCGAGATATACTTTTTTACTCGGCGTCTGTCACACAGCCATGACTTGCATCTTTGACAAATCGCGCGTACTTGAAGAGCGTACCCTTACTGTACTTTAGTGGCGGTGCCTTGTAGTCTTTCTTTCTCTGCTCCATCTCGTGCTCGCTAATGTTGACATTGAGCTCGTTATCTTCAGCGTCAATAGTGATTTCGTCCCCGTCCTTTACTAGGCCGATGGGGCCTCCTTCCTGTGCCTCGGGTACAATATGGCCAATCAAAAATCCGTGGCTGCCGCCGCTAAAGCGGCCATCCGTAATGAGAGCAACATCGTGGCCAAGACCTGCGCCCATTATGGCTGAGCTAGGCTTCAGCATCTCGGGCATACCGGGGCCGCCCTTGGGTCCCTCATATCTGATAACAACGACGGTCTTCTCGCCTTTCTTGAACTCGCCGCGCTCGAGACTCGCGATGAATTCATCCTCGTCATTGTAGCATCGAGCCCTGCCCGTGAATTTCAATCCCTCTTTACCAGTAATCTTACCTACACAACCGCCAGGTGCAAGGTTACCTCTTAAGATTTGCAGATGACCAGTCTCCTTTATCGGGTTACTCAACGGCCGGAAGATTTGCTGATCTGAAGGGAAGTCCTGGGCGTGTTCCAAATTTTCTTTGAGGGTTTTGCCAGTGACAGTCATCTGGCTACCGTCAATGAGACCCTCTTTGAGCAGGAACTTGCACAATGCGAGAGTTCCGCCGATATCATTAACATCGGCCATTACGTACTTGCCCGATGGCTTGAGGTCGGCAAGCAGCGGGATGCGATCGCTAACACTTTGAAAGTCGTCGATGGTGAGCTTGATGCCAACTGAGTCGGCAATGGCGATCAGATGCAGGACAGCATTCGTGGAACCACCAGTCACGCTGACTAAAACCATGGCATTCTCCAGGGCTTGACGCGTTATGATATCCCTTGGCCGAATGTCTTCTTTAAGAAGGTTCCTAATGGCGCCTCCTGCCGCTAGGCATTCCAGCACCTTCGCCTTGGAGTTTGCAGGGTTGGATGATGACCCCGGTAGCGTCATGCCCATTACTTCCAGCGCAGTCGCCATGGTGTTGGCAGTATACATACCACCGCATGCGCCCTGGCCATTGCAGGCGTGTCGGATGATGTCGAATCTCTGCTCCTCGGTGATGTCCCCGGTGATGAACTGGCCATAGGCCTGGAAGGCGGAGACGATATCAACCGTCTGCTTGTCCTCAGGCATTGTCGATGCACAGCCGGGCTGGATGGTGCCGCCATACACCATGAGCGAAGGCCTGTTCACGCGGCCCATGGCCATGATCACACCAGGCATGTTCTTGTCGCATCCGGGAATGGAGATGTTTGCATCATACCATTGTCCGCCCATGACAGTCTCGATAGAGTCGGCAATGAGGTCGCGCGACTGCAGAGAGTAACGCATGCCCTTAGTACCCATGGAAATACCATCACTAACACCAATGGTATTGAACTGCATGCCCAGCAACCCCGCGCGCTGTACGCCCTCTTTGACCTTGTTGTTCAGGTCCAGCAGATGCATGTTGCATGGGTTGCCAGTGTACCAGACCGAGGAGATGCCGACCTGTGCCTTGTTCATGTCCTGCTCGCTCATGCCGGTGGCGTAGAGCATGGCCTGCGAGGCACCTTGAGACTTGGGCTGAGTGATTTTGTGGCTGACCCAATTGAGCTCATCGTCATTGCGCGCCTGGCAGTTTGCGGAGCTTGAGAGAGCTCGCCTAGCTGCCAGTCAGTAACGGTTGTCCAGCAGGGGTGCGGAGGAGCCTTAGACATACGTCTGGTGCCATTGAAGACGCGATGAGCATCTCAAGCGCAAGAATTGCGCGCCGGAGCGTGTGAGAGGCGGCATTGTGGGCTGCCCGCAGTCGAGAGTGTGTCTCCGCCTTTTTAAGCTGCGTCCAGTCAATGTTCGGAGCTCTGCGGCCAACTCCCCGATGGCACGTGCGTGGAGAGAAAACCGGCCAGTCAACGCCCAAGTATTACGCAAGCCCTTGACTCCTCTCAGCCTCACCACTCACGTCTCCGGCTTCGGACCGACAGCTGAACAGATATCCTGGGAGAGAGTATTCCACATGGCTGTCCGCTGTGTCAGTGAGGTCTGTGTTACATTTCCTTGTTGTCAATGGATTCCTTTGTCACCCGCTCCATTGTTGCAGTCATCCATCCGCAAGCCGCTGGCAACAATGTCCTTCAAGAGCGACGCATTGAAGTCATTCCCTTCATCACGCCTTCACACATGCAATCGTCGGCTCGCGCTTACCTTTATGCCCTTATAATGCCCCTCTATAGCATTCCCCCGTCGACTGCCCCCTTATCCATTTGCCACATACTGCCTCCATGAAACTTCTCGCATCACTTTTTCTCACCATATCTGCTCTTCCTACAAGGGCCTTCCCAAGTGAACGACCCTTGTTCTCAAGAGATGCACCACCCGCTGCTCCGGAAATCAAATACACAGGTTTCGCGTACGGTGCTTTCTGGTCTCCAGACAAGGGCAAGCGCTACGCCGACTTCAGACGACAATTCCTACTGGCTAGAAATCTTCCTAATGTCACAGTTCCCTTCACGAGCGCACGACTCTTCCAAACTGCACAATGGAATAATGGAACTGAGCCGAGCGAAGCATTTCAAGCTGCTATTGACACTAATACCACGCTCCTCCTCGGTCTTTGGCTACCGTTAGACAATGAGATCGTTGCCCTTGACAGGGCCTTCCAAAAACACGGCCAGCAACTTGTCGATCTAGTCGTTGGGATCTCCATTGGAAACGAAGACATATATCGCGCCAGCTCTAACTGCCAAGGCCAATGTAATGCGCATGCTATCCAGGAGCAAGTCAGGGGGAATGTTACCTTGGTGAGAAATGAAATAAAAAGCAAAGAATGGTACGGACTGTTCAAGACGCCGCCTCCTATTGGGCACGTAGATACAGGCGCAAATGCCGCTCTGTTAGACATGGATTTTGTCGGCACCAACATCTATCCATACTGGGTGCCTACTCCTATCGAGAATGCTAGGCAAGATTTTGATGCCGCGTTCAGAGACGTCATGTCAAAGTCTGGGAGTATGCCCGTATGGATCACCGAGACAGGATGGCCATCTTCGACTACGGATTCGAGACGTCCAGGTACAAAGGAAATGATGGAAGAGTACTGGAAGAAGGTTGGCTGCTCTCTGTTCGGCAAGCACAATGTTTGGTGGTTTGAACTGGAGAATGACTCCGAGTCAGCGGCTATTGACTTCGGCATCATCGATATCCAATCACAGACGCCCAAATTTGATCTCAGCTGTCCCAGCCAGTCTAATTCTCCTGAATTGCCCCAAAACCCCCATACTGGGGTCAATTTTTCCACAAAATCCAGTGCGATCAGTCCCAGCAAGACTTCATCGACCATAAGTCCTATATCGTTGCTCTCGACATCAACAATTACCAGAGCTGGAGCTCTTCTCTCTCAACCAGAGCTTCCAGCATCCTCCAGTATACATGCTAGAACTACTGTTTATGTGACGGTGACCGACTACACAACCATCTACCCAACTATAAGAACAGCGCCTAGTGGCACACACTCAGTACCCCTAAGTTCTTCCCAGATCCAGACCGTAACCACCTATCAAACGGTGTTCGTGACTCCATCACCGACCGTAGCACCTCCGCAAGCACCACCCGTACTCGTATCTCAATCCTCTACTGCCCCTGCGCCTTCAGCTTCTTCCACTTTGGATTCTTCCGCTCTAACAGCTCCACTAACTTCAACTTCCTTTGCCTCGATTACTTCTATACCCGGTTCATTTGCTAGTCCTTCTAGAAAGGTCTGTAGGAATCGTAGGCGCTCCCTGTATAGATGAACAAAACACACCAACCTTGGTACGGCCTGTTGAGGGGTTCCGTAGCCGGGTAGTGCCTACAGCAGCCCATATACTTTCTGTTCTCACTGGATGGTAGATCTAAAGACTACTATCCTCTTTGCGGCAGTGATTCGGTCTTCTTATGTAACACTTCTTTCACAGGCACAAAATACATAACATAGCATTAATACATATTGCTCATTTTTACTGTTACCACGATCTCTTCAACGCCTATCAACTTCCTTCGCTATGCACAATATCAGTTCTTAATGCGTTTGGCTTACGGTATCCAACAATCTCTGACTGTCTTCCATCCCCTCCCATTGGCTTTCTGTGCCTACAAAATCATTCCTCAAATACATGCTCCTGAACTTGCCAACGCGCTTATCCTCCATTGTAAAGTCTAAATCTTCAGGCTCATGGATCTCAATTTTCTGATCTACATCGATTCCGTTGTCTCGAGCGATAATATTAATGAGTCCGGGTATCGCCAGCGTATGCTTCATGCGCTCCTGCACTGTCGCGCTGTCTGGTGAGCAGTAGATGAAATACAGACGGTTATTGGTATCATGGCGGTAAAAAGTGAAGCTTGGAGTTGAGGTGGGGAGGCGAGAAGGAACTGTGGATGCAGGGAGAGCTTTGCTAGTGAAATTGAGCTGAAGGCTCTCGGTGTGGGTGTTAACAAACTGGTCATGTTTTAGTAACAGCCCCAGTAAAGAGCGATTACATACGATTTGAGCACACGACCCATTTTCGGAGAGGTCGCGGAGTGCAGCGAGAGCATCGTCCTCGATTCTGTTCTTCATGCGGCGGTCGCAAAGGCGGCACTTGTTTTTCTCGTGGCCGTGGACCTGGATGCCCTCACCGTGATCCTTGTGCATGTGCTTGGTACGTCGCTCATCCCAGGATCGAATGTCAGTTATCTCGCCGATCTCTTTACATATTATAGAAGAGTGAAAGTAAGATTCGCCTAAGCTTTTGATCAAAGTTACTCGGCCGTCGAGAAGTAGAGCTTTCAATCTAGCATCAGCCCGGTATGGGACATAGGTGATAGCTGTAAGCAGCGAATCATCGCCACGCAGAACAAGGTACAACGGGTCAGTGGGAGTGAGTGCGGAGTCGAGCTGGTTGAGAGTTTGTTGAAACGAACAGCCTGGGCTTTCCCGAAATGATATAGGTGCGACCGGAAACAAGGCTGTATCCGAGACCATCAAAGGCAATGCGAACAGCTTAGAGTTCTTTCTGAAAGTTGTAAAAGCCTCGTTAACAGTTGGGAGAATCTCTGGTGCTTCAATTAGTCCTATGTCCTAAACGATACTTCAATTTCATCCGTACCCATTGTGGGCGTTGGCGAGTTGACAAACGTCAGACGGTATACTGGGAGCTTTATTTGTTCGAACAGGTGTCTACATTTTATTTTCGCACAGGTATTTATAGCATGCTGCACGATTGTAGGTACGCGCGTTCCAAGGCCTATCCAGTGCGGAATTCCGCATGTCTGCGGAGTTCAAGAAATTACTACCTTGTAAAAAAAAGAAGTCTAAAACAAGACATTAGACGTCACTATTAGAAGACTCTTATAGACCTTTGCTTTTCTCTATTACTGTCTTAAAACACTCTGATAAGCGTCCTCAAGGAGGTGTTATTATATCCGACTTTTTTTGGTTTCCACAAGACTGCTGCCCAACAGGTCGAGAGCAGCGTAACATTTCAAAGAATGTAAGAATAATTCTCTTGCAACCTGTTGGCTGAATTGTAGCTGTTAAAATTTGGCATCTTTTCCATTATTTACATTGGTCGTTCAGTGCTTTGAATCAACTTTTCGCGATATTCTCCTACAGCCTGTTGGCTATTGCGATTTAACGCCAGGGCAATATTTACCCACTGCCTGTGCACAAAACTCATCATTCAGCCCCATAGTTATTAGATTCATATATCGTATTAGAAATGCGCCCTGCGAAAACGTACAAATGTCTGGGCCCCAGATACTTACACATGTTATCATCATGAATCTCTATACGAAATGCAAAACAATGAACACTTTTGAGAGTGTCATAGTTCTTCTACCAATGTCTAGCATTAATGTGAATTTTCAAGGTTAGTGACCTTGGTTCAGTAAGGATTTATCCACACTGTTCGTTTACTTCTCCTACTCGCTTGTTACTTGAGACTGCGTAGGGATTACCCTACTCTTTTACTATCCTTGCCCATGGCCACTTTTGCATTCTGCTTTCACCTGTGGTGCCCACCCGAAGGTACTTAATTC
>Ga0247757_10000693_pt1 | contig 26757 bp, 25 predicted proteins | sample UWRJL126311R4_FD_180929 | JGI IMG/M metagenome (GOLD analysis project Ga0247757, IMG submission 180929) | Plant litter microbial communities from Arlington Agricultural Research Station in Wisconsin, United States - UWRJ-L126-311R-4 | ecosystem: Environmental > Terrestrial > Plant litter >...
CTCGGTGGGGCCGGTGACGTCGCGCAGGGCGTAGATCTTGCGGTCGGCGGGCGCCAGCTCACCGGCGGCGAAGATGGCCGCACCGAGGTCGCAAAGCTGTTGCCGAATCCGGCCTTTGGGGATGTCGGCGGTGAAACCGGGGATGGACTCCAGCTTGTCCAGCGTGCCCCCGGTGTGGCCGAGACCACGGCCCGCGGCTTGGGGAACCGCACCGCCGCAAGCCATCACGACGGGAACCAGCGGAATGGTGATCTTGTCGCCGACCCCGCCCGTGGAGTGCTTGTCCACCGTCGGCCTGCCGACATCGGAGAAGTCGAACCGCTCCCCGGAGGCGACCATCGCCGCCGTCCAGCGGGCGATCTCGTGGCCGGACATCCCGCGCAGGAAGATGGCCATCAACAGCGCGGCCATCTGCCCCTCGCTCACCCGCTCATGGGTGTAGGCGTCGATCACCCAGTCGATGGCCTCGTCGGGCAGGGCCGCGCCGTCGCGTTTGGTCCGGATGACGGACGGGGCGTCGAGGTGTGCCGTGTCGAAGCTCTTCTGGGTCATGGCGTTTCCCCGCCCGGGGTACGCGCCAGATCGTCGGGGCCGAACGCGTCGGGCAGCAGCTCCCGCAGCCGTCGCGGGCCCTGTGGGTGGTCGATCAACATGTCGGGTCCGCCGTGCTCGAGCAGGACCTGACGGCACCGCCCGCAGGGCATCAGCAGCTCGCCGTCGGGGCCGACGCAGGACAGCGCGAGCAGGCGCCCGCCGCCCGTGCCGAACAGGGCGCAGACCACTGCGCACTCCGCACAGAGACCCAGGCCATATGAGACATTCTCCACATTGCAGCCGGTCACCATTCGGTAATCGTCGGCGAGCGCCGCCGCCCCGACCCGGAACCGCGAATACGGTGCGTAGGCGTGGCCGGATGCCTCGATGGCGTTGCGCCGCAACATTTTCCAGTCGATCTCGGTGGTCACCTCAAGCCTTCCGGGCCGATTCTGAATCCATTCCGAACACCCCGTCCCCGAACCGCCAGTATCAGATAGGCGACCCTAATTTCAGGCCCGGGATGAGGGGATATGGCCCCACGCTAGTTCGTTCGACAGTACAAAGGAGATTAGAGTCGCCCCGAGGTTTGGAGATCGTGACGCGACGAGCTCCGAACGTCCACCGATGGCGTTGGAGGTTCACATGAGTACGGCGACATCAGACGCCGCGGCGCCGCGGTCGAAGCCGTCGCGCCGCCGCACCCTGTACCGGGGTGACCCGGCGATGTGGTCGTGGGTGCTGCACCGTATCTCGGGCGCCTCGATCTTCTTCTTCCTGTTCGTTCACGTCACCGACACCGCGCTGGTGCGGGTGGGCCCGCAGGCCTACAACGAGATCATCGAGACCTACAAGACCCCGATCATCGGGCTGATGGAGATGGGTCTCGTCGCAGCGGTGCTCTACCACGCACTCAACGGCATCCGCGTGATCCTGATCGACTTCTGGTCGGAGGGCCCACGGCACCAGCGCAAGATGTTGTGGATCGTCGCGGGCATCTTCATCGCCGTCCTGATCGCCTCGCTCGGCGTCATCGGCATGCACATGGCGGAGAGGTTCCTCTAGTGCCCGAGAACCCGTACGACCACATCAGTGACCGCGGGGGCAGCGCGCCCGTCATGCAGCGCAGCCACGACCGCCCGGCCAGCCTGGACAACCCGCGCTCACCCCGCCGCGCGGGCGGCATGCCGAACTTCGAGAAGTACGCGTGGCTGTTCATGCGCTTTTCGGGCCTGGTTCTCGTGTTCCTCGCCCTCGGCCACCTGTTCATCATGCTGATGTGGGACGGCGGCGTGTACCGCATCGACTTCAACTACGTCGCACAGCGCTGGTCCTCGCCGTTCTGGCAGACATGGGATCTGCTGCTGCTGTGGCTGGCACAGCTGCACGGCGGCAACGGGATGCGCACCATCATCGCCGACTACAGCCGCAAGGATTCGACCCGGTTCTGGCTGAACACGCTGCTGGCGCTGTCCATGGCGTTCACGCTGGTCCTGGGCACCTATGTGCTGCTGACGTTCGACGCGTCCATCTCTTGATCGGGGAGCACAGATGATTACCGAACACCGCTACGACGTCGTCATCGTCGGTGCAGGCGGCGCGGGCATGCGAGCAGCAGTCGAGGCCGGCCCGCGCGTACGCACGGCCGTGCTGACCAAGCTCTACCCGACGCGGTCGCACACCGGCGCGGCCCAGGGCGGCATGTGTGCCGCGCTGGCCAACGTCGAAGAGGACAACTGGGAGTGGCACACCTTCGACACCGTCAAGGGTGGTGACTACCTCGCCGACCAGGACGCCGTCGAGATCATGGCCAAGGAGGCCATCGACGCGGTGCTCGACCTCGAGAAGATGGGGATGCCGTTCAACCGCACCCCCGAGGGCCGCATCGACCAGCGCCGCTTCGGCGGGCACACCCGCGACCACGGCAAGGCTCCGGTCCGGCGGGCCTGTTACGCCGCCGACCGCACCGGCCACATGATCCTGCAGACGCTGTACCAGAACTGCGTCAAGCACGACGTCGAGTTCTTCAACGAGTTCTACGCCCTCGACATCGCGATGACCCAGACCCCGTCGGGGCCGGTGGCCACCGGCGTCGTCGCCTACGAGCTGGCGACGGGCGACATCCACGTCTTCCACGCCAAGGCGGTCGTCTTCGCCACCGGCGGCTCGGGCCGGATGTACAAGACGACGTCGAACGCACACACGCTGACCGGTGACGGCCTCGGCATCGTCTTCCGCAAGGGACTTCCCTTGGAGGACATGGAGTTCCACCAGTTCCACCCGACGGGCCTGGCTGGGCTGGGCATCCTGATCTCCGAGGCGGTGCGCGGCGAGGGCGGCCGGCTGCTCAATGGTGAGGGCGAGCGGTTCATGGAGCGCTACGCGCCGACCATCGTCGACCTCGCGCCGCGCGACATCGTCGCCCGCTCGATGGTGCTCGAGGTCCTCGAGGGCCGTGGGGCGGGCCCGAACAAGGACTACGTCTACATCGACGTGCGCCACCTCGGCGCGGACGTGCTCGAAGCCAAGCTGCCCGACATCACCGAATTCGCGCGCACCTACCTGGGGGTGGACCCGGTCAAGGAACTGGTGCCGGTCTACCCGACCTGCCACTACGTCATGGGCGGCACCCCGACCACCGTCAACGGTCAGGTGCTCTCGGACAACACCACCGTCGTGCCCGGCCTGTACGCCGCCGGGGAGTGCGCGTGCGTGTCGGTGCACGGCGCCAACCGGCTGGGTACCAATTCGCTGCTCGACATCAACGTGTTCGGCCGCCGCGCCGGCATCGCGGCCGCCAATTACGCACTGGGACACGACTTCGTCGACCTTCCGGACAAGCCGGCCGACATGGTGGTCGGCTGGGTCGGTGACATCCTCTCCGAGCACGGCAACGAGCGCGTCGCCGACATCCGGGGCGCCCTGCAGCAGTCGATGGACAACAACGCCGCGGTGTTCCGCACCGAGGAGACGCTCAAGCAGGCGCTCACCGACATCCACGCGCTCAAGGAGCGGTACGCCCGAATCACCGTGCACGACAAGGGCAAGCGCTACAACAGCGACCTGCTCGAGGCCATCGAGCTCGGCTTCCTGCTCGAGCTGGCCGAGGTGACCGTCGTCGGTGCGCTCAACCGCAAGGAGTCGCGCGGCGGACACGCCCGCGAGGACTACCCGAACCGCGACGACACCAACTACATGCGCCACACCATGGCCTACAAGGAGGGCACCGACCTCCTCAGCGACATCCGGCTGGACTACAAGCCGGTGGTGCAGACGCGTTACGAGCCGATGGAACGGAAGTACTGACCCATGAGCGCACCGGTTCTCGACAAGCAGGACACCCCGCCCGTGCCCGAAGGCGCGGTGATGGTGACCCTCAAGATCGCGCGGTTCAACCCCGAGGCACCCGATGACGCAGGCTGGCAGAGCTTCCGGGTGCCCTGCCTGCCGTCGGACCGGCTGCTGAACCTGCTGCACTACGTGAAGTGGTACCTCGACGGGACGCTGACGTTCCGCCGCTCGTGTGCGCACGGGGTGTGCGGGTCGGACGCCATGCGCATCAACGGGGTGAACCGGTTGGCGTGCAAGGTCTTGATGCGCGACATGCTGCCCAAGAACTCGAGCAAGCAGCTGACCATCACGATCGAGCCGATCCGCGGCCTGCCGGTGGAGAAGGACCTGGTCGTCGACATGGAGCCGTTCTTCGACGCCTACCGCGCGATCAAGCCGTATCTGATCACCTCGGGCAACCAGCCCACCCGTGAGCGCATCCAGAGCCAGACCGACCGTGCCCGCTATGACGACACCACCAAGTGCATCCTGTGCGCGTGCTGCACCACCAGCTGCCCGGTGTACTGGAACGAGGGGTCGTACTTCGGCCCGGCGGCGATCGTCAACGCCCACCGGTTCATCTTCGACAGCAGGGACGAGGGCGCGGCGGAGCGCCTGGACATCCTCAACGACGTCGACGGGGTGTGGCGCTGCCGCACCACGTTCAACTGCACCGAGTCCTGCCCGCGTGGCATCGAGGTGACCAAGGCGATCCAAGAGGTCAAGCGCGCGTTGATGTTCGCCCGCTGACGGAGCCCGGCCGGGCCGATCATGTCCAGCGGCGCGCCAGGAAGTCGCGCACCAGCGCCGTCACCGCGGGCAGGTCGCTCTCCAGCAGGAAGTGCCCGCCGTCGCGCAGATGGATCTCCGGATCGACGGCGTCGTCGGCGAACGCGCGGGCCCCGTCGGGACCGAAGAACGGATCCTTGTCACCCCAGACCGCCAGCAGGGGAACCGAACTCGCGCGCAGGTAGTCGTGCAGCGCGGGATAGAGCCGGGGGTTGCTCGCGTAGTCGAGGAACAGCGCGAGCTGGATCGCGTCGTTGCCGGGCCGCGACAGGAGCGCGTAGTCGTGGTGCCAGGTGTCGGGGCTGACGACGGTCTCGTCGGGCACGCCCGCGGTGTACTGCATCTGCGTCGCCTCGAAACTGAGGAACTGGCGTAGCGCCGCGGCGGTGGCCGGGGTCTGCTCGCGCTGGTAGTTCCAGACCGGCACCCAGCCGGCCTCGACGAAGCCCGCGTCGTAGCCGTTGCCGTTCTGCGTGACGATCGCGGTGACCGCTTGCGGATCGGCGAGCGCCAGCCGCCACCCGACCGGCGCGCCGTAGTCCTGGACGTACATCGCGTACTCGCGCACGCCGAGCTGGCGCAGCAGGCCGCCGGTGAATTCCGCGAGCGCGTCGAAGGTGTAGTCGAACTCGTCTTCCGACGGTGCGTCGGAGTACCCGAACCCGAGGTAGTCCGGTGCGATCACGCGGTAGCGATCGGCCAGCTCGGGGATCAGGTTGCGGAACATGAACGAGCTCGTCGGAAAGCCGTGCAGCAGAACGACGACCGGCGCATCGGTGGCCCCCGCCTCCCGGTAGAAGATCTGACGTCCCGCCACGGTGGCATAGCGATGGTGCACGGTCGTCATGACTAACTCCTCAAATTGCTTTTACTGGTTATCACAGTGAAGCCGATGCCATGTAACCTGTCAACAGAGGAATAGGGGTTAGCCATGGATCTGCCGGTGTCCAGCGCGGACGACGAGGTGCTGCTGCTCGACCTGCTCAACACCACACCCGTCGTCGACGGGTCGGCCACCGACCTGCTCGCCGAGCCCGCCGTCGCCGAGCGATGGCTGGCCGAGCACGGCGTCGCCGGCGACGAGGTGACGGGGCTGATCGCGGTCCGCCGGGTGCTGCAGGACGTGGTGCGCGGCGACCGCACCCCCGCGGGGCTGGACCCGTTCCTCGACGGAGTGCACCTGCGTCCGGTCGCATCGGAGCGAGGCATCGACTGGCGCGTGGCCGGGGCCACCGCCGCCACCCGGGCGGTGCTGGCCTGGGACCGGCTGCGCATCGCGAGCCCGGGCCGGCTGCGCGCCTGCGCGAATACCGAATGCCGGCTGTTCCTCGTCGACCGCAGCAAGCCGAACTCCGCCCGCTGGTGTTCGATGGCGATCTGCGGGAACCGGATGAAGGCTCGCCGGCACTACCGGCGCGCGCAGGCACAGTGAGTTCGCGCGCGCTCGCGGAACTACTGGCGGGACTACTGGCGGGACTACTGGCGGGACTAGGTGCGCTGCGCGAAGAGGCGCTCGGCGTAGGCCAGGTCGTCGCGCCACAGCCCGGCGGCCGCCCGGCGCATCAGTGGCCGCAGCAGCGGGCCCGCCACCAGACCCTTGCCGAAATGCGTCCGGTCCGAATGCGCGATCACGGCTTCCACGACCGCCGTCCTGGGCCTGCCGTCGACCCCGGGGCCCAATGGCGTGGCGTGCGTTTCCACCACGCTGCCCTGGCCCTCCCCCTCGATGATGCGCATCGACACCGTTCGCGGACCGGGCGTGGTGAATTCGGCGATCACCGGCACACCGAGGCGGCCGATGCGGAACGTGACGTCGACGACGAAACGGTCCAGCGCCTCGGGGAGCTCGGGCTCGGGAGGCGGCGCGCTGAGCACCTTGAGCTGGGTGAACGAATACGGGTGAAACCATGCGCCGTGCCACGGGTCGAGCCGGTTGGCCACCACGTCGGCCGGTTCGCAGACCCCTTCGACCCGGGCCACGGCCGAGAGCGCCGGTTCGCCGGGGCGCGGCATCGGCGGCGGCGCCTCGGTGAGCTGCCCGCTGGTGTCGGCGGGGTCGGCGTGCGCATCCAGCCGCACCCAGCACAGCACGCCGTCGTCGTGCGCGGGGAACGGCTTCCACGTGCCGTGCCTGCGCTCCCCCAACCGCAGACCGTGCCACGGGCAGACCAGCGTGCCGCACTCCACCGGCGCCGTCGCCAGGTCGGCACCCAGATGCGGGCAGGCGCGCGGCGCGACGAGCAGCCCGCCGTCCGTGCCGCGCCAGGCCACCAGCTCGCGGCCGGCGACCCGGGTGCCGAACGCCGCCGACGTGATCGACGAACTCGCCGCGAAGGCGAACCAGTTACCGCCCGGCTTGCGGCGGGCCCGCTGCAGCGCCGCGGAGATCAGCGCGGGGTCGGCGTCGGACCACGTCGGTGTCTGCCCCGGCCAGTCGAGCGCCGGGAGCACCTCGAACGGCCACGCCGCGGCGAGCCTGCCCCGCCACCCGTTCTGCTCGCTCATCGCCTCGCACCTCCTGCTGTCGTGGCCAGCCGCCGCAACAGCGGCGACCGCCCCTGGTTGGGCACCGTGTGCAGCGCATGGCCGGCCAACCCGAATCGGGCGAGCAGCTCGTTGGCCGCCGTGAAGCCCGTCGTGGCCGCACGTTCCATCAGGGCGACCGGAAGATCGATCCGAATACCATCCCCGGCCAGCATGATTCGGGAATCCGGGCTGCGCACACCGGGCCGCTGCGCGAAGTCACCCGGGGCGAACCTCGGGCAGTCGTCGCGGCGCAGCAGCCGTTCGTCGACGATGCGGGCGTGCACCGTCTCAGGGTAGAGCTCGTGCATGCGTGCGACGAGCGCCTCCCGCACCGTGTCGAGGTGTTCGGACACCGAGTAGGCGTGCAGTTCGACCACCGATCCGCCGGTCGCCGCCGCCCACCGCGCCGCCTCGGACTCGTACCGCTCCACCACGCTGACGTTGTCGAGCGGTTCGCGCCCGCCCGTCCCGACGAACGCGGCACGCTCGGGTGCCACCGGGCGGTCCAGCCACAACCGCAGCACCACGAACGGCGGCGCGCCGCCCATTCCCGCGACACGCTGCCGCCACGACGGGTCTCCCAGCCACACCGACTGCGCCGCGATCCGTTGCAACCCACCGACATCGGCGGCCAGCACCACACCGTCGGCGGGCAGCCGGTCCCCCGCGGTCGTGCGCACGGCCAGCCCGTCGTCGTCGGTCAGCGCCTCGACCGTCACCCCGGTGTGAAACCGCACTCCGAGGTCCTCCAGATGGGTGCGAAGCGGATTCCACAGTGCGACATCGAAATTCGCATTGGCGACGTCGAAGATCAGTCCTTCGCTGGAGCCGAGGAAGTAGATGTGGAACATGGTGGCGAGCTCACCGGCCGACAGCGCCTCCGGTCGGGCGAAGAAGCTGCGGGCGAACACCTCGAACGCCAGATGCTGGGCGGCGTCGGGAAAGTTGATGTCACGCAGGAACGTCGCGGCATCGCGGTGGTCGAGCTGACGGTAGGTCTCGGGCACCGACACCGCGGCCAGCGGTGCCGCGGCCTTGGCGTCGATACGGATCAGATCACGCAGCCGAAAGGTGGGGCTGCGCACCGCGAATGCCAGGGCGTTCCACGGCGGCGTCTGCGGGAGCCCGCGGAAGGTGTCGCGGCGACCGGCGCCGTCGATCAGGGGGTAGTCCTGCACCGGCGTCAGTGCCGACAGCGTCGGGTCCGCACGCCGCAGCAGCGCGCGCAGGTTGTAGTACTGGCGAAAGAAAGCGTGGAACCCACGGTTCATCCCGGTCTGCGAGCCGTCGGCGAGCGTCTCGGTCCAGCCGCCCACTCGGCCGCCGAGGTAGTCACGCTGCTCGACGACGTCGACGGCCACACCGCGTTCGGCCAGTCCGGTGGCCGCGGCGAATCCGGCGATGCCCGCACCGATCACGACGACGCGCGGGTGCGGGCCGTGTCCGTTGGCGGCGCTGCGACCCGGGTGCGCGGGCCACGTCTGACGGCGACGGTCGGTCATCGGCCCCCGGTCACCGGCTCCCGTGCCGCATCCGGCTCGCCCAGGACCGGCCGAGCCCGGCGAGGGCCACCGCCGCGCGACGGCGTTTGCCGACGGCGGCGCGCCTGCCGAAGATCTCGAAGTCCATGGCCTCGATGCGGTCGAGGATCTCCGAGTACAGCGTCGAGGCGGCCGCCACGCACGGGCGCGATGCGGGCGCCAGTAGCGCGACGCCGGGCTGCGCCTTGACGTACACGTCCCTGGTCAGCGCGTGCTGCTCGGCGAGCGCGGCCCGCACCCGCTGGTCGGTGCGGCGGTTGGCCCGGCACCACTGCAGCACGTCGCGATCCACCCCGTGCGCGGCGAGTTCGTCGGCGGGCAGATACACCCGGCCGCGGTCCAGGTCCTCGTCCACGTCGCGGAGGAAGTTGGTCAGCTGGAACGCCTTGCCGAGCGCGGCGGCGTAGGGGGCCGCTTCCTCGCGCGGGCCGACCGTGCCCAGCACCGGGAGCATCTGCAGCCCGATCACCTCGGCCGACCCGTACATGTAACGCTCCAGCGCAGGCCGGTCGGGATAGTCGGTGACGGTGAGGTCCATCCGCATCGACGCGAGGAAGTCGTCGAAGAGGTCCCAGCCGATGTTGTACTTGCGCGCGGTGTGCACCACCGCGGTCAGCACCGGATCCTGGCTGGGCTGCTTCTCCACCAGGGCGTTGAACAGGCGGGTGGACAGCTGTTGCAGCTGATCGGCGCGCTCCTCGACGGTGCCGGGCGCGTCGAGGTCGTCGAGGATGTCGTCGGCGCTGCGCGCGAACCCGTACAGCGCGTGCACCGCGGGCCGCTGCCGCGGCGCCAACAACCGGGTGGCCAGGAAGAACGTCTTGCCGTGCCGGGCGTTGAGACTGCGGCACTGTCGGTAGGCCCGCCGAAGCGACGGGTCCCGGACCCCGGCGGCATCGAGCTCGGTGTGGATCATCAGCGGTTGACCTCCGAGGTGGGCTGGCCGGCGTGGACGCCGGTGATGCGGTCGGCGGCGAGCCGGCCGGACAGGATCGCGGTCGGCACACCGACACCGGGGACCGTCGAGGAGCCGGCGAGCACCACGTTGTCGACGCCGCGCACGGTGTTGGCCGGCCGGAACGGTCCGGTCTGGGAAAACGTGTGCGCCAGCGCGAACGGACTGCCCGCCGCCATGCCCTGGCCGGCCCAGTCCGCCGGGGTCACCACATGCAGCACCTCGGCGTCCTCGGCGACGCCCGGTGCGCGTTTGCGAACGGTCTCGATCATCTCCTCGACGTATCCGGGCCCGGCGGCGTCCCAGTCGACGACGCCCACATCGGTGTTCGGCGCGGGCGCGAGCACGTAGAGCAGATCCCGGCCGGCCGGGGCCAGCGACGGGTCACTCGCGCTCGGCCGGGTCACCAGCAGCGACGGGTCACGCATGGTGCGGCCGTCGTCGATGATGTCGCGGAACGTCTGGTGCCAGGCGTCACCGAACAGGATCGTGTGGTGACCGGCAGCCTCACCCACCGCCGCGCAGCCGACGTGCGCGACGACCGCCGACGGCGCGGCGCGCAGCCGCAGCGCCCGGCGCGGGGTCCGGCGCACCAGCCGGTAGGTGTCGGGCAGCTCGGTGGTCAGCACGACGGCGTCGGCGGGCACCCGCCTGCCGTCGGCGGTGCGCACCGCCGCGACCCGGGACCCGATGAATTCGAGCTCGGAAACCGTTGCGCCGTAGACGAACTCGACACCGGCGTCGGTCGCCGCGGCGGCCATCGCGTCGGGCAGCGCGCGAACACCGCCGCGGGGGAAGTAGACGCCGGCGACGGTGTCCATGTAGGCGATCACCGCGTAGGCGGCCAGCGCACTCTGCGGCGGCACCCCGGCGTAGAGGGCCTGGAAGGTGAACACCCGCAGCAGCCGTTCGTCGGTGATGTGGCGGGCCACCATGCGCTCCCAGCCGCGGAACCCGCCGAGGGCGGCGAGCCGGGCGAGCTGCGGGGTCAGCAGCGACAGCGGGGAGTCGAAGTTGGCGCCGATGAACCCGTCGAATTCGGTCTCGTAGAGCTTGGTCAGCCACTCGCGCAGCCGCAGGTAGCCGTCGGCCTGCGCACGGCCGGCGAACCGCTCGACCTCGGTGGCCATCGCGGCCGCGTCGGTGTGCACGTGCACGGCGCTGCCGTCGGCGAAGCGGGCCTCGTACGCCGGGTTCACCGATTCCAGCGGCAGCCGCGCCGCCAGCGAGTCGCCGACGGCGGCGAACGCGTCGTCGATGATGTCGGGCATGGTCAGCACCGTGGGTCCGGTGTCGATGCGATAGCCGCCGATGTCCGCGCGGCCGACCCGGCCACCCGGGTGCTCGCCCCGTTCGACGACGGTGACCGTCCGACCCCGCCCGGCGAGTTGCAACGCGGCCGACAGGCCGGACAGGCCGGCGCCGACGACGACGACCCGGTCGGTGCGTCCGGTGACGGTGCGCATCAGGCTGCCCTCCTGGTGCACGCGATCGCCATGTCGGCCAACGCCGCGCGGGCGAAGTCGGGCATCGCCACCTCCTCGATGAAGTCGAGCGCGCGGGTGTGCCGGTCGGTGATCAGCTCCTCGATCCACTGCACCGCTCCGGACGAGACGATCAGGGAACGCCAGTGCTCGGCGGCTGCCGCGTCGATGTGCTCCCGGTTCATCAGGTCGACCAGCTGTTCGCGCAACGACCCGTCTGCCAACTCGTAGGCGGCGACGATGACACTCGTCGCCTTGCGCTCCTCCATGTCGGTGCGGGCGGACTTGCCCGTCAGCGACGGCGCCCCGAACACTCCGAGCAGGTCGTCGCGCAGCTGGAACGCCTCGCCGATCGCCGAACCGTACTCCGACAGCGCGTCGATGACCGACCGGTCGCACCCGGCCATCGCGGCCCCGATCTCCAGCGGCCGGCGGACGGTGTAGTTGCCCGATTTGCGGCGGAGCACGTCGAGGACCTCGCCGAGGCTGGGCCGGGCATGCGAACTGTTGACGAGGTCGGAGAACTGACCGATGGCCAGTTCGGTGCGCATGTCGTCGTAGCGCGACCACACCCGGTCCAGTTGGCGTGCGCCCATCCCGCTGCGGCGCAGCATCTGCTCGGCCCATACCAGGCACAGGTCGCCGAGCAGGATGGCCGCCGACTCACCGAAGCGCTCGGAGGACCCGCCCAGCCCGCGCTCGCGGTGCCACCGGGTGAAGGAGATGTGCGCGGCCGGCCGGGCCCGGCGCAGCGGCGAGCCGTCCATCACGTCGTCCTGGATCAGCGCGAAGGCATGCAGCAACTCCAGGCTCGCCGAAGCGCGCAGTGCGGCATCGTCATCGTCGGCGCCGCACAGCCACCCCAGGTACATGAACGTCGACCGCACGTACTTGCCGCCGTCGAGGAAGTCGGTCAGCAGCTCACCGGCGGGGCCCGCGTTGGCCGCGCCGAGGCGGCCCAGGCACTCGGTGTGCACGAAGTTCGTCAGGTGAGCCCGCACCGCGGTGCGCACCTCGGCACGCCAGGCGTCCAAGCCGGTCATGGGCGGCCTCCGCGCACCCGACATGACCAGGCGCTTTCCCGCCCACTCGCCGTGCATCAAGCTCACACTCCTCCCGGTGCTGCGTCCGGCCGGACGTCCGCGGCATGGTCAATTCGTTGCGATCCCCACGCCGGATTGGTCGGCTCGGGAAAATCCCCCAGCGACGTCTCCGCGTGTGCCGTCGACGACCCTGACTTCACCCTTACCCATTCGTGAGCCAACCACGTATGGGCAGGTCGAGTAGTTCGACGACTGTTCGGCCGCACAGCCACGAAACGCCGGAGGCGTCGGTTCCCAGGATTCTCCCACTCCCCGGTCAGCAGGCTCGCAGAACCGTATATTGCCGCTCATGGCAATCACCGAGGAGCCGTCGACACCCGCCGTCGGCGGCAAGGGCCTGCAGGCGGGTGCGCTCGGCCTCGTCGGCAACGTGGTGATCGGCCTGTCGGCCGTGGCACCGGCCTACAGCCTGGCGGCGACGCTCGGATACGTGGTCCTCGAGGTCGGCGACAAGGCGCCGTCGATGTTCGTGCTGGCGTTCATCCCCATGCTGCTGGTCGCCTTCGCCTACAAGGAGCTCGCGCAGGACACCCCCGACTGCGGGACCACGTTCACGTGGGGGACCAAGGCGTTCGGACCGTGGGTCGGCTGGATCGGCGGTTGGGGTCTGGCGGTGTCCGCGATCATCGTGCTGGCCAACGTCGCCGAGATCGCCGCGATCTATCTCTACAACTTCCTCGGCCTGGACGCCCTGGCCGACGACACCGTGGCGACCGTCGGGCTGGGCTGCTTCTTCATCGTCGCGATGACCCTGCTCTCCGCCCGCGGCATCGTCGTCAGCGAGCGGGTGCAGAACATCCTGATCACCGTCCAGTTCGGGGTGCTCATCGTGGTCAGCGTCATCGCCCTGGTCCGGGTGTTCGCGGGAAATGCCGGCGCACAATCGATCACACCGCAATGGTCGTGGCTGTGGCCGAGCGGGCTGGACACCTCGTCGATCGCCGCCGCGGTGATCCTGTGCATCTTCATCTACTGGGGGTGGGATGCCTGCCTGGCCGTCGGTGAGGAAACCAAGGACCCGGGCAGGACGCCGGGCATCGCGGCGGTCATCACCACGCTGATCCTGGTCTTCACCTACGTGCTGGTGGCCTACGCCCTGCAGTCGTTCGCCGGCTTCGGTGACGTCGGCATCGGGCTGAACAATCCGAACAACACCGACGACGTGCTCACCGTGCTCGGGGAGCCGGTCGCGGGCACCATCGCCGCGTCGGCGCTGCTGCTCACGGTGTCGGTGTCGGCCCTGTCGTCCACCCAGACCACAATCCTGCCCACCGCCCGCGGCACCCTGTCCATGGCGGTCTACGAGGCCATCCCGAAGCGTTTCGCCAGCGTGCATCCCCGCTACATGACCCCGGCGTTCGGCACCCTCGTGATGGGCGCATCGGCGCTGTTCTTCTACCTGGCTCTGAAAGTGTTGTCGGAGAACGCGCTCGCCGACTCGGTGGCGTCGCTCGGCCTGGCGGTGGCGTTCTACTACGGCATCACCGCGTTCGCGTGTGTCTGGTACTTCCGGCGGACACTGTTCTCGTCGGTGCGAAACCTGTTCTTCCGCGGCATCTTTCCGCTGCTGGGCGGTGCGGCCATGGCGGCCGCGTTCGGTATCAGCGCCAAGGACATGATCGCTCCCGACTACGGATACACCGCGTTCGGGCCGATCGGCGGAGTGTTCGTGCTCGGGGTGGGGATGCTCGTGCTGGGGGTACCGCTGATGCTGGCCTGCTTCGCTTTCGGCACGAAACGCTTCTTCCGCGGCGAGACGCTCGACGCCTCCACCGAAGTCCAGGTCCCCGATGTCTACTGAGGATTACCCATGCATCTGACCGTCGGCTACCTCGCCACCCCGACCGGCGACGACGGCGTCGCACTGGCCAGTGCGCTCGCCGTCACCTTCGACGCGACTGTCGACGTGCTCCTGGTGGTGCGCGAGGAGTTGCCCGATGGGCATCCCGGCCGAGCCGAATACCAGCGCGTCCTCCTCGAGCGCGGCCAGGAGTGGGTCGCGCGTGCCGTGACCGCCCTGCAGCGCAACGGTGTTCGCGCCGAATCGTCGGTGACCGTCGGGGAATCGTTCGCCCAGACGCTGATCGACTTCGCCGAGCGGAAGTCCTCGGACCTGATCGTCGTCGGCGGCGCCCGCGACGGGTTCTTCGGCCGCCACACCATCGGTCCGGTCACCGGGGCGCTGCTGCACTCCTCCCCCGTCCCGGTGGCCCTGGCCCCGCGCGGTTACGCCGAGGATCCCGACGACGCCTTCACCGCGGTGACCGCCGCCGTGCCCACCAGGCCGGGTGACGACAATCCCCTGCCGTTCGCGTTGACGATGGCCGGCTCCGCGGGCCTTCGGCTGCGGATGCTGTCGCTGGTGTCGGCGGAGAACCTCGCGGAGGCCGCCGACGCGCGCGAGGTGCGGCAACTGCAGGTGGCCGCGGCGCGGGAGAATCTCGCCCTCGCAGGCCGGGCCCTGCCCGAGTCGCCGGAGATCGAATCGCTGGTCGCCGACGGCATGACGCTGGAGTCGGCGCTGAAGAAACTGACCTGGGACGACGGCTCGCTGCTGGTGGTCGGGTCGAGCCGGTTCGCCGCGCCGCGCCGGCTCTTCCTGGGCTCGACGGCGGCGCGCATCCTGGCCGGGGTGGACGTGCCGGTGATCGTGGTGCCGCGCAGCGAGTAGGGCCAGGCGGCTCGCGCCGAACGTGAAGTTGTCGGCACGCTCGGCCTCGAGCGTGCCGATGGCTTCACACTCGGCGGCTTCTAGCGCTTGGTGAAAATCGTTCGGTGCCAACCCTTGTCGACGACGCCCGTGATGTCGCTCATCACGTGCTTGATCGACAGGTACTCCTCGAGCGAGTACTGGCTCATGTCCTTGCCGAAACCGGAGGCGCCGAATCCGCCGTGCGGCATCTCCGAGATGATCGGGATGTGGTCGTTGATCCACACGCAGCCCGCGTGGATCTCCCGCGAAGCGCGCTGGGCCCGGTACACGTCGCGGGTCCACGCCGAGGCGGCCAGCCCGTAGGCCGTGTCGTTGGCCTGCCGGATCGCGTCGTCGTCGTCGGTGAACGAGCGGACCGTCAGCACCGGGCCGAAGACCTCGTCGCGGTAGACCTCGGACTGCTCGGACACGTCGGCGATCAGCGTCGGCCGGTAGAACGCACCTGGCCCGTCCGGCGCGACACCACCGGTGACCACCCGGCCGCCCTCGCCGGGCGCCCGGGCCACCATGTCGGCCACCTTGGCCCGGTGGGCGAGCGAGATCAGCGGCCCCAGATCGGTGTCGGGATCGTGCGGGTCCCCGACGACGACCTTGCCCATCACCTCGGCGACGCCGGCGACGAAGTCGTCGTACACCTCGCGGGCGACGATGGCGCGGGTGGCCGCGGTGCAGTCCTGCCCCGTGTTGATCAGGGAGCCCGCCACCGCACCCTGGATCGCGGCGTCGAGGTCCGCGTCGTCGAACACCACGAACGGCGCCTTGCCGCCGAGCTCCAGCTGGGTGCGGTGTCCGTGCACCGCGGCAGCGGCCATCACCTTGCGGCCGACGGCCGTCGACCCGGTGAACGTCACCATGTCCACCCAGGCGTGCCCGGCCAGCGCGGTGCCGACGTCGGCGCCGGTGCCCGTCACGACGTTGAGCACCCCGGGCGGCAGGCCCGCCTCGGTCGCCAGCCGGGCCAGGGTCAGCGTGGTCAGCGGGGTGATCTCGGCGGGCTTGATGACGACGCTGCACCCGGCGGCCAACGCGGGCAACACTTTCCACACCGCCATCTGCAGCGGATAGTTCCACGGGGTGATCGTCGCGACGACCCCGACGGCCTCGCGGCGGATCGACGACGTGTGATCGCCGGAGTACTCCGCCGATGCCTTGCCCTCGAGGTGGCGCGCCGCGCCCGCGAAGAAGTCGATGTTGTCGACGCTGCCAGGCACGTCGAACTCGGTCGCCAGCCGGACCGGTTTGCCGGTCTGACTGACCTCCTCGGCCACCAGCGTGTCGGTCGCCTCGCCGGCCAGCCGCGCCAGCGTCGCCAGCACCGCCGACCGCTCGGCCGGCGTGGCACCCGCCCATGCGGGCAGCGCGGCCCGCGCAGAGGTGACCGCCCGGTCGACGTCGGCCGGAGAGGCCAGTGCCAGCTGCGCGACGGCGCGCCCGGTGGCTGGGTCGGTCACGGCGTGCGATGGGCCGTCGGTCCGCACCGGCGCCCCGTCGATCCAGCTGCCGACGGTCTCGGAAACCACAGTCATGACCCCGAACCTATCGCGCACGGGCTCGAAGAGCACGCCAAAATCTGCGCATTCCCTCGATTATCGTCACTCGCAACGAGTGATTTCATGGTGACGGTTGCTTGAGACGACGAATTCCGTGCACAATCAAGGCATGGTCAACCCGGGCGTCCCGCACGCCGTCGGCCCTGTCTCCTTCCGGGTCAACCAATCCCGTCCTGGCGCGGCGTTCCAGCTCGACGAGCTGTCCAAGGCGATCATCGAGAAGCTCCAACAGGACGGTCGTCGGTCCTATGCGGGCATCGGCAAGGCCGTCGGGTTGTCCGAGGCCGCGGTGCGTCAACGCGTCCAGCGGTTGGTCGACGCCGGCGTCATGCAGATCGTCGCGGTCACCGATCCGATGCAGCTCGGATTCGCCCGCCAGGCCATGATCGGCGTCCGCTGCACGGGCGACACGACCAAGATCGCCGAGAAGCTCGCCGCCCTGGAATCCGTCGACTACGTCGTCTTGACCGCGGGCTCCTTCGACGCGATCGTCGAGGTCGTCTGCGAGGACGACGACCACCTGCTGCAGCTTCTCAACACCCAGATCCGCGCATTGCCGGGAGTGATATCCACAGAAACCCTCGTCTATCTGAAACTTGTTAAGCAGCAATATAATTGGGGAACACGATGACGATAATTTCCGAAACCGAACAGCAGACGACGAGCCTGGGCGCCAAGGCGAACCGGCACCTGTGGGGCCACTTCGCCCGCCACGGTGAAGGCATCACCCCGCCGATCATCACCCGCGGTGAAGGTGTCCACATCTACGACGAAGCGGGCAAGCAATACATCGACGGGCTCTCCGGCCTGTTCGTGGTCCAGGTGGGCCACGGCCGCAAGGAACTCGCCGAGGCCGCGGCCAAGCAGGCCGAGCAGCTGGCGTTCTTCCCGCTGTGGTCCTATGCGACACCCACCGCGGTGGAACTGTCCGAGCGGCTGGCGGGGTACGCCCCCGGTGACCTCAATCGCGTCTTCTTCACCACCGGCGGTGGCGAGGCCGTGGAGAGCGCCTGGAAGCTGGCCAAGCAGTACTTCAAGCTGACCGGCAAGCCCGGTAAGCACAAGGTGATCTCGCGCGCGGTGGCCTATCACGGCACCCCGCAGGGCGCGTTGTCGATCACCGGCATCCCCGCGTTCAAGGCGCCGTTCGAGCCCCTGGTGCCCGGCGGGTTCCGGGTTCCCAACACGAACTTCTACCGGGCGCCCGCGCCGTACGACACCGACATCAAGGCGTGGGGTGAATACTGCGCCGACCGGGTGGCCGAGGCGATCGAGTTCGAAGGCCCCGACACCGTGGCCGCGGTCTTCCTGGAGCCGGTACAGAACGCCGGCGGCTGCTTCCCGCCGCCGCCCGGGTACTTCCAGCGGGTCCGGGAGATCTGCGACGAATACGACGTGCTGCTGGTGTCGGACGAGGTGATCTGCGCCTACGGCCGCATCGGGTCGATGTTCGCCTGCAGCGACTTCGACTACGTGCCCGACATCATCACCTGCGCCAAGGGCCTGACGTCGGGGTACTCCCCCATCGGCGCGATGATCGCCAGCGATCGCCTGTTCGAGCCGTTCAACGACGGGCAGACGGTGTTCGGGCACGGCTACACCTTCGGCGGGCACCCGGTGTCCTCGGCGGTCGCACTGGCCAACCTCGACATCTTCGAACGCGAAGGCATCAACGCGCACGTCAAGGAGATGGCACCGGCCTTCCGGTCCACCCTCGAACAGCTGCTCGACCTGCCGATCGTGGGCGACGTCCGCGGCGAGGGCTTCTTCTACGGCATCGAGCTGGTCAAGGACAAGACCACCAAGGAGACCTTCGACGACCAGGAGAGCGAGCGCCTGCTGCGCGGCTTCCTCACGCCCGCGCTGTGGGAGGCCGGCCTGTACTGCCGCGCCGACGACCGCGGCGACCCGGTCGTGCAGCTGGCCCCGCCACTGATCTGCGGCCAGCGGGAGTTCGACGCGATCTACGACGTGCTGCACTCGGTGCTGGGCGAGGCCAGCAGCCGGATGTAGACGCCACGAACGACTGAAAGCGGGCTGGACGCGATGCGTCCAGCCCGCTTTCAGTTTGGGTTCACCGTGGCGTAACACACACCGCTGAGCCCGCGGAAGCCGGAATTTAACCCTGCGACCTCCGGTTCTACCCAATGAACCGGACGCCAACGATGAAATCCGGTTGATCGCAATAACTTCACACAGTCAGAACCGCGCGACTCGTTCCACGGCTCCGACCCGAACCATGGGGAGAGCACTCATGAAAACCCTCACCTTCACCACCGCCGCCGCAGCCGCCCTCACCGTGGGCGCCCTCGGACTGGCCGCCCCCGCGCTGGCCGCTCCGTCGGGAGGCAACGCAGCCGACACCATCAGTGCGCTCGAGGCGCAGGGCAACCGCGTCGTCGTCAACCGGCAGAGCAGCACGCCGCTGGAGGACGCGTCCGTCGTGTCCGTCACCCGCGGACCGGATGTTCGCCAGGCCGTGCCGAACGCCACGTCCAACGGCGACAACACCCGTTCGGTGAGCAACCAGACGGTGTACGTCAACGTGCGCTGATATCAGCAGACAGCAAGGGGCACCTCCGAACCGGAGGTGCCCCTCTTGCTGTGGGTTGGTGTTGCGCGGCGTGTCAGACCACGCGCAGCGGCGGCGGCGAGTGGTCGATGCGTGACTGGAAGGACGGATGCCTGCGCATTGCCTCTTCCATCGCTCGGGCCCGCCGCTCGGCAGCCTTCGCGGCCGCATGCGATCGCAGGTCGACCACCTTTGCTGTGGCGGTACTGGTCGTCATCATCCACGCCCTTCCGCTGAAATGCCTGGTTACTTCAGCGTGCGCGGCCCACCTGAGCATTCCCGTCAGTGTTGGCCGTGAACTTCATGAGAAGTAGCCGTCTTGACGGACTGGTAAACACTCAGGATCGCAGCGTCAGGATGCTGATGTCGGGCCGGGCCCCCACCCGCACCGGCGGTCCCCAGAACCCGGCGCCCCGGGTGACGTAGAGCTGGGTGTCGCCGACGGTGGACAGACCGGCCAGCGAGGGCTGCGCCACGGCGACCGCGTAATGGAAGGGCCACATCTGGCCGCCGTGCGTGTGGCCGGACAGCTGCAGATCGACGTGCCGGCGGGCCGCCTCGGTGACCTGTACGGGTTGGTGGGCGAGCAGGACGGTCGCCGTCAACGGGTCGACGCCGCGCAACGCGCGATCGAAGTCGGGCGGATCGGATCGGGACCGTCCGGCGATGTCGTTGACCCCGGCCAGGTCGAACGCCGCCCCGGACCGCCGGATCCGGGTGTGCTCGTTGCGCAGCACGTGCAGCCCGAGCCGCTCGAGTTCACGCAGCCATTCCGCGGTGCCGTCGACGAAGTACTCGTGGTTGCCGGTCACGAAGAAGGTGCCCTCCCGGGACACCAGATCGGCGAGCGGGGCCGCGGCCGAACCCAGCTGTGCCACCGTGCCGTCGACCAGATCCCCCACCACGGCCACCAGATCGGGCTCGGTGTCGTTGATCATCCGGACGATCCGTTCGGTGTGGGCGCGGCCGAGCAGCGGCCCGAGGTGGATGTCGGAGACCACCGCGATGCGAAACCCGTCGAATGCCTGGTCGAGCCTGCCCAGCCGGACCGGCACCCGGAGGATGTCGGGCGGCCCCATCGCGGTCCTGACGCCGACCCCGGTCACACCGACCGCGGTCGCGCCCGCGGCCACCGCGCCCGCGCGGGCCAGGAACTGCCGCCGATCGAGCGCCGGGCGCTGGTCCGGCAGCTCGGGCCGCCGGCGGCGCAGCCGGAACACCAGCCGGACCGGCTCGAACACCAGCAATGCCAGCACGAGGTAGACCAGCAGGCCGAACCAGAGGTAACCGGGCCAGGCCAGCCAGCTGAACTCCTCGATGCCGATCACCCGGGGCACCACCAGGGTGACGGCGAGGAGCCCGGTCAGGCCCAGCAGTGCCACGGTCAGCAGAGCGCGCAGCCGGCCCGGTGCGGTGGTGTCGCGAATCGCCCGGAACCAGACGTAGAACGTCATCAACCCGAGGATCGAGCCGACAACGAGGATGAACATGGGTGTCCTTCGGCGGGCTCGGGCGGTCCTGACAGCCTAGTGCGCCGCGACCGGCACACCGGGCCAATCACCACTTCCGCAACACTGGTCACAGCCGATGACCGCGTGGCGCCCCGTCCGGGGCCCCTCGATCGCCTACCCTGCTGAATCGATGGCGACCTTCCCGAAGAGCGCGGCCCGCGCATCTGCACTGGTCACGGCGGCAATGCTGGCATTGGCGCCGACCGCGCTCGCGCAGCCCGCCCCCGCCCCCGAGGCGAACACCTGCCCGTACCGGGAATCGACGCCGCCCGCCGTCGACGCGTCGGAGATCCCGGAGTCGGGCGACCCGCCTGGCCCGCTGCCGGTACCGGCCAAGGCGACGCGCGGTGACGCGCTGTCGGGCTGCGGCGTGATCACCGCGCCGGGCACTCCCCCGCTGCCCACCGACGTCTCGGCCGAGGCCTGGTTGGTGGCGGACCTGGACACCGGTGACGTCATCGCCGCGCGCGACCCGCACGGCAGGCATCGCCCGGCCAGCATCATCAAGGTGCTCGTCGCCATGCAGGCGATCCGCGACCTGCCGCTGCACAAGGTCGTGCCCGGCACCCAGGACGACGCGAATGCCGAGGGCACCAAGGTCGGCGTGGGTGACGGCGGCTTCTATTCCGTCAACGACCTGCTGCACGGACTGCTCATGCACTCGGGCAACGACACCGCGCATGCGCTGGCCATGCAGCTGGGCGGCATGGACGCCACCGTGACCAAGCTCAACGCGCTGGCCGGCAAGCTCGGGGGCCGCGACACCCGCGTCGCGACGCCGTCCGGTCTCGACGGGCCGGGGATGAGCACCTCGGCCTACGACATCGGCCTGTTCTACCGGTACGCGTGGCAGAACCCGACATTCGCGAACATCGTCGCGACCAAGGATTTCCCGTTCCCCGGACGCGGTGACGGTGGCTACCCGATCGAGAACGACAACAAGCTGCTGGCCAACTATCCGGGCGCGCTCGGCGGCAAGACGGGCTACACCGACGACGCGGGACAGACGTTCGTCGGCGCCGCCGACCATGACGGGCGACGCCTGGTCGCGGTGCTGATGCGCGGCACCCGCCAGCCCATCGCGCCGTGGGAGCAGGCCGCTCACCTGCTCGACTACGGTTTCGCGACCGCGCCAGGCACCAAGGTGGGCACGCTGGTCGCACCGGATCCGTCGCTCTCTCCGGCGGCCCAGGCCGACCCGGCCGCCGCGGCCGCTGCGACGACGAACAAGGCCGGCGCCACGCTGCCCGAGGTGGACGCGCTACCGGTGCGCGTCGGGGTCGGCGTGGTCGGCGCCGTCATCGTGTTCAGCCTCATCATGGGCGCGCGGGCGCTGAACCGCCGTCCGCAGCATTAACGCTTGCGCCACCGCGAGACGCTCAGTGCACCGAGCGCTCCCGCCGCCGCGGCGGCGCCCGCCTGCCACGGACCCAAGCCCGTACGGGTGACGACGCGGCCGCGGACCACCGCCGGCTGCGGCACCGGGACCGGGGCTTCGGCCATGTTCTCCGACGTCGTCGCCGCCCACGCCGTCGCGAACAGGATCAGCCGGGCGGTGATGTAGGCGAACACCATCAACCCCAGCACCGGGCCGAACGTCGCGCCCGCGGGTCCGGTCAGCACCGACTTGAGGTAGAGCGACGCCACCAGCTTGAAGATCTCGAAGGCGACAGCGGCGATCAGGCCCGCGCGCACACTGCTGCGGAAGCTGGCCGATTCCCGCGGCAGCCGGGCGATCATCCAGGAGAACAGCAGCCACGAGACCGCGACCGACACGGCGATCGACACGACCCGCAGCAGCACGCTCAGCACCGGCGAATCGGGGAAGCCCAGCCAGTTCAGTAGGTCCTCCATCACCGTGGAATGCCCCAGCGCCGACAGCACGACGGTCAGCACGAGCGCCACGAACGTCGACAGGAGCGCCACCAGGTCCGACAGCTTGGTCTTGACGAAGCCGAGCGGCTCGTCGCGGAACAGGCCCCACATCTGGCTCAGTGCCTCACGCAGATTGGACATCCATCCCAGGCCCGCCCAGATGGCTGCCGCCAGGCCGATGATGCCGACCGTGCCGCGCGAGTCGATGGCCGAATCCATCAGCTGCACGATCTGATTCCCCAGATCGCCGCTGATCATCGACCGCACCTTGCCCTCGAGCTGACCGAGTAGCTGCGGCTGGCTGACCAGGACGAAGCCGGCGATCGAGAAGCCGACCATCAGTAGAGGGAACAGCGCGAAGATGGTGAAGTAGGTGATGCCCGCGGCGTAGAAATCGCCCTTGCTGTCGTTGTAGCGCTGCTGCGCGCGCATCGCGTGGTCGAACCAGGGCATCCGGGCGCGGAGCCGGTCGACAACACCGGGCTTGTCGTCGGAGGCTGTGCCGTCTGGCGCAGTCATCCCGAGCCTCCTTAGAACGAGCAGAGCTACCGCGGTGCGAGGAATCCCAGTCGGTCGTATACCCGGCGCAACGTCTGTCCAGACACCTCCCGCGCCCGCTCGGCGCCGGCGGCCAGCACGCTCTCCAGTTCGGCCGGGTCGTCCAGCAATTCGTCGACCCGCGTCTTGATCGGGGTGACGAACTCGACCACCGCCTCGGCGGTCTCCTTCTTCAGATCCCCGTAACCGCGTCCGGCGTACCCGTTCACGAGCGCGTCGACCGTCGCCCCCGTCACCGCCGACTGGATGGTCAGCAGGTTGGACACCCCCGGCTTGGTCTCGGGGTCGAACCGGATCTCGCGCTCGCTGTCGGTGACCGCCGACCGGATCTTCTTGGCGGTGCGCGCCGGGTCGTCGAGCAGACTGATCAGGCCCGCGTCGGTGGCCGCCGACTTGCTCATCTTGGCGGTCGGGTCGGCCAGGTCGTAGATCTTGGCGGTGGCCTTGGGGATCATCGGTTCGGGGATCACGAACGTGTCGGGGAACCGGGCGTTGATCCGCTGCGCCACGTCGCGGGCCAGCTCGAGATGCTGGCGCTGGTCCTCGCCGACGGGGACCAGGTCGGTGTCGTAGAGCAGGACGTCGGCGGCCATCAGGATCGGGTAGGTGAACAGCCCGACCGTCTGCGCGTCCGAGCCGTGCTTGGCGGATTTGTCCTTGAACTGCGTCATCCGCGATGCCTGCCCGAACCCCGTGAAACACCCCAGCACCCAAGCCAATTGGGAGTGCTCGGGCACGTGGCTCTGCACGAACACCGTCGCCCGGGCGGGATCCACCCCGAGCGCGAGGTACTGCGCGGCGGTCGCCAGGGTGCGCCGCCGCAGGGTCTGCGGGTCCTGCGCCAACGTGATCGCGTGCAGGTCGACCACGCAGAAGAACGCATCGTGGGCGTCCTGCAACTCCACCCACTGCGCCACCGCGCCGAGGGCGTTGCCCAGGTGCATGGAATCGGAGGTGGGCTGGGCGCCGGAGAACACGACGGAGGTGGCTTTATCGCTCATAGTGAGGTCCAGTTTTTCATGCGCGGTCATCCGTAGGTGACCGTGACCGGGCAGTGGTCCGACCAGCGCAGCGCGTAGGCCGCCGGACGCTCGGTGTGCACCGCCGCGACGCGGGCAGCCAGCCCGGGAGTCGCCAGCTGATAGTCGATGCGCCAGCCCGCGTCGTTGTCGAAGGCCTTGCCCCGCCACGACCACCACGCGTACGGCCCGGCCTGGTCCGGGTGCGCGACGCGCACCACGTCCACCCAGCCGGTGCCCAGCAGGTCGGTCAGCCAGCGGCGCTCCTCGGGCAGGAAACCGGCCCGCTTGACGTTGCCCCGCCAGTTCTTGATGTCGTTCTCGGTGTGCGCGATGTTCCAGTCTCCGCACAGCACAGCGTCGACTCCCGCGGCGAGCAGCGCGGCCATCCGGTCGGCCACCGCGGCCATGAACCGCTCCTTCTCCTGCTGGCGTTCGGTGCCCGCCTCACCGGTCGGGACGTAGATGCTGCCCACCGTCACCCCACAGGTGTCCACCTCCAGGTAGCGACCGTGTGCCTCGAATTCGACTGCGTCGCAACCGATCCGGATGTCATCCAGGGGCGTGCGGGACAGCACGGCGACGCCGTTGCGTCCCTTCACGTGCGGGGACGCGCTGGCCAGATGCCAGCCGTCGGCGAGCACCGGCGCCAGCGCCTGGGCCACCTGTTCGTCGTCGGCGCGGGTCTCCTGCAGGCACACCACGTCGGCGGCGGTCTGGGCGAACCACCGCAGCATGCCCTGGTTGTCGTCCGAACGGGCCTTGACGGCGGCGCGGATGCCGTTGACGTTGACGGTGCTGATCGTGATGGGACGCGTCACGGCCGTCGACCCTAGCGGCCATCCTTGCGGTACCGCCGGTATCGCCTTTAATCTCGGGCGTCATGAGCGAACGCGCGCCGATTCACCTCGGCTCCGGGGAGCCCGTCCTGCTGCTCCATCCCTTCATGATGTCGCAGAACGTCTGGAAGGACGTGGCCCCCGCGCTCGCCGAGACCGGCCGCTACGAGGTGTACGCACCCACCATGGCGGGCCACAACGGCGGCAGCCCGAACAGGTCGTGGCTGTTGAGCAGCTCCACTTTGGCCGACGACATCGAACGCCGGCTCGACGAGCTGGGTTGGGACACCGCCCACATCGTGGGCAATTCGCTGGGTGGCTGGGTGGCCTTCGAGCTCGAGCGCCGCAACCGGGCCCGGTCGCTGATGGGTATCGCCCCCGCGGGCGGGTGGCACCGCTGGACGCCGGCCAAGTACGAGATCGTTGCCAAGTTCGTCCTCGGTGGGCCGGTGTGGCTCGCCGCGAAGGTGCTCGGCCCGCGGGCGACCCGCCTGCCCGGGGCGCGCGCACTGGCCAGCCTGCCGGTGAGCGCCTACCCCGACGGCATCACCGAGGCCGACATGCTCGCGATCATCGACGACGTGCGCAACTGCCCGGCGTACTACCAGCTGCTGCTCAAGGCCCTGCTGATGCCCGGGCTGATGGAGCTGGCCGATACCGCGACCCCCACCTACCTGGTGGTGTGCGAGAAGGACCGGGTGCTGCCCAGCCCGCGCTTCACGGCGCACTTCCGCAAACACCTCCCCCGGGACACCCGCTACGGCGAACTCGACGGGGTCGGGCACATTCCGATGTTCGAGGCGCCGGGTCGCGTCGCCGAACTGATCCGCGCGTTCCTCGACGAGCAGACCGGACCGCAGCGCGCCATCGGTTGAACACGTTGGCATCCGCGCGTCGGCGTGGGTTATTCTTCGACACGGTCATGAGTGCCAGCGTCAAGCCCCGGCTCGCTGGCCGGCAACCCTCCAACCGCGGTGGGGTGCCCCGGGAGACGACCAGGTTGAGTAGCCGATCACGGCTATAAGGCAAGCGCGGGTCCGCTGTGAGACGGGCCCCCCGTTCATGGAGGAGTGAGCGATGAGCCCTGATCATGACGACCCCACGAGTCGTTGGGCCTTCGAGACCAAGCAGGTACACGCCGGACAGTCCCCCGACACCGCCACCGGTGCGCGGGCCCTGCCGATCTACCAGACCACCAGCTATGTGTTCCGCGACACCGACCACGCCGCGGCGCTGTTCGGGCTCGCGGAGCCCGGCAACATCTACACCCGCATCATGAACCCGACCAACGACGTCGTCGAGCAGCGCATCGCCGCCCTCGAGGGCGGGGTCGCCGCACTGTTCGTGGCGTCCGGGCAGGCCGCCGAGACGATCGCGATCCTCAACCTCGCCGCCCACGGGGACCACATCGTGTCCAGCCCGCGGCTCTACGGCGGAACGTACAACCTGTTCCACTACTCGCTGCCCAAGCTCGGCATCGAGGTCAGCTTCGTCGACAATCCCGACGACCCGCAGTCCTGGCAGGCCGCGGTGCGCCCGAACACCAAGGCGTTCTTCGCCGAGACGATCTCCAACCCGCAGATCGACGTGCTCGACATCCCGGCCGTCGCCGCCGTGGCCCACGACAACGGCGTGCCGCTGATCGTCGACAACACCATCCCCACGCCGTACCTCATCCAGCCGCTCGCCCACGGCGCCGACATCGTGGTGCACTCGGCGACCAAGTACCTCGGCGGCCACGGCACCGCGATCGCCGGGGTGATCGTCGACGGCGGCACCTTCGACTGGACCAACGGCCGCTTCCCCGGCTTCACCGAGCCCGATCCGAGCTACCACGGCGTGGTGTTCGCCGATCTCG
>Ga0247757_10000694_pt1 | contig 26749 bp, 20 predicted proteins | sample UWRJL126311R4_FD_180929 | JGI IMG/M metagenome (GOLD analysis project Ga0247757, IMG submission 180929) | Plant litter microbial communities from Arlington Agricultural Research Station in Wisconsin, United States - UWRJ-L126-311R-4 | ecosystem: Environmental > Terrestrial > Plant litter >...
GCTCTTGCGCGCGGCCTTCGGCCTGCAGGCGCTCGTTGTCGATCACCGCGCCCACGCGGTTCTTCACGGCGCCAACGGCTTCTTCCACGCCGCCCTTCGTGCGCTCGGCGGCTTTCGCAGTCTCCTGCTTGCCTTTGCCCTGGAGCTCACGAGCTTTGCCTTCGGCTTGCATTTGCTCGTTGCCAATCAGCTTGCCAACGCCGCCCTTGATCTTGCCGCCAAGCTCCTCAGCAGCACCTTCCGCACGTTTGCTATTGTTGCTCATGACTGACTCCTTGATGCTTCCGACGGTGTTCCGTCATTGACGAGCAGGAGTAGAGCAATCGCCGTGCCGAGCGCATTTACGCGAGTTTCTCGCGCGTTTCCGAAATCGCGCTGTGGCGCCCACCGCCCTCCGGGGCAGTTCGCCGCAGGGCAATCACGTTCATCCACTCGGTTGTTCGAAGATGCCCCGATCGCAAAAGCGAGGCATGGGGCGAGCGAATAGATAGCCTTGCAGCAACTTAGCCCCGACCGCGTGCAGGGCGTCGCGCTCGAGCTCGGTTTCGACGCCCTCACACACGACCTGCATCCCGAGTTCCTCGCTGCATACCGAGATCATGCTGCGCACCAGGATTTGCTTGTTGGGTGAATCGTCGATGCCCCGGATCAAGGACATGTCGAGCTTCACGATGTCCGGCTCGAGGCGAATGAAGTTGGACAAGCCCGCGTGACCCGCGCCGAGTTCGCCCACCGCGATCCGAAACCCGAGCTCGCGCAGAGTCTTGGTCTTGTCGCGCAAGCCGACCACTTTCTCGAGCGCGCTTCGCTCCGTGACTTCGAACACCACGCGGCGCGCTCGGGCGGCAAGTCCGCTCGAAGGGGAATACAGCTGCTCGTCGTTCAACTCGGTCGGGTTCAAATTCACGAAAATCAGGGCTCCGTCCGGCGCGCGCGCGATGTTGGAGGCGATCACCTCGCGCACTCGTCGACCGAGTTCCGTCATTCGACCCAACCGTTCGGCTGCGCTGAGCAACAGCTCGGGCGTTTCCAGACGCAGTTCGTTCGAGCGCACCAAGGCCTCGTAGCCGACGATGCCGCGTTGGGGGGAGTCGACGATCGGTTGAAACGCGATCCACAAGCAATCCATGGCGCGCTCGAAGGCGGTAGTCAGGTTTGCGCGATCGCTGAGCTCGCCGCCGGCGTCCTCGTAGAACCGGAGCGCGCGCCGCTTGAGCAGAGCCAAGCGATGCACAGCGGCCGCGGAGCGAACTGCATCGACCAACGTTTGGCGCGCTACCGGCTTCTGCAGGTAGCGGTATCCGCCATATTCGATGGCCGCGATCGCACTGTCGAGCGACGGACCGCCGGTGATGATGATCACCGGCACGTCTTCGTTGGTCTCCCGCAAGCGTTGCAGGAACTGAATGCCGTCCGTGCCCGGCATGCGTAGATCGGTGATGATCACGTCCGGGTTGCCGCCATTTTTCAGCAGTAGAAGCGCGGCCGCGGCGTTCTCGGCTTCATCGACCCGATAGCCGGCGACCTCCAATACGCGCGACAACACCTGCCGAACTTCGGCTTCGTCGTCGATCACCAGCACTCGCCCTGACTCAGATTGAGGCATGAACAACGCTCTCTGGTTGAGTGACCCTCGGAGTGAGTTTCCGATTCACGCAACGTAACACCCGGCAATCAGCACCGCGATGTTGCAGATCGCCGCCACACGAATGCAACGCGGCCCGGTACCATTTTTGGCGAGGGCGCCGGTCACTCGGGTGCGAGAGCGAGGCGCGGTTGCCTAGCTTTCGATCAACAAGGCCAGTGTCTTCTTCACTTCGTTCCGTAACGCAACGATCAGCACGGTCATACCGCCGACGATCACGCTCGCGCCGCGCGGACCCTGCACCGAGCCGTCGGGAGCGTAGATCCCGGCGAACACGCAAGACTTCGGAAACTCCGGCATGCCCGCGATCTCGCTGATGCTGCGACCGACGACGCGGCTCGTTTCGGGGATCACGATCTCGAACGCGACCGACTCACCGTTGCCGAGCAACATCGCGTGCAGCACCGCTTCGTGTTCGATTGCCGCTGCCAGCGAGCCGATGAAAATCTCGGTTTCGGACAAGATGCGGTGCACGCCGGCGGCCAAGTACACGGGGCGGTACTCCGGATCACGCATGCGCACCATCACGCGCGCCACCTGCGCGCCCTTCGCCAACGAAGCAACCGCGAGGTTGTCCGCGTCGCGGTGCAACATCGCGACCACGGCGTCCGCGTGGCGCACTTCGGCTTCACTGAGGATGGCCGAGTCCGCGGCGTCCCCGACGAGTGCCACGATGCCGAGCTGGTCTTTGACGCGCGCACAAACCAACGGGTCGCGGTCGATGACCGAAACCTGATGCCCCGCGGTGGCGAGGTAGCCGGCGACGCTCAGCCCCGCACGGCCCGCACCCGCGATCAAAATACGCATTTCAGGTGGCTCCTTTTTCTGGCAGCGCGGCTGCCACGATTTGACTGTCCAGCTCCGCCGCTCGCGCCTCGGCGGTCTCACTGCTGATGATGCCGCGTCGCGCCGCGTCCAGGAGCGCGGTCTTTTGGCCCGTGAGCACGGCCAGATCGGAGACGTGGTCCGGTTCGGCCTCGGCGTCGGGCGCGCGCAAGATCTGCTCGGCGCTGATGATTTGGCGTTGAAACGCGGCCCACCGTTCGGCGTGCTGTTTACGCGACAAAAGCCCGTCGGTGAGCAAGGTATCGAGTTCGGACTGCCCGCGACGCGCGCTGATCAAGGTCGCGCGTGCTAGCTCGATGCCGCTGTTCCCGCGCTGGACCTGAACGCCGAGCCAGACCAGCACGCGCCGGAACGGGAGGCCCTGGGTAACGAGGGTGACGAAGGTCACGCCGAACACGACCGCGATCAGTCGCTCACGAAAGACCAGCGAGGCGGGCAGCGCGAGCACGGCCGCCATCGACAGCGCTCCTTTGATGTTGCCGAAGACCATCACGTGCTGCCAGCGAGTAGCCACCACTTCTTTGCGCAGCGCCCGCAGTACCGCAAAGCAGCCGTAGACCGTGACCGCGCGGCCCGCGTGCATCGCCACCAAGGCGAGCGCGATCGTGCCCGCCTCTTGGATCAAGAGTTCGGTGCGCAATTGCATGCCGACCAGCAAGAAAATCCAGACGTTGAGCACGAAGCCCGCGGTCTCCCAGAAGCCGTGCAGGGCCAGCACACGCGACGGGTCGAGCGAGTCACGCGCGGCCCGGCTCACGAACACACCGGCCACGACCACCGCGATCACGGGCGATGCGTGCACGCGCTCCGCGGCCAGCGAAGTGCCGAACACCATGACCAACGAGGCCAAAATCGCCGTCAAATTGTCGGGCGTCTTGCGCAGCACGATCGCGCCCAGCGCGCCGATCCCCGCGCCCAACGCCACTCCGCCGACGATGGCCAGGAGCAGCGCGCGCGACGCCTGAGCCAAATCCAAGTGGCCCTGGGCCAAGATTGCGGTCGTCATGCTGACCAGCACGAGCGCCGTGCCGTCATTGAACAGGCTCTCGCCCTCCATGATCGCCGCCAGGCGGTGCGGCACACGCACGCTGCGAAACGCCAAGAGCACGCTCACCGTATCGGTGATCGAGAGCAGCGCACCGAGCAGCAACGCGGCCTCGAACGGCAGCTGAAGCACCCAGGTCGCGACCGCGGCCGTGGCAAGCAGCGAAACGAGCACTCCCGGCGCGGCCAACGCCAAAATTGGACGCTGCGCTTGCTTGAGCCCCGCGGCGTCGGTGAACAGCGCCGCCTCGAACACCAAGATCGGCAGGAACACGATCAAAATGACCTGCGGGTCCATCGGCGTCTTGGGCAAGGCATGCATGAACACCAGCGCGGCCCCCACCAACACCAAAGCCACGTTGTACGGGATGCCCACGCGCTTGGCCGCGATGGCCACGGCCGAGCCCACCGCGAGCACGAAAAGGATGGGTTCGAGCTGCTCTTGCACGGAGCGCGAGTGTCGCACAGGCCCCCGCCTCGCCCCAAGCGGCGCCCGCCTCGGATCGCGCTATGCTGCGCGCCCCCATGACCGACCAACGTTACCCCTGTCCCGCCTGCGGTCACCTCGTGTTCGACGAGGCGCCGGGTTCAGACGACATTTGTCTTGTCTGCCTCTGGGAGGACGATCTGACGCAGTTGCGCTGGCCCGCGCTGGCCGGCGGGAAGAACGAAGTCTCGCTGAGCGAGGCTCAGCAGAACGTCGCCACCCTGGGCGCGATCGAAGAGCGGTTCGTCGGTGACGTGCGCCCGGCCACCGACGAAGAACCGATGGACCCCACCTGGCGCCGCATCCAAGACTCCGATCCGTTCGAGGCGCCGGACGACAGCGCGCCTTGGCCCGAAGACGCAACCACGCTCTATTATTGGCGCCCGACGTTTTGGCGCGCACGCACGCCGGACGCCTAGATCAGCCGCCGCCCTTGAGGCGGAACAGCAAGCGCTCGATCTTGCGCATGAGCAGCTGGGCGTCGGTCTTCTCCACGTAGTCTTCGGCGCCCAGGGAGATGGCGATGCGCCGTTCGCTCTCGAGGTCGTGACGGCCGGACCAGACCAACACGGGGATGGCGGCGGTGCGCGGCTCGGCTTTCAATTGCGCGAGCACGTCTCTGCCGTCCGCATCGGGAAAGCCAATGTCCAGCACGATCAAGTCGGGCTTGGCCTCCAGCGCCATGCTCAGGACCGCCACGCCTTTTCGGACCTGCACGAGCTCATGACCGAACTCGGTTGCGACTCGCTGCACCATACGGTGTACGGCGGGGTCGTCGTCAGCGAGTAGGATACGGCAGCTCGCCATGGCCTCCCACTATACCGCACGTGGTGCGGGGCGCTCACCGAAGTGAGCTCTTAGGCGCCAACGGGCCGGCGAAAACCGTCGAACCGTCCGCGATTAGTCGCCGACACGCTTCAAAACCACACCCACACCAGCCGAATTCGGGCAGTTCCCGATGGTCCAGGAGAGCGTGGTGTTGCCGTTGATCGGCCCCGCGTAGCCGGCAACACCCGCAATGGGAGACGGCTGACTTTGGAGTTGGTTCATGGTCGGCACCAAAACTCCGGGGGTCGCGGTGGCGCCGGTGCCGGAGCGCGCCGCGATCACCGCGTAGCCGAAGCTGCCCGCCTGGCTGAAAATCAGCGGGACCGAGCGCAGCGCCTGAGTGGAGCAGTTGGCGTCCGACGGACTGGTCACGGTCGTGACGAATGGCCCCGTCCCGCTCTGCTGCACGTTCTCGAACTCCGTGACCGTGAACGTGCCGGCGCCATTGGACTGATTGCTGGTGAACTGAACCCTGACCGGATACGTCCCTGCGTTGGTCGGCAACTCGTCATCCAAAAGGTAGAAAATGCCCGCGTACGATTGCTTCTCGCCCGAGTCCACCTCGACCGCCGGATGCATCAACACGTTGTTGTACCAGACGTACTTTCCCGGCGTAGTCGTGAGGTACGGCTCCTCGGCAGCGACACCGACCAGCACGATGCGGTAGCTGGCACTCGCCTTGGAGTTCGCGAGCGTGTGATTCGCGATCAGAATCGGAACGATCGACGCCTCGAAGCCCGATTTCGCCGAGACCGAAGTGCCGGATACGGCGATATCGAAGTGCCCGACGCAACCGCTCGCGGTGCAGAACCCGTTCGCGCCGCAGGAGTCTCCACAGGCGAGGCAATTGTCGAGCGTGCCCAACTGCGTGTTGCAGCCGGCCGAGGGCGCCCCGCAGTTCTTCCAACCGCTCGCGCACACCGGCGTGCACGTGCCGTTGACGCACGACGTGGAGCTGGCGTTGGCAGTACCGCAGGTGACCCCACAACCGCCGCAATTGGCCGTGTCGCTGCCGACCGAGCGCTCGCAGCCGTTGTTCGGGTTGCTGTCGCAGTTGGCCCACAGGCTCTGGCACATCGGCTTGCACGAGCTGCCGGTGCAGGCATTGCTGCTGACGTGGGCGGCGGTGCTGGTGTCGCAGATCTTCCCGCAGCCACCGCAGTTGCTCGCGTCCGTCGCGCTCTCGATCGTGCAACCGTTTTGCGGGTTGGAGCAGAAGATGCGCGTCCCCGTGCAGGTCGGCGCGCACGTACCCGCGTTGCAGGTGGTCGCGCTGGCACCGGCGGTCGAGCACGCAATCGCGCAGGTGCCGCAGTGGTTCTTGTCCATCTTGACGTTGACTTCGCAGCCGTTGCTAGCAACGTTGTCGCAGTTGAAATAGTTGGTCGCGCACGAGGTCAGGGCACATGCGCTGTTCATGCACAGGCCGCTGGCATTGTCGAACAGGGTGTTGCAGTTCACGCTGTCGCCCGTGCACGCGCCGCAGTGAGTCTGGTTGGTGGCGGTATTGATCTCGCAGCCGTCGCTCACGGTGCCGTTGCAGTCCGCGTTGGTGCCCGTGCAATTTTTGATCTGGCAAGCTCCGCTGACGCAAGCCGGCGCGCCACCCGCGGTGGTGCAGGTTTTGCCGCACACGCCGCAATTGGCCAGATCATTGCTGACGTTGGTTTCGCAGCCGTCGGCGTAGCCGTTCTTGCAATCGGCGAGCCCCGGCGAGCAGGACTTGACCGAGCAAACACCGGCGGAACACTGGGCCTCGCCGCCCGAGATACCGCAGACGTTGCCGCACGTGCCGCAACTATCACCGTCGGTCTTCAGGTCGGTTTCGCAGCCGTTGTTCGCCGGATCGTCGTCCGGGTTGCCGTTACAATCACCGCGGCCGGCCGCGCACGTGGTCTCGCCGCACTGCCCATTGCGGCACCAGGCCGTCTTGCCGGCGCTGGCCGTGCAGGTCTTGCCGCAACCGCCGCAGTTGTTGATGTCACGACTGACGTCTTTCTCGCAGCCGTTGGCGGGTTGCTCGTCGCAATCAGCGAAATTCTCGGCGCACGTCAGGCCGCACTTGGAGTCGGAGCAGTAGGCTTGACCGTTGAGCGTGGGGCACGGCTTGGCTGCGCACGCGCCGCAGTTGGCCAGATCGTTCTTGGTGTTTACCTCGCAGCCGTCTTCCGGATTGCCGTTGCAATCGTCGAAGGGCGCGGTGCAGGTTTCGACCTTGCATTTCCCGCCCGCGCAGCTCGCCGTTGCGCTGTCTAGCGTGCAAGCCGTCTTGCAGTCGCCGCAGTGGTCCGGGTCGATGCGCAGGTTCGTTTCGCAACCGTTACTCGCGTTCCCGTCGCAGTTGTCGGTACCCGCGGCGCACGAGAGGGCACATTTGCCAGCCGTGCACTCGCTGCCCACGCAGTCGGAAGGCGTGAGGCAGTCCCGACCGGCGACGCACGCCGAGCAATCCGGGCCGCCGCAGTCGATGTCGCTCTCGTCACCGTTCTTCACGCGGTCACCGCAGCTCGCCGCGGCGCAGCGCTCGTCCGTGCACACGCCGGTCCGGCAATCGGTGCCTACCTTGCAGCCCGCGTCTACCTCGCACGGCTTGCACGCGCTGCCACCGCAATCCAAATCGGTTTCACCGTCGGACTGAGCGTCGTCGTTGCAGCTCGCGGCCTGACAGGTGCCGTTGGTGCATTCGCCTTCGCGGCAATCGCTCGAGCTATTGCAGAACTGAGTGAGCGAGCAAGGCATACAGGCGCCGCCGCAGTCGACGTCCGATTCGCCTTCGTCTCTTTCTAGATTTTGGCAATGCGGAGGGGCATTGGCACTATCCACGAACTTGAACTCGGGCGTGCTGCAAGAAGCCAACAGCAGGCTCCAGCAAACCGAAACGAACGCGAATAGCGCGCAAAGGCGACTGAACCGAACCTCGAACATTCAGCCCCGAGGATACTTGGCTTCACGCGTGCGCGGCCAGCATTGTTTCAGCGGTCGCCTGCCCACGTCAGGCTCTGTGCGGCTTACATCACACGAGGCCGCGTGCGTCGCGATTGAGCCAGCAAGGCAAAAACACAGCTCGAACGCTCGGCTGACCCACCAAGTGGTACACTGTAGGCTCGATGAAGGACAATTTGGTTCGTTTTGGTGTCGCCATGGAGTCGAGTCTGATCGAGCAGCTCGACGCGCTCGCCGAGGTTCGTGGCTGCAATCGCTCGGAGCTACTGCGCGACCTGACGCGCGCAGAAGTGGGCCGAACCGCGCTCGCGCGCGGCGTACCCGCGTTTGCCGCGGTCACGCTGGTCTACAACCACCACGTGCGCGAACTCTCGGAGCGCCTCACCGCTCTGCAACACGACTTGGGCGAACAAGTTCGATCCACCATGCACGTGCACTTGGACCACGAACACTGTCTGGAGGTGATCGTGATGCGCGGCCGCTCGGACCAACTGCAGGAGGTGACCGGCCGAATGATCGGGACGCGCGGCGTCGTGCACGGCGGCGCCGAATACGTGGCCGAAAATACGCTCGGCTTGAGCAATACGGGCCGGCGCGTGCATCAGCACGATGGGCTCGAACCGCACTCGCATCCGCACCCGCATTCGCATCCCCAGGCGCACGCTCACGCCGCGCTGCCCGTGATCAAGGTCAACATCAAGCGCCCGGCGGCGAAGGTCCCGCGCGCGAAGCCGGTCAAGCCCAGCAAAGTGGCCAAGAAACGCCGCTAGGGACCGAGTAAATGCGCAGGCAGGTCGCGCGCGGGGCACTCCATGCCGTGCGCGCTCATCAGCGCGTCGTCTCGTAACAGTGCCTTGCTTGGCCCCGAGGCCACGAGCTGACCGCGATCGAGCAAGAGCGTGCGTGAGCAGAGCTCAGCTACCAGCGCCAAGTCATGGGTCGCGATCACGCGCGTGATCGGCAGGTGGGCCAAGAGCTCGATGAACTCGCGCCGGGCGCGCGGGTCGAGGCCCGCACTCGGTTCGTCCAAGACCAAAATGCTGGGCTCGTAGGCCAGCAAACCCGCCAAGCAAACGCGCTTTTTCTCGCCGCCGCTCAGCCGTTGCGGCGCCCGCCGTTCGAAGCCCGCCAGCCCGACCTGCGCCAGAGCTCGAGCCACGCGTTGCTCGACTTCCGCGCGTTCGCAACCGAGCTGCTCGGGACCGTAGGCGACGTCCTCGCCCACGGTCGGGCAAAACAGCTGATCGTCGGCCTCTTGAAACAGCACGCCCACTTGGCGACGGACCCAGGCCGCATCACTCGGCGTCACGAGGCGACCGTGCACGAGCACGCGGCCGCTCGCATGCGCGCCCGCCCGCTCGGGCAAAATCCCGTTCAAGTGCAGGAGCAACGTCGATTTGCCCGCCCCATTGGCGCCGATCAACGCCACGCATTCGCCGGCCTCGACCGAGAACGAGACCGAACGCAGCGCGGGGGCACCCGCCGCGAACTGAAAGCTCAGCGCGTCGACCGCGAGCGCGAGGGTCACGCGCCCCCCCGCGAGCGCATGGCCACTTGAATGCGTTCGGCGCGAGACACCGTACGCACGAACAATAGCCCGACCGAATTCCCGAGCACGCGCCACCAGTGAACGCGCGACGCGCGCAACGTGCGCCCCGCCCGAGCCCGGCGCATGCGCAGCGCTTCATCGGCCAGCACCGTGGAGTAGCGAGCGAGTAACGCGATGGCATCGCACAGCACCTCGGGCACATGCATGCGACGCAGCGTGCGCACGATGTCCGAGATCGGCGTGGTGCTCGCCAAGATTTGCAGGGTGAACAAAGACAACGAGGCCTTGATCAGCAAGCCGAGCGCGATCTCGAGTCCATGCGGGCGGAACCAGGCCAGGCTCACCACGCCGAGCAAGAACGGCACCGCCAACGCCAAGCGCCGCAGCAAGCCAACGATCGACAATCGAGCCAAAAAGGCGACTAGAACGAGCAACGGCAGCGCCCATAGCCCCCACCACGCGCGCTCGGCGGGCAACGCGGCCAACCCCAAGATCAAAGCCAGACCGACGCCGAGCTTGAGCGGGGCTGGGGCGCGATGAACGGCGCTCATCCCGAAGATTCAACGGCCACGCGCGGCGCTTCGGCATCACTCGCGCGAGCAGGACGTGGCACGAGCGCGCGCGCCAGCAGCCAGCACAGCCCAAACAACAGAAGCGTACCGAAGCAGCCGGCAAGCACCGTGGCCAGCACCCCCGAGACCACGCCCGGAATGCCGTACTCCGATAGCGGCGCCAGCGGCGAGGGTTGCGCGCTCGCCCGCAGACCCAGGCTCTGCATCACGTGGGCGAAGCCATCCGGCGCGGCATACGCGAGCGGCCCGAGCAACGCCGCGACGGCCACCGACAACCCGAGCCCGGCGAGCACGGCGGATGCAGGCGCGCGCGCCTCGAGCCCACCGTTGGCGGCTCTTTCCAGCAATTCGGGCCGAAAACGCAGCACGGTCGCCACGACCAGCGCGCTGATCACGGCCTCGCCGAGTCCGATCAGCGCGTGCACGCCGAGCAGGGCCGGCAGTACCACCGGCAGGCGCGCCGTGCCCGAGAGCGCCAGCTGACTAGCGCAGCTGAGCGCGCCGGCGAGCGTCGCGCACCAGCCCGCGAAGGCCACCGCGGCCACGCGCCGCGTGGAGCTCGGCGCACGGCCGCACAGCAAACGGTAACAACAATAGCCGACGACGCACCCCACCAAGCCCAAGTTGAACACGTTGGCACCGAGCGCAAACACGCCGCCATCCGCGAACACCAAGCACTGCACGATCAACACCGCGGTCATCACGATCAGGGCGCCCGGCAAGCCGAGCAGCGCGGCCGCCAAAGCGCTACCCACCAAGTGCCCCGAGGTGCCGGCAACGACGGGGAAGTTGACCATCTGCGCCGCGAACACGAACGCGGCGGAGACGCCGAGCAGCGCGCTCTGGCCGCGATCCGATTCGCTGCGCAGCCGGTAGCAAGCAACGCCAATGCCGAGCGACGACAGAGCGGCGTAGCCGAGGGCAACGCGAGCGCTCAAAAATCCGTCGGGAATATGCATGGCGACGTGGGCCCCGGGGCGGGCGAGCGCAGGATGCCACGATCCTTACAAGGGTGCTATCGCCCAGAGAACGGCGACAATTCTGGGCAAAACCGCCGCGCTAAGCGCGCGGCACGGGCGTCGCGCGGCCGACCAATCCGCCGACTAGTTCGACCAGTAGCAACGGATCGACGGGTTTGGCCACATGCCGCTGGTAGCCGGCCTCGAAAGCGCGCTCGGCGTCGCTCGTGCGCGCGTAGGCGGTGAGCGCCAGCGCGGGCGTTTGCCCGCCCTGTCCGGCCGGCAATAGGCGCACCTGGCGCATCAGTTCATAGCCATCTTCGTGTGGCATGCCGATGTCGCTCACGAGAACATCTGGTTGCTCGGTCGCCATCAGGCCTAGTGCATCGCGCGCCGAGGCCGCCAATGACACGATCGCGCCCGCGTTCTTGAACGCTTCGGCCACGAGCTCGCGCGCGTCGAGCTCGTCATCGACCACGAGCACGCGGATCCCGGCGAGCAATCCGGCCGCACTCGAACCGGCTCGCGGAGCCAGCTGCGCCGGTCGCGAGGGCTTGACGGCATCGGTCGCGGCGCGCGCGGGCAAGCGAACCACGAAGGTTGCGCCTCGCGAAAGTCCCGCGCTCGTCGCTTCCACGGTCCCGCCGTGCGCGGAAACGATTTGCCGAACCAGAGACAACCCCAGACCCAAGCCGCCGTGGCGGCGGGTGGTCGAGCTGTCCGCCTGCCGGAATGGCTCGAATACGTGCGGCAACACGCTCGGATCGATGCCCTCGCCCGTGTCACTCACTTGAATTTGCACTTCGGAGCCAACGCGGCTCGCGGAGAGCACGATCGCGCCCGATTTTCGCGTGAACTTGACGGCATTGGTCAGCAGGTTCCACAGAATTTGCTGCAGTCGATCGCCATCCGCGCTGATCGTCAGCAGTGCCTCGTCGCCCGCAGCCTCCACCGTGAGCATGATGCCCTTGGCGTCCGCGGCCGGGCGTAGCGCGAGCGCGGCGGCGCGCACGGCTTCGGCCACGTTCACCGCGGTCAACGACAAGGAAAGCTTACCGCTGCTGATGCGCGACAGATCGAGCACATCTTCGATCAAGCGCGCTTGCGCCCGCGCGTTGCGCTCGATCACGGACAGCGCCCGCTGAACCTCCGGCGCGAGTTCGCGCTCGCGCAACACGACCGCCCAGCCGAGTATCACGTTCAGCGGGGTGCGGAGTTCGTGCGACACCGTAGCCAAGAAATGGTCCTTGGCGATGCTGGCGTATTCGGCGCGCTCGCGCAGCGCCTGCTCGCGCGCCCGCGCCGCCTCCACCTCGGAGGCCGCCCGCGCATTTTCGATCGCGAGCGCGGCACGCCGCGCGAAATCTTCGGCAAAACGCAGGTCATCTTCGCTGTAGCGGCGACCCGAGTCGGCATAGATGAAACTCATCGCACCCAGGGTGCGGCCCGCTTCGCTGCGCAGCGCGACCACCATCCCCGATTCGAGCTTCAGCTCGCGCAAGATGCGCAAGTGGTCGGCGTCCTTGGCGGCGGCCTCGACCAAGGCCATCGGCACCTCGGGGTACAGCTCGGATTTGCCAGTGCGGATCACCTGGGGCGAACCGGTGAGCGCGTCGCGATCGGGGGGATAGCGTTGGCCAATCTCGCGCGCAAAGGCCACCTTGGCCGGGTCGATGTGGGCGACTGCGAGCTGCCGCGGGACAGCCGAGCCGGGCTCCAAGATGTCGATCGCGCACCAATCGGCCAGCTCGGGCACCGCCAACTCGGCTACGCGCGTGAGCGTGGTGAGGTAGTCGAGCGAGGAAGCCAAAGTCTCCATCGCCCGCGCCAAGAACGCGCGTCGCTTCTCGGCGCGGTGCTCGAGCGTGACATCGCGAAAAACCAGCACCACGCCGTAAATCACGCCATTTTCATCGCGGATCGGCGCGCCGCTGTCGTCGATCGGGATCTCGGTGCCGTGCCGCGAGCGCAGCACGGTGTGATTGGCGAGGCCCACCACGCGTCCCTCGCGCAATACTTTGCTCACCGGGCTTTCCGCCGTCTCGCGCGTCAGCTCCGAAAAAATCTCGAATACCTCGGATAGCGGCCGGCCGCGCGCTTCGAGATCGGTCCAACCCGTCAGTCGTTCCGCGACCCCGTTCATGAACGTGACGCAGCCGCCATTGTCGGTGGCGATCACCGCATCACCGATGCTTTGCAACGTGGTCGCGAGCCAACGTCGCGCCACGAGCTCGCGATCGCGGCGCATCGCGCGCAGCAGCGCTTGTCCGCACAGCTTGGCGAAGGTCTCCACGAATTGCCGATCGGCAGCGGAAAAGCGCTGCTCTTCGTAAAAGCCCATCCCGAGCAGCCCCACCGGGCTACCCTCGACGATCAGCGGCACCGACCAAAGTGCCTTCGCCCGCCGCCCGCTCGATGGCGTATGCGCGACCTCCGGAAAGAGAGCGGCGTACTCCTGCTCGTTCTCGGCCCAGACCGAGACGCCAGTGGCGATCGTATCGAGTACGCGCGGGTTACCCGCGGCCTTGGTGATGCGAACGATCTTCTCCAGCACCTCCGGGGCCACGCCGCGTTGCGCAAGCAGATCCAACGCCTCACCGCTCTCGTCCAGCACGTACAAGGTCGCGATATTGGCGCCCGCCTGACGCAAGCCCTGCTCGATCACCAAGTCCGCGACTTGGCTCTGGGTCACCGCGCCCGACAACGCAAACGCCAGCTCGGTCAGGCTCTGCAGGCGCGCGAGCGTGACTCGCAATCGGTCGGCTTCGGGCGCTTCTGCGCGTGTCTGATCGTCCATACCTGCCAAGCCGGCGGGTATTACATCGCAAGCGGCTCGGGGCGTCACCCCCTGGCCTGAGTGCCCGAGAAAGCGTACAAGATCGGCCGTGAGTTCCACGGCAGCCAGCATCGATTCCCCCGCGTCCGCCTCGGCCCAAGTCCACGTCCTCGTGGGTGAAAAGCTGGTGCCGCTGCCAAAGTTAGACGACGGCGATCGGCTTGTCCCCTTGGCCGAGTTCGGCGAGCTGATCGTGATCTCGAAAGCCGCCGCGGCCGCCGCCGGAGCCGCCGTGGCGCGCGCTAGCGCCGCCCTCGCTCCCCTCGCCGCCGCCCGCGACGCGGCGATTCTGAGTTTCTTCGAAGGCTTCGCCGCGCGCTTGGAAGACCCGCACACGTTCGCAGAGATCCAACGCGCCAACGCTCTCGACGTCGAAAGTGCTCGCGCGCGTGGCCGCGCCACGGGCCGCTTGGAGCTCAGCGAACGCATGCGCCGCGACATGATCGCCGGCCTGCGCGTGTGGCAAAGCGCGCCCGCGCGCGTCGGTGAAGTGATCGAACGCCGCGAAGGCGACGGCTACGCGATCGAGCGGCGCCGCGCGCCCCTCGGCGTGGTCGCCTTCGTGTTCGAAGGCCGCCCCAACGTATTCGCCGATGCCGCCGGCGTGCTGCGCAACCGCAACACGGCCGTGTTCCGCATCGGCGGTGACGCCCTGGGCACCGCGATCGCGATCGAAGAGCACGCGCTCCGCCCGGCCTTGCTCGCCGCCGGCCTGCCCGAAGGCGCACTCGGCCTCGTCCGCAGCAAAGAACACGCGGCCGCCCACGCGCTATTCTGCGAACGCTCGATACGCCTCGCCGTCGCCCGCGGCTCGGGTCACACCGTGGCCCTGCTCGGCGCCATCGCCAAACAGCACGGGATCCCGGCCTCCCTACACGGCACCGGCGGCGCCTGGATGCTGGTCGAACAAAGCGCAAACCCCGAGGTCGTCTACAACGCCGTGCGCTTCAGCCTCGATCGCAAAGTGTGCAACACCCTCAACGTGCTCGTCCTCGAACGCGCCGCGCTACAAACCCTCGGCCCCGTCGTCGAACGGGCCCTGCGCGAAGTAAACGCGCAAGTCGCCGTCGTCCCCGGCTCTGAAGGCGTCGTCAGCGCCGAGCGCACCATCGCCGAAAGCGACCTCGGCCAAGAGTGGGAATGGGACCGCACCCCCGAACTCTCCTTCGTGGTCGCCAACGACTTCGCCCACGCCGTCACGCTCATCAATCGCTACAGCCCGAAGTTCGTGGCCTCGATCTTGTCCGAACGCGCGGGCGCCTTCGAGTCCTTCTACGCCGCCGTAGAAGCGCCCTACGTCAGCAACGGCTTCACCCGCTGGGTCGATGGCCAATGGGCGTGGCATCGCCCCGAACTCGGCCTCACCAATTGGGAGACCGGCCGCCTCCTCGGCCGCAGCGGCTTCCTCTCCGGCGACGACCTCACCAGCGTCCGCGACGTCTTCATCGATCACACCGGCCGCGCCCCTCAAAAGCGCTAGTTTTTTGGGGTAGCGGGCGCGGAGCGCCAGTGGCGGCGCAAAGCTCGTTGTGCGGTTGACGAGCGCTTCACCTGGTGGAGTTGTCAATGGGGATGCGGCGCCGAGACCGGTTGCCTGGGCAGATTCGAGTGCTGCAAGTCTCCTGAATCAACTCGTCGAGCAGTGCGGAGGCGGCCATGTTCAGTTCTTCGCGATCGAGAAACGCTCGCCGATGCAGCTCCGGGTAGTCAAACCACGAGTCTTGCCACATGACGTGCGGTCGCTGAAAAGTACGGATGCGATCCAATGTTCCCGCGCAAACATCGCCAGTATCTTCCGGGCTCCCCCGTGGCCATGCGCGCGTCGCGCCGGCACGAGCGGGTTGTGCTAACCCGCGAGCGACCCGCGTTCGCAAACATGCTGTGCGAACACAGTACTTTTCTGGCGCGGCAGCCGGCGCCGCGTTCGGCTTCGCAAAGACAGACCGTCAACATCGCCGCGTGGGCGCTGCGACCGATGCTCGTCAGCGACCGACGCGCCAGGCTTCGGCGCCGTTCGCGGGGTCATAGGCGCGGAGAGCGCCCCAGTTGACGGCGAGTACGTATTTGCCGTTGAATTTGAAGAATTCGGGGCTGTTGCTCACGGTGTCGGGGACGGGGATTTCGTAGACTTGGTTGCCGGTCGCTTCGTCTAGGCCGATCAGGAGGCCTTTGCTGCGTTCGGACGGTTGCGCGGCCCAGAGCAAGACTTTGCCGGCGCCGACGGCGATGCCGGTACCGAAGGTGCAGCTCGCGTAGGGTTGTTCTTTGGCCCAGATTTCTTTGGCACCCTCCGTCACGCGAACGGTCAAGATTTCGGTGCCGGATGCGCGCACGCTCATGGCGTACTTGCGCGCGCCGACGGTTAGGTCGGTGCGTTTGTCGGTGAGGCCCATAATCCCCGGTTCGTCGAAGCCGTAGTAGCGGCGCATGGTCGTGACGGGGCACGTGGTGGCGACGCCGCTCGGCAGTTGCACGCCTTGCGTGGTGCCATCGTCGGTTCGGAGTTGGACGCAGCCTTGGCCGACGCCGTAAGCGCTTACTTTGTCGCGTGCCATCACCGCGGTTTTGCCCCAGGGGCTGCGGGCGGTGAAGAAATCGACCTGGAAATTGCCTTCCACGACGAAGAAGCCGTTCGCGCCTAGGCAGCCGAGCTGCACGACTTTGCCGAGTCCCGTGGCCGTGAACAGGATCTTGCCGGTGATGCCGTCGACGACGGTCGGCTGATTGAGTTCGCTGCTCGCGCCGGTGAGGCCGACGATGTCGAACACGCCGTCACCATTGGCGTCGATCAGGCAGCCGGGATCGGAGGCGCTCCAACTGATCGCGCTGCGAGTGGGGAGTGTGACGCCGCCTACGTTACCGAACGTTTTCTGGATCGTGGTGGTGGTGGTCGTCGTGACGAGTCTGGGGATGATCGCACCCGCGAAGCTGCCGAGCACGGCGAGCGTCACGGTCAAGATGATCAAGATGCTGCCGGTGTGGCTTTGCTTGGCGGGGGTGGTGGGTGCGTGCGCGCCCGCCGGATGGTTCCCGTGTCCGCCATATCCGTGCCCGCCGTGTCCACCTTGTCCGTAACCGGGATAGGGTGCAGGCGGCGGGGGTGCCGGCGCGTTGGTCACGGTTCCGCAGTAGTTGCAGCGCACGGATCCGCCCGGATGCACTTCGAGGGGCGCGCCGCAACGCTCGCACTTGAGAATCATTGCCTCGAAGATAGCGCGTTTCGGTTTGCGCTATAAAGGGCCGGCATGCAGCCCTTTCCTCGTCGCAGATTTTTGGAGCTGACACTCGTTTCGGCGGGCGCCGTGCTCGGCCCGATCGCCTGCGGATCGGACGCCAGCACCGGAGATTCGTGGACCGCCCGCGTTTTTCCGCAGTCGGTGGCCTCTGGCGATCCGCGGCCCAATAGCGTCGTGCTCTGGACGCGTGTGGTCGACAGTGAGCACGCAGGCGCTGATTTGGACGTGAGCCTCGAGCTCGCGACGGACGAAGCGTTCACGCGCGTCGTGAGTCTCGACGGCGCGGCCAGCCGCAGTTTGCGCGCGCTGGCGGAGTTCGACCACTGTGTGAAGACACGCGTGGACGGGCTCGAGCCAGGCACCGAGTATTACTACCGCTTCAGCTACGCGCGTGGCAGCGAGCGCAGCACGACGCGCATCGGTCGCACCAAAACCGCGCCGGCGGAAGACGCGGACGTCAAGGTGCGCTTCGCGGTCGTGTCTTGCCAGGACTATGCCGGTAAGTACTTTCACGCTTACCGGCGGCTGGCGGCGCTCGATGTCGATCTGGTCGTCCACCTGGGGGACTACGTGTACGAGACCACCGCCGACCCCGCCTTTCAGACGGACGATCCTGCGCGCCGCGTGATCTTCGGCAAGCCGGAAGAGGCGCTCAGCTTGGGCGACGGCGGAGGTCGCTACCAAGCCGCGCAGTCGTTGGACAACTACCGCGATCTGTATCGGCTGTACCGCGCAGATTCGGATCTGCAGGCCGTGCACGAGCGCTTCCCGATGATTGCGATTCAGGACGATCACGAATTTTCCGACGATTGCCACGGCGACGTCTCGACGTACGAAGACGGGCGCGTGGACGAAACTGCGACGCTGCGGCGACTCGCCGCCGATCAAGCTTGGTACGAGTACATGCCGGTCGATCTCTCGCAGGCGCCCACGCAAGATTGGGACGCGACGCGCGCATTCCCCGACGGGCTCCGGTATTACCGCAGCTTCGTTTTTGGGCGGCACGTCGAGTTGGTGATGACCGACTTGCGCCGCTATCGACCGGATCACTTGGTGCCGGAAGATGCGTTTCCGGGCGCGGTGTTCTTGGAGCAGGCCGAGCTTTTGGACGTGTCGAACGGCGAGCTACCCGACGACGCGGTCGCGTACTTCTCGATCGACGCGGCCCCTTACCGTCGCTACCAAGACGCGCTGGTCGAGGGCGCGGAGCGTTTGGGCATCCGCGCGAGCCGCGTGCACGGAATGATCAGCGTGCCGTTCGTCAACTCGGCGTTGACCACGCTCGAGCTCGAAACGCCGCCCGCGATCGATCCGGACACGGATGATCTCCCGCGCGGTTACGCCTATCATCAACTGCTGAAGACCGAGGAGTTCTCGCGCATCGGCTCACGCTACGTGCTCGCGCTGCGGCCGTTCGAGGCCTTGGCCAAAGCCGCATTCCAAGCCAGCGCGGGCGCGAGCGAGCAGTTGATGGGCGCGGCCCAGCGCGCTTGGTTCTTGAAGACGATGAACGCTTCCACGCGCACGTTCAAGATTTGGGGCAGCGAGATCTGCATGATGCCGCGTCACGTCGATCTGAGCCCCGTCACCCTCGCGCCCCCCGACCTGCGGCAGAAGCTGACGATTTCGGCGGAAGATTGGGACGGCTTTCCCAACGAACGCGACGCGCTGCTGAGCGAGCTCGGCCAGTTGGACAACGTCGTGATCGTCTCGGGCGATCTGCACTGCTTCTTCGCGGGCACTCCCTACGCGACGGATGATCCGAAGCAGCGCGTGGTCGAGTTCGTCACGGGCAGCGTGAGTTCGACCACATGGCTCGATGGCTTGACCGCACTTGCGACCAACAACCCTGCCCTGCCGCCGGAGACCAAGTTCATTGCCGCATCGGTGCCCACGTTGCTAGTCGACCCCGACACGCGACCCAACCCACACCTTGCATGGCAAAACTTGGCCGACAATGGCTTCGCCGTGTTCGAAGCGGACTCAGAGCGCCTGAGCGCAAAGCTGTACATCGTTGCAACGTCGGCCGTCGCCACCGCACCCGCGCAACTCGGCGCGGATTTGGCGAGTCTGTTCGCGGAGCAAGAGTTCGAGGTTCTCGCGGGCGCAGCCGATTTGTTCCGCGAAACGGCGGGCGTTCGCGAACGCTGGGACGTCGAAGCCATGGCCTGGGTCGGTGTCGAGTGAGTGGCATTTTTGCGTAGTCCCACACAAGCCATCGACAGCCAGCGCGTTCGCCCTTATGACGACAGCCACCAATAAGGAGGACACGTGAAGACGAAGTCATTCGCTGTGATTCTGGCGTTCGGAACCTTGGGCTTGCTGAGTGCGTGCGGAGGTGAAACGACCCCGCCGCCCGAGGCGCCGCCGCCACCCCCCCCGCCCGCGGTTGAACCCAAGGCCGAGGACAAGCCAGCACCGGAACCTGTCGCCGAGGCGCCCAAGGCCGAGCCGCGCATGCTCGAGGTGAAGATCGAACCCAAGAGCCAGTCCAAGCTCGCCGGCAGCGCGATGTTGATGGAAGTCGACGGCGGCGTGAAGGTCACGCTTTCGGTCACGGGTGCACCCGCCGGCGATCACGGCGCGCACATCCACGAGAAGGGCGATTGCAGCGCCCCCGACGCCGCGAGCGCGGGTGGTCACTTCAACCCGGCCGGCCACGACCACGCGCTGCCCACCGTCGCCAAGCGCCACCTCGGCGATCTCGGTAACCTCGTGGTCGGCAAAGACGGCAAAGGCTCGCTCGAGATCACGATCGACGGCGCGAATCTCAAAGCGGGTGATGCCAATTCTTTCGCCGGCAAGTCGATCATCGTGCACGCGAAGAAAGACGACGGCGGTCAGCCCGTGGGCAACGCAGGCGGCCGCATCGGCTGCGGCGTGATCGGCTCCTAGTCGAACTGCGGGTAGCAACGGGGAAGTTCGCGCTTCCCCGTTGCGCGAAGGGAGGTTGCCGATGCTTGGAACTCGCCGACTCCGAAGCGTGCTGCGGCTGCCACTGCTCACAGCGCCCGTGCTCGTGGCCTGTTCGTCTTCGGATGCAGACCGCCCACGTTACGATCCGATTTCGACCGATGATGTCGTGCTCGAAGGTGACGCGAGTGAAGCGCGGCTCACGACTTTCTTGCACGAAAAAGCGCGGGACTGGGCGTGGGCGGGAGGACAATTCGAGACGCCCGAAGACGGCGCGACGCTCAGCGCGAGCCAGCCCTCGACGTTCACATGGCATGCAGATCCTGCTGACTTCGCCGAAGGGGGCGCGCCCGGCGACGTGGTCATGACTCACCTGCTTTCGTTCCGCACCGCGCGCGGCGACTTGCAGCAAGTGTTCACGACGTTGCCCGAGTACACGCCGAGCACGCCGGATTGGCAGCAGCTGGTCCACGCGCACGAGCCGATCACGCTCAGCCTCACCACGGGCAGCTTCGTCGGCAGTGAACTGCCCGAAGAGGGCGGTCCGTTCATCGGGCAAACGTTGACGTTCACGATCGAGTAGCGCGCGATCGATCGCGCAGCGCTGACGGTGCCGCGAGCCACGAGTAGCGTCCAATCGCGCCCTCCGTTTTCAGCGAGAGCGGTGACCGCAACGCCGAGGGATCGACCAGTCCGAGCAAAGGATGGCTGCTTTTTTTGTCCCCCCTGCCCCCGGCCCACTGGTCAACCGTTGAATATCCGTACGAAAATCGCGGTTTTCTCGCCAGATCCGAGCAAAACAAAAATCTAGTAACGTGGTAAACAGCTTGCTATTGTAGTGTCACTGCAACCCCTTGAGAACTAGCCAGAGGAGCGAGCCTTGCCCATCGAAGTACCGAGCGTCCGAATCCTGATAGTGGATGATGACAAAGCGATCTGCGACTTCATGCAGTCGCTCCTCGAGAAGGACGGTTTCATCGTCAAAACCCTGAGTGATCCGACGCTCGTCGAAGACGAGGTTCGTCAGGGTGATTACCATGTGCTGATCCTCGACCTGATGATGCCCAAGATGGACGGCATCGAGGTGCTGAAGAAGATCCGCACGATCGACAGCGACATCGCGGTGGTGATCTTCACCGCCCACCCGAACCTCGATTCCGCCGTCGCCTCGATGAAGCTCGACGCGGTCGACTACATCAAGAAGCCCTTCAACGTGGACGAGTTCCGCGAAGTGCTCGCGCGCGTGATGAAGAAGAAGGGCTTGGCCCGCACGCCCGAAGAGCAGCTGCACAAGATCATCGGCGACACGATCCGCACGATGCGCAAAGAGAAGGAGCTGACGCTCAAGCAAATGAGCCGCCGCACCGGCCTCAGCATCTCGCTCTTGTCGCAGATCGAACGCGCCGAATCGAGCCCCTCGATCTCGAGCTTGTACAAGATCGCGATCGCGCTCGACTCGAAGATTCAGGACTTGTTCGGCAACAACTGACGAGCGGCAGCGTGAGGCGAGTGTCTTCGAGCAGAAGGCACTCGCCGCGCTCGCGCTGAGTTACTTGACGGGCGGCTCTTCGATGATCGTGCCGCAGTTGGTGAACGCGAGATTGGTGTCGACGCGAAAGTTCGATTCGTTCGTGTGACGCTCGGCGTGAAACAGATCCAGATCGTAAACGTTGCCCACCTTGATGCCCAGCTTGGCCGCATCTCGGTCGAGCAAGATCGTATCCGACGTTTCCCGGTGTAGGCCGCCTAGGTCGATGGCGAGCTTCTTGTTGATGAATACCCAAAGGTCGTCATCACCCGTGAACGAGAAGGTCTCGCCGCCCTTGTAGCTGAACTGAGTGTGGATCTCGGTGGTGAAGCCGAAGTTGTGATCCCACTTCTTGCAGGTGGCGCCGTCTTCCGTGCAGGTGTTCCCCCAGCCTTTGCCGTCGAGCGGGAAAAAAGCCTTGCTCTGGAAGGTGAGCACGTCACCGTTGGGCTCGAAGTAAAAGTAGACCTCGAACGGCTTGTTGACGTTGGCGGTGCCGCGGTACCACTGGTCGAAGTCCATCTTGCTCGTCGTCTGCTTGCCGTTGTTGGCGTCGATGATCGGACCGGTGCCGTTGTACACGGGCTTCTGATCGTCACCCAAGGTGGCCTTGACGATGCCCTTCGACGCATCGCTACCGGAGTAAGTTTCGAAATCGGGATGGCCGCCGGGTTCGTTGGCGCCCTTGAAGTCGCGCACGACCCCCAAGATCGACGTGCCACAGCCAGCGCTGGGCGCGCCCGCCGTACCCGTCCCGCCCGCGGTGCCGCTCGCGGCTCCCGCCGCGCCCACGTCGATCGCGGGGCCGAGCTTGAAGCCGCCCTTGTCTGCCTTCGTGTAGTCGGCCGGCAACATGTACGGCCCCGCCCCGCCCGAGCCGGTACCGGGGCCGCCCGTGCTGTTGCCTGCGGTACCGCCGGGAATGATGATGCCGGGGCCACCCGCCTGCGACGTCGAATTCCCACTCGCTCCGTTGCTGACTTTCGAAGAGTCCGAGTCGCTACCGCAACCGGGGACCCCCGTCAGCAAGACGGGAAGAGCGAGGCAGCTGACGAACAGAGCACGCGGCCTCATGTGGCCAAAAAGCGTCGGCAGCTTCGAAGGATTCTGATCGCGCATTGGGTCTCCAGAAAATAATCTCATCAGTAGCTCGCAAGATTTCGCGTCACTCGAAAACGGATCCGCAACATCCACGCAGCACGCCGTGACCGTGACAATTCTAGCCGAATCCGGCGACTCACGCCGGCCCGCTCCGATCGCGAACGGCAGCGCGGACTGAGCGCTAAAGCTCGACCGGATGTTTCCAGCGAAGGCGCGCCCCGCGCGCACAGTGTGGGAGCGAGCGCCCTCGAGTTCGTAATGCCCTTTGGCGCAGAGGCGTCTCTGCTAAGACAGCGGCCAAATGCGCCTTCCGTTCGCTGCTCTGGTCCTCGGTTTTGGGCTCAGCCTGCTCGCCTGTAGCAAGAAGCCGGCTCCGAAGCTCGTCTACGCGAGCGCAGAGGCCAGTGGCGAGATCCTCGTCATCGACCCCGACGCGGCCTCCGTGCTGTCGCGGATCAAAGTGGGCAAGCGCCCACGCGGGCTCAAGGTCTCGCGCGACGGTCGCACGCTGTTCGTCGCGCTTTCGGGTTCGCCGCGCCGAAGCCCGGCCTTCGACGGACCTACCTTGCCGCCCGCTGATCGCGCGGCGGACGGCATCGCGGTGGTCGACTTGCAGGAGCGAAAGCTCGTGCGCACGCTGCCGAGCGGCCAAGATCCGGAGTGCATCGACCTTTCGCTCGATGGCAAGACGCTGTTCGTCTCCAACGAAGAGAGCTCGACGCTCAGCGTGCTGGACCTCGAGAGCGGCAAGATCAAGCGCACGATCCCGGTGGGTGCCGAACCCGCCGGCGTCACGGTGCGCCCCGACGGCAAGCAGGTGTACGTCGCGTCCGAGCGAGACAACAAGCTCACGGCCATCGACACGAATTCGCTCGAGCGCGTCGCGGAGATCGCCACGGGCGAGCGCCCACGCGCGATTGCGTTCAGCAAAGACGGCACCGTCGGCTTCGCGAGCAACGAGTTGAGCGGCACGCTGACGACCTTCGACCCGCGGACGAATCGCCCGCTCGGCGCCATCAGCGTGGAAGCCAACTCGCCCAAAGGCGAACGGCCGATGGGCTTCGCGGTCTCGCCCGATGGAACCCAGCTGTTCGTCAGCACGGGTCGCGGTGGTTCGATCGCCGTGGTCGACATCGCCCAGCGCAAGTTCGCGCGCCTGATCCAAGGTGTCGGCGAGCGGCCTTGGGGCATCGCGGTGTCGAGCGACGGCAAGCGCGTCATCACCGCCAACGGCCCTTCGGACGACGTGTCGATCGTCGACCTGGCGAGCGGCAAGGTGGAAAAGAAGCTAGAGACCGGTGGCGCCCCGTGGGACGCCGTGAGCGGCGCTCACTGAAGCGCCGCCCGACGAACGCGCCGGACTACGGCGTGGGGCAAGACTTGATGCCCGTGATCCAGTCGCTGATCAGCTTCACGCCCGCAGTATCGACCTGATTCGTGGCGATCGCGGGCATGCGACCCGAACCGGGCAGCGCGTTCATGCGCAGGTAAATGATGGAGTTGGCGGGTTCGCCCGGCTTCAACTCGACTGCATTGAGCACACCCTGATCGCCCTTGAGCGGCGTGACGTTGCACACGCCCATTTGCGCGAGCGGCGTGTCGTAGCGCATGTCGATCTGCGGGAACTCACCGTCCGGGCGGTGACAGAACGCGCAGTTCGCATGCATGTACGAACGTGCTTTTTCATCCAAAGTGCCGGTCGTCGCCGGACCCGCTTGGCCCGCATAGGGCGTTGCGTACGCGGTCGCGTACGGCTTGGTCGGGACTTGGTCGAAGAGGCCGAGCTCGGCGAACTGATCGATCTGATTCTTACCGCCCACTTCACGATTCATCTGCCGCGTTTCAGGACCGAGCGTGGAGCCACCCTTTGCGTCGTGGCACTTCATGCACTGCGTACGGCTCGGATAGACCCACGGCACGGTGCGCGTGCCGGTGTTGAACATGACCGTCTTGGGATCTTCGGCCGGGTTGATCGTGGCTTCGGTCTGCGCTTCATCCCAGCGGTAGGAGTAGCCAACCCAGGTTTGCGCGTCGTGATGAACGAACAGGCGCGTCTCGACCAGCTTGTTGTCGAACAAGAAATTCTTGAGCATCACGGTGCCGACCGGGAACACCCACTGCCCGGTGTCGGCCGGGCCCTGCGTGCAATTATCCGCCGCCACTGCGCAATTCTTGATGTGAACCTTTTGGCCGGCGGGAATCACCATGGCGCGGGTCTTGTCCGCGGAGTCTGACCACAGCGGACTATTCACCTCGTACGGGATGGCCTTGGCGACGAACTTCGTCGGCTCCGTGGCGCTCATGCAGCCGGTTTGGCTGAGCTTCTGATACGGCGCGTTGATGTCGGAGACGGGTGCACACGTGCCCGGGATCGGATCCCCCGAGCCGGCACTGCCCGCGCTGCCGCCGCTACCGCCGTTGCCAGCGGCTGCATTGTTGCCACTCGTGCCTCCGCTGCCGGCCCCGCCAACCGGGGTGCTGCCACTCGCACCCGCCGCAGAAGAGCCGGAAATGCCCACGGAACCTGCGGTAACGCTACCCGCGCTGCCGGCGGTATCCGGCCCGCCATCAGAGCTGTTGTTGCTGCTGCACGAAGAGAGAAGAATTAAGAAACTCAACGCGCCGAGCGAACACCCGCCTCGCAAGTGCTGATTCATTGATCGAAGCTAGCCACGCTGGTCGATCCCTTCAACGTAAATTTGCGGCCATCGTCCGCGAGTGACGAGACGAGCGACGAAGAGTGACGAGATCGAAATGAGACCCAAAAATGTGACCCAACTTAGACACCACGCGCAGGGCGAAGCAGTGAAGTCACGCCGTCAATTCACCCACGAGGGGTGAGTTAAATCACACTCCCCGCGCGGCCGGACAGCATTTGACCCGCCTGCAAAGGGAGCGCTAAAGTTACTGCCAAATTAAGCGCAGCTCTGCTCCTGTCGGGCCGCGCCAGCCAAGCTTTTTCGTCCCCCCCAGAAGAGGTTGTAGTGACTCAACGCCCCCTTACCGAATCGCAACGCACCCGGCGGCTCACCGCGTTCAATCCGGCTTTGCTCATGAGCATCTGTGCCGCGGGCGCGCTGTTCGGCGTGCAAGCGTGCGGCTCGACTGATTCCGGCAGCGGCAGCGCGGGGTCCGGCAACGGCACGGGCGGCAGCGCGCCGACCACCACCGCGGGGGCAACCGGCACCAGCACGGCGGGCGCCGCCGGGAGCGGCACCGTCGGGAGCGCCGGCAGCACGGCCACGGGCGGTTCCGGAACTGGGACCACAGGCGGGGGCCCAGGCGCGGCGGGGTCGGGCACGGGCGGCAGCGGGCCTGGCGCCGCGGGCGGCGGCAACACCGCGGGCTCGAGTCCGACGGCAGGCACTGGCGGCGGCGGCACTCCCAACACTTCGGATGACGTGCTCGAGCGCAACAAGAACGCATCGCGCGATGCCCACTTCATTCAACCGAAGTTCACCAAAGCCGCAGTGCCGATGATCACCACCGACGCGGCGTTTGCGGCCACGTTCACCGGCAACATGTGGGCCTCACCGCTGTACATCACCAATGGCCCCGGTGGCAAAGGCGCGTTCTTCGCGGTCGCCACCAACAACAGTGTGTATGCGATCGACGAGACCACGGGCGCTACGCTGTGGACGAAGAGCATCGGCGGCGCTCCCATGCAGAGCGGCGCGGGCTGCGGCAACATCAGCCCGATCGGCATCATTAGCACGCCCGTGATCGACAAGGCCAAGCGCGTCATCTACGTCGCCGGCGCAACGGGCACCGCGCAAATCGAAAAGCACGAGATCCACGCGTTCGACATCGAGACAGGCAATGAAGTCGCAGGCTGGCCGATCGACGTCACCGGCACCAAAGCCGGCAGCGCGACGTTTGCCCCCAAGGTCCAGAACCAACGCAGCGCATTGTCGCTCGTGAACGGCACGCTGTACGTCGCCTACGGCGGTCACGTCGGTGACTGCGGCGCCTACCGCGGCTGGGTCATCAGCGTAAACACCGCGGACCCGACCAAGCGCGGCGCGTGGGCTACGCTCGACAGCAGCGGCTCGGCAATCTGGGCGGCGGGCGGCATGGCTTCCGATGGCACCGCGCTCTTTGCCGCCACCGGCAACCACACCCCGTTCGGTCAGCACGCCGATGACCGCACCACGACGGACAGTGAAGAAGTCGTGCGCGTGACCGGCCTGAGCGTGGTCGATCGCAAAGACGAGAACCTGTTCTTCCCCACCACGTGGAAGACCATGGACGACAACGACGCC
>Ga0247757_10000695_pt1 | contig 26749 bp, 25 predicted proteins | sample UWRJL126311R4_FD_180929 | JGI IMG/M metagenome (GOLD analysis project Ga0247757, IMG submission 180929) | Plant litter microbial communities from Arlington Agricultural Research Station in Wisconsin, United States - UWRJ-L126-311R-4 | ecosystem: Environmental > Terrestrial > Plant litter >...
GTCCTCGTCACCGTCCTGCTGCCGGTCCTGCTCGTCGCCGTCCTCCTGGTGGATCTCGTGCGCCGCGTCGCGCGTGGGGTGCCGTTCGTCGGCGTGCGGCTCGTCGCGACCCTGTGGTGCTTCCTCCTCTTCGACGTCCTGGGCCTGACCGCCTTCTTCGTCCTCTGGGTCGCCTCGGGCTTCGGCCGGCGTGCGGCGTGGCAGATCGCCCGCGTGTGGACGTTGGAGGGCGTCTGGGCGAGCTGGATCTTCGGCACGGTGCGCCGCCTGTTCGGCATGACGCTGGCGGTGGAGTGCGACGAGATGATCGTCACCCGGCCGCCCGCGCCCGTCCTCGTGCTCATCCGCGACGCGAGCATCGTCGACAACCTGCTGCCCGCCAACCTGATCACCCGCCCGCACGGCGTGCTGCTGCGCTACGTGCTCAAGCGGGAGCTGCTGATGGAGCCGTGCATCGACGTGGCCGGCAAGCGGCTGCCCAACCGGTTCGTGCGCCGCGACAGCGGGGATCCGAAGGAGCTCGACGGCGTGATCGCGCTCGCCCAGGACCTGGGGCCGCGGGACGGCGTGCTGATCTACCCCGAGGGGACCCGCTTCACCCCGGAGCGCCGCGATCGCGGCCTGGCCCGCATCGCGGAGTCCGACCCGGCACGGGCCGAGCGCCTGGCCGGGCTGGAGCACCTGCTGCCGCCGCGCACCGGTGGGCCGACCGCGCTGCTGGGGGCGATGCCCGGCGTCGACGTCCTGGTCTGCGCCCACCACGGCTTCGACGGCCTGCGCCTGGTCTCCGACATCTGGAAGGGCGGCCTGGTCGGCACGCGCATCAGCGTCCGCTTCACCCGTATCCCGCGCGCCGAGATCCCGGACGACGTCGACGGCCAGGTGCGCTGGCTGGACGGCGTGTGGCTGGAGATGGACCGGTGGGTGGCGGCCCGCGGCGGCGCCGACCGGGAGCGTCGCGCGTCGCGCGGCCGGACCGCGGCATGAGCACGGCGGAGCTGCTGGGGATCAACCTGGCGGTCGTCCTCGTCCTGCTCACCGCGCTGTGGGCGGTGAGCGTGGCGGTGCGGGACACGTCGATCGTCGACGTCTTCTGGGGCTCGGGGTTCGTCGTCGTGGCGTGGGTCACCTACGCCCTGGCCGACGGGTCGGCCGATCGCCGGCTGCTGCTCGCCGTGCTGACCACGGCGTGGGGCCTGCGCCTGACGATCCACCTGGCCCGGCGCAACCTGGGCCACGGGGAGGATCCGCGGTACGCGCGCATGCGCGAACGGGCCGGCGCGCGCTGGCCGCTGCGCAGCCTCGTCGTGGTGTTCTGGCTGCAGGGCGTGCTGCTGTGGGTCGTCTCCCTGCCGGTGCAGGTGGGCGGGCACGACCCGACGCCCGCCGGGCTGACCTGGCTGGACGGCGTGGGCGTGGCGGTGTGGGCGGTCGGGCTGTTCTTCGAGACGGTCGGCGACCGGCAGCTCACCCGGTTCCGCGCCGATCCCGCAAATCAGAGCCAGGTGATGGACCGGGGACTGTGGCGCTACACCCGCCATCCCAACTACTTCGGGGACTGCGCGGTGTGGTGGGGCATCTACCTCGTGGCCCTCGCCGCGGGCGGCCCGTGGTGGACGATCGTCGGGCCCCTGGTCATGAGCGTGCTGCTGATCCGGGTGAGCGGCGCCGCCCCGCTGGAGCAGGGGATGCGCCGCCGTCGGCCGGGCTACGACGGCTACGTCGCGCGGACGAGCGGCTTCTTCCCGTGGCCGCCGCGCCGGCGCGGTCAGCCGACCTCGTAGCTGACCCCGTAGGGGGTCATCGCCGCGAGCAGCTCCTCCGGGTCGAACGCGGCCGCGGCGCCGAGTGGCCCGGCCCGGTCGTAGCCCGGGGCGGCCATGCGCTCGGCCGCCCAGGCCAGGGTGACGGCGGTCAGGCCGTAGACGTCCTCGCCCCGCAGGACGCCGCGGCGCACGGTGCCGTTGGTGCGGGTGGCGACCACGCAGATGGTGAAGCGCGCCCGGCGGCGATGCTCCTCGCTCGGGCCGGCGGGCAGCAGGCCGATCGCCTTGTTCAGGCCGGCGCGCAGGGGCGTCTTCAGCGCGGCGGCCAGGAACGGCTCGGACAGGGCCATCGCGCCGGTCGCCGCCTCGGGCACCGTGGTGCGGGTGGTGAGCAGCGCGGTGACGTTGCGCACGCGTGAGTGGCGGGGGACGGTGACGACCTCGCCGGCCGGGTAGCGGGACATGCGCTGCCGGCCGATCGGCTCCGGGAACGTGAAGTGGGTGCGCAGCACGCCCCGGTCCTGCGGGACCCAGGCGCCGTCGCGGTAGACGACGACGTCGCCGCCGAGCATCTCCAGGCCGGAGCGCAGCGTGCCGCGCGTCATCCCGAAGCCCTCGACCGCGTAGGCGATCACCAGGTCGTCGACCGGCTCGTGCCCGCGGCAGACCAGCGCGGCCAGGCCGTCGCCGGGCGCGAAGTCGAACCCCATCGCGGGGACGAGCGCGGCGCCGGACCGCTCCGCGATCGCGCCGTGGCGCTCGAACACCTGCTGCATGAACGTCTGCTCGCCGGTGGAGTCCACGTAGTGCGTGCCGGTCTCGGCCGCGACGGCGGGGAGGAGGTCGCCGGCCAGCGTGAACGGGCCGGCGCAGTTGATCACCACGGCCGCGTCCTCGAGCAGGGCGCGCAGGCCGGCCCGGTCGTCGGCGGCCACGGCCTGCCAGGGCGCGCCGGCGCCGTGGTCGCGGGCGACGGCGGCGAGCTTCTCGGCGTTGCGCCCCGCGATCGTGAAGGGCACGCCGCGGCGCACCAGCTCCTCGGTGACGAGCTGGCCGGTGTAGCCGGTCGCTCCGTACAGGACGATGGACACGGGCGGCAACATACCAGCGAACGCCACCGTTCATCTCACCCGTCGCCGCCCTCTCGCGCCGAGCCCCACCTCGAGCCCGCTCAGCGGGACCGAGGTGGGGCTCGGCGGGGAGATGACGCGGGGTCGGCGGCTCAGACGGGGTCGGGGGCGCGGGTCGCCTCGGCCAGGAGGGCGTCGATCCCGTCGGTCACCGCGGCCCACGCGCGCGAGCGCGGGTCGATCTGCACGCGGTGCCCGGTGTCGAGCGGCACCACCAGCTCGGACCGGCCGCCCGCCGCGACGTTCGCCGCGCAGTAGTCGCGGCTCTGCTCGACGGTCACGGTCTCGTCCTCCTTGCCGTGGACGAGCAGGGCCGGCACGGGGAGGGGCAGCATCCGCCAGGGGTTCGCCGCCGCGTAGCGCTCGGGCACCTCCGCGGGGCCGCCGCCGAGCAGCGCGCGCCCGATCCCGCCGGGGCGGGTGAGGAACGTGCCGCGTTCGAGGTTGGCGACGGGCGCCTGGGCGATGGCCGCCACCGGCGACACGCGCGGATCGGCGCCGGGCATCCCCACGGCGATGCGCGAGCGGCCGGCCGCCCACAGCGCCAGATGGCCGCCGGCGGAGTGGCCGAGCACGATCAACCGGCTCAGGTCCAGCGGGACGTCGAGGTCGGCGAGCTTGTCGATCGCCGCGGCGACGTCGTCGAAGGTCATCGGCCAGCCGCCGCCGCTGCGGGCGCCGAGCCGGCGGTACTCGATGTTCCAGGTCGCCCAGCCCCGCCGGCGCAGGTCGGCGCACACGGGCCGCATCACGATCTTGGAGAACGTCGTCTGCCAGTAGCCGCCGTGGATGACCGCCACGACCGGGTACCCGGCGTCGGTGCGCAGGTTCGGGCCGCGGCCGGAGGGGAGCCGCAGCTCGCACCGCTGGTCGCGGTGGGGGCCGTAGGCGTGCGTCTGGCCGCGCTGCAGGGCGTCGGCGGCGATGGTGAGGGCGGAGGGCATCAGGGGTGTACGAGGCTAACGGCGTCCGCGGCCGGCCGGATCACTCGACGCGGTGTCGAGAAGTCTTCGCGTGATGACCGACACACGCCCGGGAAGGGTCGTGTTGTACTTTCGTTGCCTCCACAACGAAAAAGCCGAGATGAACCCCGCCGCCGATCCCCAGCGCCAGCACTACCGCATCACCTTCACCGTGCTGGCGGTCAGCGCGCTCTCCTACTCGCTCCTGCAGTCGATGATCATCCCGGCGATCCCGGACATCCAGGAGTCGCTCCACGCCTCCGCCACGTCCGTCAGCTGGCTGCTCACCGCGTTCCTGCTCACCGCCTCGGTCGCGACGCCGATCGTCGGCCGGCTGGGCGACATGTACGGCAAGGAGCGCGCGCTCCTCGTGGTGATGATCATCCTCGCGATCGGCACGTTCATCTCCGCGATCGCCTCCAACGTCGAGCTGATGATCGCCGGGCGCGCGATCCAGGGCATCGCCGGCGGCGTCTTCCCGCTCGCCTTCGCGATCATCCGCGACGAGTTCCCGCGCGATCGGGTCGCCGGCGGCATGGGCCTCATCTCCTCGATCCTGGGCATCGGCGGCGGCCTGGGCCTCGTGCTCGCCGGGCCGATCACCGAGCACCTCAGCTACCACTGGCTGTACTGGTTCCCGCTGATCGCGGTGGTCATCGGCGCGGTGGCCACCCACCTCTTCGTGCCCGAGTCGCCGGTCAAGAGCCCGGGCCGGGTCAACTGGCTGGCGGCCGCGCTCCTCTCCGTCGGTCTCGGTGTCGTGCTCGTGGCGATCAGCCAGACGGCGACGTGGGGCTGGGGCTCGGCCAAGACGCTCGGCCTGCTCGCCGTCGGCCTGCTCGCGCTGGCCGCGTGGGTCACCGTCGAGCTGCGCTCCGACGAGCCGCTGATCGACATGAAGATGATGCGGATCAAGGGCGTGTGGACGACCAACCTCGTCGCGTTCCTGGTCGGCGTCGGCATGTACGCCTCGTTCCTGCTCATCCCCGAGTTCGTGCAGGAGCCCACCAGCACCGGCTACGGCTTCGGCGCGGCGGTCACCGCCTCCGGCCTCTTCCTCCTCCCGGCGACGGTCATGCAGGTCGTCGTCGGTCAGCTGTCGGGCCGGCTGGAGCACCGCTTCGGCTCCAAGGTCCTGGCCATCGCGGGCGCGCTGTCGTGCGCCCTGGCCTTCGTGATGCTGATGGTCGCGCGCTCCTCGGAGTGGGAGGTGTACGTCGCCTCGGTGCTGCTGGGCACCGGCATCGGCCTGGCCCTCTCCTCGCTGCCGAACCTCATCGTGGCGAGCGTCCCGCAGGACCAGACGGGCGTGGCGACCGGCGTCAACAACGTCACGCGGACCGTGGGCGGTGCGCTCGGCGCCCAGGTCGTCGTGACGTTCCTGGCCGGCGACATGCTCAACGGCGCCCCGACCGAGAGCGCCTACACGCTGGCCTTCGGCCTCTGCGTCGTCGCCCTGATCGCCGGGGTCCTCGTCGCGCTGATCATCCCGTCGGCCCGCCGGCGGACCGGGCCGCCGGCCGCGACCGCGCCGGTCGGGACGGCCGCGCCCGCGGGCGCGGCCGCCGCCCAGCAGGCCTGATCAGGCCGGCGTGCGCGAGGCCATGACCTCGCGCAGCGCCGCGGCGAACGCGTCGACGTCCGCCTCGGTCGTGTCCCAGCAGCACATCCAGCGCACCTCGCCGGTGTTCTCGTCCCAGGTGTAGAACGGAAAGTCCGCGCGCAGCGTCTCGGCGGCGGCCGGGGGCATCAGCGCGAAGACCGCGTTGGCCCGCGGCGTCTGGGTCAGCGTCACGCCCGGGATGTCGGAGACGGCGGTGGCCAGGCGCTGGGCCATGTCGTTGGCGTTGGCCGCGTTGCGCCGCCACAGGTCGCCCTCGAGCATGGCGATCGCCTGCGCGGACAGGAAGCGCATCTTGGAGGCGAGCTGCGCGTGCTGCTTGCGGATCCACGGGAAGCCGGTGGGCTCCAGCCCGTTGAGGAAGACCACGGCCTCCACGCCCAGTGCGCCGTTCTTGGTCAGGCCGCAGGACACGGCGTCGGCGCCGAGCTCGGTGGTGATCTCGCCCAGGCTGGTGCCCAGCGCGGCGGCCGCGTTGGCCAGGCGGGACCCGTCGACGTGCACGAGCAGGTTGCGCTCGTGCGCGGCGTCGATCAGGGCGCGCAGCTCGTCGACCTCGTAGATCGTGCCGAGCTCGGTCGCGTTGGCGACGGAGAGCATCCGGGGCTGGGACGAGTGCTCGTCCCCGATCCGGGTGAGCAGCGGGTCGAGGTGCTCAGGCCGCAGCTTGCCGTCCTCGGTGGGGACGGTCAGCAGCTTCACGCCCGCCATCCGCTCGGGGGCGGAGGCCTCGTCGACCTCCAGGTGGGCGGTGCGCGGGGTGATCACCGCCTCCCACGTGCGGCACAGCGCGCCGAGCGCGAGCACGTTGGCGGCCGTGCCGTTGAACACGAGCCACGGCTGGGCGTCGGCCCCGAAGTGGTCCCGCAGGACCTCGTTGGCCCGCGCCGTCCACGGGTCGTCCCCGTAGGAGACGGCGTGGTCGACGTTGGCCTCGGCGACGGCCGCGAGGACGTCGGGGTGGGCACCGGCGTAGTTGTCGGAGGCGAATGCGCGCATGAGGGGTACCGGGCGACTAGCCGTGGAGGCTGAGTCGCTGCCCGTTCATCTTGCGCGCGGCGTCGGAGCACAGGTACGCCAGCGACGCGGCGATCTCCTCGACGTCGGTGAACGTCTTGTAGAGCTTCTCCGGGTTCTCGGCGCGCATCTGCGGCGTGACGATCGCGTTGACCACGAGGATGTTCGCCGTCGCCTGGTGCTCGGCCAGCTCGGCGGCCAGCGTCAGCGTCCACGCCTCGGCGGCGGCCTTCGTCGCCGCGTACGCCGCGTTCTTGGCCGTCGGCTTGGCCGCGACCGAGGAGGACACGAGCGCGAACCGGCCCTTGTCGCCCGCCGCCTTCAGTAGCGGCGCGAACGCGCGGGTCGTGTTCACCACGGTGTGGAAGAGCAGCAGCTCCAGCAGCGCCAGGTCGCCCTCGAGGTCGAGGTCCTCGACCGTCTTGCCGCCGCGCCAGCCGCCGACCAGGTGCAGCAGGCCATCGACCTCGCCCAGCTCGGAGGCCCAGGCCTGCGCGCCCTCGGGCGTGCCGAGGTCGACCGCACGGACGTCGCCGGCCACGTCGGCCAGCGGCTCGATCAGCGACGCGTCGCGGTCGCCCGCGGCCACCCACGCACCGTGGGCGGCCAGGGTGCGCACGACGTGGGGGCCCAGGCCCCCGCCCGCGCCGGCGACGGCGATCCGCCGGCCTTCGAGCACGCTCATGCCGCGACCGCCTCGGCCTTCGACGGACGGCGCTCCAGCGCCGGGGCCAGCTTCTGCTTCAGCGAGCTGTAGAACATCGACAACGGGAACTCGTCGGGCATCACGTCGTCGATGTAGGGACGGGGATCCTCGATGTCGGCGTAGTCGCGCGCCTCGGCCTTCCACTTGGAGCCCGCGGCCGGCGGGACGTAGCGGGAGACGAGGTCGTGGGCGGCGCCCCACTGGGAGAGCTTCGAGCGGTTGATGCCGTCACGGTAGAGGTTCTCCACGTCGGACCGGAGCTTTGCCACGGTCTCGGCGACGATCTCCCACTCGATCGTGAGGCGGTTGTCCGTCCAGCGCAGCGCGTTGTGGTGGTGCAGGTAGGCGAACAGCAGCTGGCCGCCGAGCCCGTCGTAGTTGCGCACGCGGGTGCCGGTCACCGGGAAGCGGAACAGGCGGTCGAAGAGGATCGCGTACTGCGCGTCGCGGGCGTAGGCCTGGCCGCGCTTCTCCAGCTCCATCGCCTCGCCGAACGCGGTGAGGTCGCAGCGCAGCTCCTCCAGCGAGTACATCCAGTACGGCATGCGCTGGCGGATCATGAACGGGTCGAACGGCAGGTCGCCGTGGCTGTGGGCGCGGTCGTGGACCAGGTCCCACAGCTCGTAGGCGTCCTGGGAGAGCTGCTCGGAGCGCAGCAGCGCGGCGGCGTCCGGCGGCACGTTGAGGCCCAGCAGGTCGGCGGCGGCGGAGCCGACGCGGCGGAAGCGCTCGGCCTCGCGGTCGCAGAAGATCCCGCCGAAGTGGTTGGCGGGCTTGCCGGCGATCGACACCGTCTCGGGGAACAGGACGGCGCACTCGGAGTCGTAGCCCAGCGTGTAGTCGACGAGCGTGACCGGCACGAACTTGGCGTTGTCGTAGCGGGCCTGCTCCAGCTCGGCGAGCCACTCGGGCCACGGCACGTGGACGATGAGCGCCTCGAACCGGGTGTCGGTCGAGCCGTTCTGCGTGTACATGGGGAAGAGGACGAGGTGCTCGACGTCGTCACGGCGGTCCAGGTCGGGGCGGAAGACCTCGAGCGAGCGGGTGAAGTCCGGCTTCACGAAGCCGCTGTCGACCCAGCCCTGCAGGTCCTCGCGCACGGCGGCGAGGTACTCCTCCTCGTGGGGGAAGGCGGGCGCCAGCTCGGCGACGGCGGCGGACATGGCGTCCACGTGGCCGCGCACGACCGACTCGCGGTGCTGGGCCAGGTCGATCGAGCCGTCCTTCTCCTGCAGGACGCGCAGGGCGTCGGTCTCGTCGCGCAGCTTCTTCCACGCGGCGGAGTCCGCGGCGGAGGAGTCGCGGGCGATGTCGGCGGCGGCGAGGGCGGCGGTGCCGGCCCACTGCACGAGGTTGGACCACAGCGCCTGGTGGTCGAGCGCCTCGATGCAGTCGTCGCCGAAGAGGTCGGAGTCGGAGAGGACGACGACGCGACCGGCGCCGTGGCGGACGGCGACGGCGAGCGGGGCGCCGGGGGTGGAGGCGCTGGCCGACGTGCGGGCCAGGACCTGGACGTTCTCGGCGCGCTCGTCGACGGTCAGCGTGCCGGCGCGGTAGAAGCAGGCCTCGTGCACGCGGGCGAGGAGGTCTCCACCGGTGCCGCGCTCGCCGCCCAGGACGTTGGCGAGGACCCAGGACGGGGTGCCGTCGCGGTGGCTGCCGTAGTCCTGCACCGTCTCGTTGGCGATGCCGACGCCGAAGCGGCCGACGAGGTCGGCGAGGTTGGTGCCGTACTTCTCCTGCTCGCTCTCGGCGAGGACGACGAGGCCGCCGCCGGCGGCGACGAACGCCTCGACGGCGTCGATCTCCTCGTCGGCGAAGACGGGGGAGCCCAGGCCCGTGGTCGCTTCCCAGCGGGGCTCGGACGGGTGGGCGATGACGAGGACGTCGGTCGTGCTCAGCAGCTCGTCGGCGAGCGGGAGGTCGACATTGGCGACGACGTCCATGCGGCGGGTGCGAAGGACCTCGGCGGCCTTGACGTACGAGGCGTCGCCGGGATGCGAGGGCTGCATCTGGGCCGCCGCTTCGGGGCGGATCGTCCACGCCTGGCTGTGGCGCTCGTCGAACGTGATCGTCGAAACGGGGCTGGGAGCTGTCATTCCTACACGCTACGACCGTGACGACCGACACTCAACCCCATAAACTTTGTCCATGGCCGACGATACGTTGCGTGTAGATGACATTGACCGTCAGATTCTTGCGGCACTGCTCGATGACGGCCGGGAGACGTACGACCAGCTCGGCAAGCGCGTCTCGCTGTCGGCGCCCGCGGTCAAGCGCCGGGTCGACCGGCTGCGCGAGCAGGGCGTGCTGCGGGGCTTCAAGGCGGTGGTCGACCACGCCGCGCTCGGCCCGACGCTGGAGGCGGTGATCGAGCTGTTCTACGCGCCCGGGATCCAGCTCGACCACGTGCGCGAGTCGCTGCGCCCGCACCCCGAGGTGGTGGAGGCGTGGTCGATCACCGGGGACGCCGACTGCATGGTCCGCGTGCGCGTCCGCGACCCGCACCACCTGGAGCGGGTGATCATGGAGCTCCAGCGCCAGGCCTCGGTGGTCCGCACGCGCTCCCAGTTCGTGATGTCCCACCTGATCGAGCGCCGGGACTGACCCATCGGCCGGCCAACACGTCCGCCGAGCCCCACCTCAGTCCCGCTCAGCGGGACTGAGGTGGGGCTCGACGCGTGGGTACGCGGGTCAGCCGGCGACGTGCACGACCTCGACGCCCGCCGCGTCGAGCACGTGCTGGCCGTCGAGCACCGCGTAGCCGTCGCGGTAGTAGACGCGGGCGACGCCGGCGCCGGCGATCAGCTTGGCGCACGGCGGGCACGGGAAGTCGGTGACGTACATCGTCGCGCCCTCGGTCGACCGGCCGTCCCGGGCGGCGGCGGCGATCAGCCGGGCCTCGGCGTGCGTGGCGGTCGAGATCTCCAGGTTGACGCCCTGGTAGAAGCTCGCGCGGGGATCGCCGACCGCGTACGGGCTCAGCGGATGCGGGTTGGCGACGTTGTGGGTGGAGGCCAGCGTGCCGTCGGCGAAGCGGATCGCCGCGCCGACCCGCCGCCACCAGTCGACGCTGCGGTCGGCCTCGGCGTGCGCGGCGTCGACCAGGTCGGCGATCGCCTCCTCGGGGCTGACGACCCGCGCGGCGGCGGGCCGCAGCAGCTGCACGCTCCTGGACTTGTCCCACCGCAGGAAGACGGTGTCGTAGCGGACCTCGCAGCGGGGGAAGTGCTCCTGCACCACCTGGTAGCTGACGTCCTCGGCGGGCAGCACGATCGACGGCCCCCGCTCGGCGAGGGCGGCGGCACCGGCCCGGTCGAGCACGGCGACGGACGACGCGACGTCCCAGCCGGCGAGCGCGGTGGCGGCCAGCGCGGGGTCGAGTGCGCGCACGTCCTTGGCCAGCGGGCGGTAGTCCTCGTGCAGCTCGCGCCCGATCAGGTGCAGCTCCTTCCCGCGCGCGTGCGCGTCGAGGAAGCGCCAGTAGCCCTCGTGCAGGACCGGGATGTAGGCGACGACGACCTCCGGGCGGGTCATCGGCGCTTGAGGATCCCGTCGATCAGGCCGGGGAGGACCTCCGCCAGCTTGGGGCCGAGCCGGTCGCCCAGGTGCATGTACATCTGGCGGATGCGCTCGCTCGTCGTCACCGACGCCTGACGCTCCAGCACCTCGATGCGCCCGACGAACTCCAGCAGCGCCTCCTGGTCCTCGTCGGAGTAGGAGTGGTCGGCGGTGAGCACGAGCACGTCGGGACGCACCGCCTTGATCAGGCTCCAGCGCTCCTCGTCCTCGTCCTTGAGGTAGATGAGGTCGACCGGGCGCTGGTAGGCGAGCATCTCCAGCCGCTCGCTCTGCGGCACCATCGGCCGGTCGTCGCCCTTGCGCTTGCGGATCTTGGCGTCCCCGTCGACCCCGACGGCCAGCACGTCGCCGAACTCGCGGGCCCGGGACAGGTACTTCACGTGGCCGAGGTGGATCAGGTCGAACGAGCCGGACGTGAGCACGACCTTGTAGCCGAGGCCGCGGAGATGCTCGACGGTGCGCGTCATCTCCTCGAGCGAACCGGCCAGCCGGTCCTCGAAGTTCGCGTTGGGGCTCAGGATGCCGCTGGTGACTGCCATTTCGATCCTTCTGGGGACAAATGCCGGTGCCGACCCTATCCTCCCGGCCCCACCACCGAAAGCCAGACACGACGTTTCATGCCCGCCTACCTGCCATACGCCGAACGCCCGGTCAGCACCGAGTACCAGGACATGCTGCGCACGATCCGGGTCCGCGGGACCCGCGTGCAGACCAAGCAGGGGGAGGACGCCCTGGCCGTCGCCGGCCACTCGATGCGCTTCTCGATGGCGGACGGCGCGGCGGTCATCACCGAGCGGTCGATCGCCGGCTTCGTGAACAAGGCGATCGGCGAGCTGTGCGCGTTCATCAACGGGGCGCGCACCCTGGAGGAGCTGGCGGCGTTCGGCTGCGACTGGTGGGACGCGTGGGCCACCCCGGAGAAGAGCGGCTCCCGCGGGCTGGAGGCCGGTGACCTGGGCCCCGGCTCGTACGGCCACGCCTTCCGCAACTTCACCACGGACCTGGACTCGGGCGACCCGGGGTTCGACCAGCTGCCGCACCTGATCAAGAAGCTCAAGGACCTGCCGCTGGACCGCACCGCGCTGATGAGCCCGTGGATCCCCAACGCCAACCACCGCGAGGCGGGCGTCAAGTCGCGCAACACGATCGCGCCGTGCCACGGCTGGATCCACGCGATGGTCTTCGGGGACAAGCTCCACCTCGTCCACAACCAGCGCTCCGGGGACACGCCGGTCGGCGTGCCGTCGAACATGGCGCAGTACACCGCCCTGGGCCTGATGCTCGAGCAGCTCACCGGCTATGAGTTCGCCGAGTACGTGCACTGGATCCAGTACGCGCACATCTACGCCAACCAGTTCGAGGCGGTCGACGAGATGCTGTCCCGCGAGCCGCGCGCGCTGCCGACGCTGGCGCTGACCGAGGCGGGCCGGCGCATCACCGACATCCACGACTTCCGGGCCGAGCACTTCACGCTGTCGGACTACGACCCGCATCCCGCCATCGGCGGCATCCCGGTGCTGACGTGATCGAGGCGGTCGTCGCCTACAGCGCCAACCGCGTCATCGGGCGCGACGGCGACCTGCCCTGGAAGCTCCCGACGGACATGCGCCACTTCCGCGAGCTGACGACCGGGCACACGGTGCTGATGGGGCGCAAGACGTACGCGTCGATCCCCGACCGCTTCCGGCCGCTGGCGAACCGCCGCAACCTCGTGCTCAGCCGCGATCCGGACTACCGGGCCGAGGGCGCCGAGGTCTTCTCGTCCCTGGACGCCGCGCTGACCGCCTGCGACCACCGCTGCTTCGTCATCGGGGGCGACGCGACGTACGCCGAGACGCTCGCGCTCACCGACCGCGTCCACGCCACCGAGCTGGAGACGGTGGTGGAGGGCGACGCGTGGTTCCCACCGCTCGACCCGGCGGAGTGGCGCGTCGCGCACACCGGCGAGCGCGTCGAGGAGAACGGCCACGCCTTCACGATCCGGACCTATGAGCGCATCGACTGAGATGGACGGGCCGCTCTACCACCTGCCCGCCGCGCGGACCGACGAGCAGCTGCGGTACATGGAGGACCTGGAGGCGCGCGGGATCTGCATCTTCTGCCCGGAGCACGTGGAGGAGTTCCACCGCGAGCCGATCGAGCACCGCGGCGAGCACTGGTACGTGACCAGGAACGACTACCCGTACGCCGGGACGGTCGCGCACTACCTGATCGTCCCGCACCGCCACGTCGCCTCCTTCGACGAGCTGCCGGACGAGGCGGGGGCGGAGCTGTGGGCGATCCGGCGGATGCTCAAGGAGCGGCTCGGGCCGGGCACGGTGGCCACCGCGACGGTCGAGCGCAGCGACGACATGCGCTTCAACGGCGGCAGCGTCGCCCACCTCCACACGCACTTCGTCGCCCTCCCGGCCGCGCCGGAGAAGACGGTGCGCTTCCGGGTCAGCGCGGCGGGCGCGGAGGACTGACGCCGCGCCGGGCGCGGTCCGTCTCCGGCCGCAGCTCCTGCACGCCCGGGAAGACGGCGTTGTAGTCGCGGTAGAGCGCCTGGGGATCGTCCGGCTCCCGGTAGGCCTTCTTCACGAAGCCGTCGCGCAGCGCGTCGAGCGGCTCCACGTCGTCCCAGCCGTGGCGGTTGGCGAACGCGTAGTAGGGCAGCGACGCCGGCACCCCCCGGACGACGACCACGGCGATCGGGAGGCCCGCCGCCCGGGCGGCGAACACCCGGTGGATGCCGTCGGCGATCAGCAGCACCGTCCGCCCGTCCGGCTCGACCGACTCCTCGACGATCGGGGGCAGCACGGGCCGCCGGTCGTCCTGCGTCGTCACCCACGCGCCGCCGTCGAGGGCGAAGAGGTCGATCCCGTGGTCAGCCAGCGTCGCGCGCAGCGCCTCCGTCCGCCGCAGCCCGGGCCGTAGGACGTAGCGCTGGGCGGGGGCCAGCGTGTCGGGCCCGACCGCGGCGGCGATCCGCAGGTCGGCCTGCGCGTAGGGCCGCGCGTCGCCCCGCCCCGGCATCGGCGTGCGGCGCAGCGTGGCGAGCAGCTCGTCGGGGCCGAACGGCGCGACCGACCGCAGCGTCAGGCTCATCGCAGCTCCGCCTCGCACCGGGCCAGCTCGTGGCCGAGCCACAGCGCGTGCGAGACCAGGCTCACCGCCAGGTCGCCCCCGATCTCGCGCAGCAGGTGGTCGGCCCGCGGCCCCTCGTACCGCTTCAGGAGCAGCCCGGCGTACCGGTGCTCGGCGACCACCAGGCCGCGCGCGCGGTCGGCGGTGACGACGAAGTAGCCGTTGGGGTCCTCGCGCAGCGTGTACTTGCCGGTGTCCTGGTCGAGGTCCTCGTCGCGCTTCCAGCCGGCGTCGAGCGTGCGGGCCAGCGCGTAGCGCGGGTTGCGGGGATCGATCCCCAGCGAGTGGCTGATCACGGTGATCGGCCCGGGCGGCAGGTCGACGGCCGCGGCCACGTGGCGCTGGATCGCCAGCAGCCCGTAGACGTTCTGCAGCCAGGCGGTGAGCAGGTTGTGGGACCGGTACGTGGCGGTCAGCGCGAGCCGGTCGTCGTCGCGGCGGAAGAACAGGGTGGTCAGGCACGGGGCGGCGGTGTCGTCGCCGTCCTCCCCGGCGGGCAGGTCCAGCGTGGTGTCCCACAGCGCCACGAACCCGCGACGGCTCTCGGGGTTGGCGCGCAGCGCGTCGATCACGGACCGCAGCGTGTCGGCGGGGGTGGTCGCCTGGGGGAAGTGGCCGCGCAGCCGGTTCCCGTACGTGTAGGCGATGCCCTCCGGGAGCTCGGGCCGCAGGATGCTCTCCTGGTAGGAACGGAAGCGATCGAGCCGGAAGCCGTACCGGGCCAGGGACGCCTCGCTCTCCTCCGCCGGCTCGGTCAGCACCACCTTGACGTTGAGCAGCTCCAGCCGGGGGCCGCTGCGCAGCTCGACCGGGCGGCCGAACCGGCTGACGCGGACCATCAGCTCCGTCCACGCGTCGAGCGGCCGGCGGCGGACGACCTGGTGGGCGGTGACGTCGGAGGGCTGGCGGACGCGGTCGGCGCCGGCGGCTCCGCCCGCCACGTCCGCGACGTCGACGGTGACGCGCGGGCCGATCGTGGCGGGGTCCGCGCGCGGCAGGGTGGCCAGGGCCTCTTGGAGCGCGGGACCCAACGCGGGGTCCGACAGCCGGCCCAGGACGGTGAGGGTCAGCGTCTCGCGCAGGCGCTCGGCGTCGAACGCGGGCACGTCCGGGAAGAGGCGGTCGGTGCCGCGCACCCGCTTGAGCGTGCGGTCGAGCATCGTCGTGTCCTGGAGCCCGTCGGCGAGGAACGCGCGAAGCTCCCGCACCGTGGGGAGGTCCAGCGGCTCGCCGATCGCCACGAGGTGGCGGACCTGCGGGTTGTGCAGCAGGTTGCAGAGCATCGCGTACATGCCGTCGCCGTAGAGGTTGGCGACGACCGCGACCCGGCTGCGCGCCGGGTCGAGGATCGCGGGGTCGATCGCGTCGAGCTTGCGCCGGACCGCGCGCAGGGGCGACCACAGCGTCAGCAGCCCGACGTCGCCCGTCGGGTTGACCGGGTGCAGGCGGTCGGCCAGGTGCAGCGGCGCGAAGGCCAGGCGCTCGGCGGCCGGCCCGCTCACGCGTGGGCGCGATAGTGCTCGATCGCGCGCTGCTGCACCGCCTCGGCCTCGGGGTGGACGAACAGGGCCAGGTGCGTCCCGCCGCCCAGGACGATCAGCTCCGCGTTCGGGATCGTGGACGACGTGAACTCGCTGTAGCGCGGCAGCACGTCGATGTCGGCGCTGCCCTGGACGATGAGGGCCGGGGCGGCGATCCGCTCCAGCTCCAGCGACTCGATGGCCGCGAACTGCTCCAGGTCGTTGTCCTCGCCGGTGCCGCGGTGGGCGTGGTCGGAGACGCCGGCGGCGACGACGCGCACCAGCTCCAGCTTCTTGGGATCGCCCATCGCCTCGGCGACCTGCTCCTCGAGCTGCTCCTTGGTCAGGTCGCCCTCGGTGCTCAGCGTGCCGGAGACCAGCTGCTCCGGCGCGTGGGCGGAGAGGAAGCGCATCAGCCAGTTGCCGGGCCCGGTCTTCATCAGGAAGCGGTCGGAGAGGCTCTCGTGGTCGACGTGGTAGGCGTCGCCGACGGCGGCGAGCGCGACGATCGCCGACACCTTCTCCGGGTGGCGCACGGCGAGGCGGTAGCCGCTCGGCCCGCCGCCCGACCACAGGAAGAGGCCCGCCCGCTCGATCCCGAGCGCGTCGAGGAGCGCGGCGTGCAGGTCGGCCTGCTCGTCGATCGACTTCCCGTCTGTCAGCGGGGTGCCGAGATACCCGGGGCGTGACGGGGCGATGACCTCGAAGCCGGCGTCGGCCAGGAAGCGGCCCATCGCGGTCGCCTGGTCCCAGCCACCCGGCGTGCCGTGCACCGCGAGGATCGGCGGGCCCGACCCCGTCCGCACCACTTCTACCGGGCCCCGGGCGGTCTGCACCGTCTCCGGGACGTGATCGAGGATCGCCACGTCGCTCATGGCGCCTACCCTAGTGCCCCGACTCCCGAAGCTGGCGTGCTTTCCCACGTATCTGGAGGGAGATCACGCCACCTTCCAGGAACGGGGTCCGGCCGAGCGGAGGGGGCGGGATTCGAACCCGCGATCCGGTGACCCGGACTCTGGTTTTCAAGACCAGCGCATTCAACCGCTCTGCCACCCCTCCAGAGGCGTCAACCGTAGCGATCCGGGCCGCGGCCGCGCGGTCCCGCGCTTCGCCTCTAGGCGCGGGCCCCGCCGTCTGTCAAGCTGCGCGCCGGGAGCGGGAAGGCGCAACGTCGGCGCGGACTCGGGGTCAACTGCCGTTCGACGCGTGATCCCCATGCCCGCATCCCGCCCACCAGACGAGCCCCTCGGGGACGGCCCCGCGCTGATCCCCTCCGCGGACACCCGCGACTGGTCGGGCCACGTGATCGTCTGCGGCCTCCACGGCGTCGCGCTGCGCACCGTCGAGCAGCTCTTCCTCGCCGGCATCCGCGTCGTCGTGGTCGACGAGGATCCCGAGCCCCGCCTGGTCTCGGTGGTCGAGGGGTGGGGGATCCCCTACATCGCCCGCAGCGCCCATCTCAGCGACCCGCTGCTCGCCGCCGGCCTGCACGGCGCGACCGCGGTGATCTGCGCGGAGAGCTCCGACCTGCTCACGTTGGAGACCGCGCTGCTCGTGCGTGACCTGCGGCCCGACGTGCGCGTCGTGGTGCACCTGGACAACCCCGCGGTCGGCCGGGCGGTGGAGGGCATCACCGGGATCGGCAGCGTGCTCGACGTCGCGGGGCTGTTCGCGCCCTCGGTGATCGACGCCTGCCTGGGGCGCAGCGCCCACGACCTCACGCTGGGCGGCCAGCACTTCGTGGTCGAGGAGGTGACGGCGACGGCGGACGGCACCCTGCGCGCGGGCTACGGCGACCTGGCGCCGATCGGCGTGCTGAGCGGCAGCCCGGAGGAGCTGACGGCCTGCCCGGGCCGTGACCATCCCGTCCACGTGGGCGACCAGGTGACGATGCTCGGCACCCCCGCGCAGTTCCACGACGCGGGGATCGCGCCGTCGGTCCACCAGGAGGACGTCGCGCCGCTGCACCGCCGGGGCCTGCGGCGGATCGGCCTGGCCGTCCGCGACACCGCCGATTACTTCGACGCGCCGGTGCGGGCCACGCTGTACGTCGGCGTCGTCATCTTCGTCATCGCCACGCTCGTCCTGCGCCTGTTCTACGTGACCGAGGTCGGCGGGCACATGAGCTGGATCGAGTCCATGTACTTCACGGTGGAGACGACCGCCACCGTCGGCTTCGGGGACTTCTCGTTCGCGCAGCAGTCGACCGCGCTGCAGATCTTCGCGGTGCTGCTGATCATCGCGTCGACGACGTTCGTCAGCCTGCTGTTCGCGTTCGTGACCAACGCCCTGGTCAGCCGGCGGATCGAGGCGTCGCTCGGCCGCGCGCGCGTGCGCGGCACGGAGAACCACGTGATCCTCGTCGGGCTCGGGTCGGTGGGGATGCGGGTGCTCGAGGGGCTGCACGAGCGGGGGCGTGAGGTCGTGGTGATCGAGCGGGACGAGGACAACCGCTACGCCAGTCAGGCCCGGCTGCTCGGCGTCCGGGTGATCCTCGGCGACGCGACCCTGCGCCGCACGCTCGACGCGGCCAACCTGTCCACGGCCTCCGCCGTCGCGGTGCTCACCTCCGACGACATGACGAACATCGAGACCGGCCTGGCGATCCGCGACGGGCTCGGCGGACGGTGGGAGGACACCCCGGTGATCCTGCGGGTCTTCGACCGCTCGCTCGGTCACCGGCTGGAGGAGACGTTCGACTTCCGCCACGTGTGGTCGACCGCCGCGATCGCCGCCCCGTGGTTCGTGGGCGCGGCGATCGGCATGGGCGTGCTCGGCACGTTCTACGTCGGGCGCCAGCCGTTCCTGGTCGCCCGCCTCACCGTGCGTGAGGGCGGCGGCCTGGTTGGCGTGCGGATGATCGACCTGACCGCGAACGTGCGCGTGGTGGCGCTGGACCGCGGCGCGGCGGGCGACCACCTGGAGCACCCGCCGCGCCGCGACACCCGCTTCGCGGCCGGCGACCGCGCGTACCTGGCCGGGCCGTACGACGAGCTGATGCAGGTCGTGCGGCAGGACCAGGCCCCGGCGGTCGCCGGCGGCTGATCACTCGAACGTCGGGTTGCTGGCCCCGATGAACGAGATGTCGCACTGCTCCTTGAGGGCGGAGATCTCGACCGGTCCGCCCGCGAACGTGATGCTCGGCCCGACGCGCCAGCCCAGGTCGGAGATGCCCTCGCGATCGACCTCGAGGTAGACGCCGGACTTGAAGTCGCCCTTGACGCCGTAGCCGGAGAGCTCGCCCTTGGAGCCGGCGAACACGGTGATCTTCCCGGCCCGGGGGTTGTAGCTCACCTCGCCGAACGCGGACAGCCACGGCAGGCCCGAGTCGATCTTGCCGGAGAGGGTGATCTTCTCGCAGTTGACCTTGATCTTCACGATCTTCAGGTCGATGACGACGGCGCCCTTCTTCAGGGCCGGGACGCACGGGTCGCCCTGCGCGGGACCCGCGCTGGCCGGCGCGCCGACCGGCGTGGTGTCCACCGGCTCGACGCACTCCGCGCGGTACATGTCCGCGTAGTGGGTCCAGCCGTACACCTGCCCCTCGAAGTTGGAGTACAGGGCGATCTCCGACTGCTCGATCTCCGCCATCACCTTCGCGTGCACGTCGGGGTCGGCGATGTGGGCCGCGTAGCCGCCCATGCGCAGCGAGTGCGCGCGGTGGAAGGCCTGGGCCACGCGGTAGGCCTGGCTCATGTGGTCCAGCCACTCGGCGTGCGCGCCGCGCAGCGCGGGCCGGCACTTGTCGTTGAGGTGCTGCAGGCGGCAGGCGGAGAAGTCCTTGGAGCCCTCGCACTCGTCGCTGGCCTCGTCGGCCATCACGCCGTAGCGGCTGTCGGTCTGTCCGGGAGCCCAGAACGCGTGCTGGACGTCGTCGGCCTTGCCGATGAGATCGAGCACCTGCTGCTGCTGGGCGGCGAGGTCGGGCTCCGAGGACGCCTTGTAGACGCGCACCAGGATGGCGTCACGCGCCCGGTCCTCGGCCCGACTGATGGTGGCCGCGCCCGCCCGGACGCGGGCGTCGATCTCCTTGAGCTTCTCCACGTTGGCCGTGACCTCGCCGCTGACCTTGGCGTTGTCGGCCTTGGCGTAGTCGATCATCGCGGCGGCATTGACGGGCAGCGCCGGCAGGACGACGTTGCGCAGCTCCTGGGCCTTGCCGTGGGAGGCGTCGAGCGGGGGCACCGGGCCGCGGCGCGTGCGGCCGTCGCGCAGCATGGCGACGGTGGATGCGGCCGGGACCTTCGGGTCGCCCTTGCACAGGTCGGCGGTGGCGATGCCCGTGCGGGCCTCGGCCAGCAGGGGGCTGCCGCGCAGCGCGGCGGCGAACGCGGCCTTGGCCTCGTCCCAGCGCCCGAGCAGGCTGAGCGCCTCGCCGCGGATCGCCTGCGTCGCGGCGGGCGCGGGGATGCCCATCGGCGCGAGCCGACCGTCGTCCAGGCGGGCGGCGCCGTCCAGCAGCGCGAGCGCCTGGTTGGGCTGGCCGATCGCGGAGGCGAGCGTGGCGGCGTTGCGCAGGTTGGCGGCCCGGGTCGGCTGCAGCTCGCCGGCGCGGAGCAGCGCGATGAGGGCGGCGCCCGGGTTGCCGGCGGTGACCGCGGCGACGGCGGCGGCCTGGGCCTTCGCGGCGTCCCGGTATTCGGGGGACGCCTTGAACGCGGCCATCGCGGGGGCGCCGGCCTGGGCCTGGACGGTGGCGCGCAGGGAGGTGACGGCCTGGGCCGTGGTCATCGGCTTCGTCGGGTAGACGATCGAGCAGGCCATGCTGCCCTGCTGGGCGAGGGCCTTGGTGTCCTCCTCGATGGTGGGAGGGTCGAGCACGTCCGACAGCGCGCTGATCGTGCTCGTGTCCGCGGCCGGCGCGGCGACGCGGACCGCCTTCTGCGCGGCGCGGCAGTTGTCGTCCTCGCGCCGCTCGGTGACCGTGCCGCGGTCGTCGGCGCAGGCGAGCAGCGTGTAGCGGCCGGCGGGCGTGCCGATCGGCACCTGGACGCTGATGGGCTTGCGCGGCGTGGACGCCTTGCCGGGCTTCAGCGCGGGGACGTCGCGACCGCCGGTGAGGAGGATGTCGTCGGGATTGGCGCGCGGGTTGCTGCGCGATCGCTTGCGCGTGCGGAGGCTGGCCGGCGCGTTCTTGGTCAGGTAGAAGCGCGTGGTGGAGCGGGTGGTGCGCTTCGTGCCGTGGTTGGCGGTCGTCTCCTTGACCGGGAAGCCCGTGCCCTCCTGCAGTGCAGCGGGGGCGCCGGTCGTGGCGGTGACGATCAGGTTGGGCTTGGCGGGTGCGGCCGTCGCGGTCGCGGTCATGGTCGTGGCGAGGCCGGCGGCTGGGAGGGCGAGCGCGGTGGCGATGGTCAGGGCGATGGGCAGTCGGGCGGACATGGGGTTCTCCGGTTGGGTGGGAGAACCGTCGCCCGCGGGCCTTGCGGCGGGATTGCGGGATCCTTGCGGTGGGGTGCGCCGCGGGCGGCGGCCTGGACGCGGCGGCCGCCGGCGGACCGGGCGGCGCGGGTCGCGCGGCGGCGTCGCGGGCCGACCGCAGGCCACGCGCGAGCGAAGGTGGCTACACTCCGCAGCCGCTGCGCCCGTAGCTCAGCTGGATAGAGCGTCGGTCTACGGAACCGAAGGTCAGAGGTTCGAATCCTCTCGGGCGCGCTACGAAAGGTCCTGCACAGCGGGGCCTTTTGTCGTTCTGGCCCCGCTGGGGCGGACATTTGGCGGCCGGGGCGTAGCGCGAGGGCGTAGCGCTTGGTGGGACGACGTCGGGCGCGGACATCGTTGGGCCTGACCGTCCACAACCGTGAATCCACTCGTCAACTGGGTCAGCCCATTGTCATGCACGCTTCGATGACCGTGAAGGCGCCTGCGGAAAGTCGGAGGCGAACCATCCGATCACCGAGTGAGTTGATGGTGCACGCGGTAGCGTCTTGGGTGCCTGCAGACCGTTCCGGGTGCTCTCTCTTCAACGGGACACGACGTCGTTGCGTTGGGATCGTCCCCTGCGGTCTCTGGCCCCGGGAGGTACGGTCGCAGGCAGTCAACTAGCGGTGTGACCGCTAGGTCTGATAGTTGAGTCCAATGACGACCGTTTCGCAGAAGCCAGTGAACCGCGCACTCGGCGCTCCGCGTGGTCGGTCCGGGATCCGTTACATGGGCAACAAGGACGGGCTCGCTCCAGCCATCGTTGCCGCCCTCGGCGATACCGACGCTAGCCATCCCTTGGTAGACGTGTTCGGCGGCATGTGTTCCGTGGCAGGCGCGATGGCAACCACAGATCGCCCGGCGTGGGCCAACGACATCCAGCATTTCGCTGTGCTCGCGGCACGCTGCATGCTGACGTCGAGGAAGGGCCCGCCCGATCGTTGCGAGATGGAGAAGCGGCTCGCCCCGTGGTATCGCACAAACCTTGCGGCGCTTCGCGAGCGGTTCGGCGACGGCGTTGAGGCGGAACGGCGCGCACTTAGATCCGGCGACTCAGCGATGTACGGTGCTGGCGGGGATGCGTGGCCGCAGGTCGGGTCTGACGCCGAATTCGCAGCTGAGGCTGGCCGTCTCCGTATGGATCCGACCGCGTTTCCTTATCGGCTCGCCACGATCACCTTCTCTTGGGGTTACTTTGGCGTTGCACAGGCGATGCAACTCGACAGTCTTCGCTTCGCCATCGATCGCGCCCGTGGCGAGAAGCAGATCAGTGGTCCTGAGGCTGACTGGTGTCGGTTGGCTCTCTTAGGAGCCGCGAGTCGGATCTCCAGCAGTCCAGGGCACTTTGCCCAGTACCTACGTGGCGACTCGACTGCGAGCCTTGACCGGATTCAGTTGCAGCGCAAGCGTGGTGCGTGGGATTGGTGTCTCGCGGGTCTGGATCGCCTAGAGCCCTACGGCAACGTGGAATGGCGACGCCAGAATCGTGTCTTCCGGCAAGACACCGATGGCGACAAACTTTGGACGCTGCTCGATGCAGCGGTTGGTGGTAAGGCCATCGTCTACGCTGACCCGCCGTACTCGAAAGAGCACTACAGCCGGTATTACCACGTGCTGGAGTCACTGGAGAGATACGACTATCCGCAGGCGTCGGGTGTTGGGCGCTATCGCCCTGATCGGTTTCGTACGCCGTTCTCGGTCAAGACCGAGGTTGAGGGCGCACTCAGGGATCTCTGCGGGCGGGTCGCCGATCGGGGCTGGACGCTGGCGCTGAGCTACCCGAACTCGGGACTTCTGACCGCTGGCTTGGGGCTCAATCTCGGTGACGTGTTGCACGAAAAGTTCAGTGACGTAAGACTCGCCTTTGAAACCGGAACCGAACACTCCACGCTTGGCGGCCGACACGGCGACTCGCGGAAGCAGGTCAGCGAGTATCTCTGGATCGCGAGTTAGGAAGGCATTGTGTCGACAACGCTTGAAGACGTATCCCCCGATCTGATCGATCGGAACGACGAGAATCCCAGGATTCACTTCCGCGAGGCAGGCCTCGACCGTCTTGCGGAATCAGTTGAGGAGGCCGGCGGCATTCTGGTGCCTGTCTACCTCTACAGGGATCCGGACAACGCCGGTCGGTATCGATTGATCGACGGAGAACGTCGATGGCTCACAGCGTTGCGACTCGGCCTTCCCACGATTCCCGCAATCGTCCGTGAAGCGCCCCCGGACGGTGCGAAGAACATCATTGAGATGTTCAACATCCATAAGGTTCGCGAGGACTGGGAGGACATGCCGACCGCCAGGGCTCTCAAGCAGATCATGGACCGCACCGGCGAAACGGACCCCAACGCGCTTCGTGATTTGACGGGCCTCTCGAAAGAGCAGATCGGTCGGTACCTACTGGCCCTCCAGTTGCCAGCGGAATACCAAGAGATGATCGACAACCGCGAAGTGCCGATGAATTTCTTTGTCGAACTCGACCGAAACGTCGTCAAGCCACTGGGACGCAACCGGGTCGAGCTGGCCCAGGAGTTCGACGCTGGAACGCTTCAAGCGTCATTTCTCGCGAAGCGCGATAGCGGTGCGATGTCGGACCTAATCGACCTGCGCAAGGTCAAGCCGATCATTCAACGGGCTGAGCGCGATGCAGGCTCTCCTGGAGCTCCGTCTCAATTGGATGGATTCCTGCGCAATCTGTTCACTGACAACACCGCGACGATCGATGAGGTGTACGAAGAGTCGGTCGCCTTGGCAGTGGAGCGCGAAAAGCTGAGCCAACGAGCACAACAGCTGACGTCGCAGTTTCGTCATCTGCTTGGGAAGGCGAGCACAAGCGAAGACCGGTCCGCCATTCTTGACGCGGCGCGGGAGACCAGAGATTCGCTCGACGCCCTGATTGCCGAGCACAGCTAGTTTCCGATGATCTCGGGAGATCCTGTGGGGGGCGGCGTCGTGGTCGTGCCAGATGAAACCGATCGCGAACGCGCGCTCGCGGGCCTGAAGGCGGACGACGATCAGTGGACTGCGCCGGCTGCTGCCATCGAACTAGACGCGGAAACGAACTGGAAGCCGGATCTGAGGCGGGACCAGCGCCTCCTGCACCTTTCTCTCACTGGAGAACTTCCAAAGGCATTTCTCCGACGGATGAAGATCGCGATCGACGCGGGTTACAGCGTCACATTCGTGACGACATCCTCAACCGTCGACATCGACGTGCTTCTAGAACTTCAGGCGCTCGACGCTCGCATCTACACGCTGGACCTCAACGCTGCGCCAGTGCGGGTCCGGAGGCTCAGATCGGTAGCGGATTTCATTGCGGTTGAACGGCTTTTCCTCGATCCGGAATCGCTCCGGGCACTTGCGCAGGCAAGGCTCACCGACGCGATGACGACCGACAACAACCAGAAGAAGGGCCGATGGTTCGAAGAGGTGTTGTGCTTGCTGTTCAGTCAAGTGTCTTGGCTGACGGTCGACGAACACGCCTACAACAACAGCACGGAAGAAATCGACCTGGTGCTGAGCTGCAGGGCAGTCAGCGGCTACATCGTGGGGCTGGTGGGAGGGCCCATCATCGTGGCAACCGCCAAGAACGAGAAGAAGGCGACCAACTCGCAGACCGTGAAGTACCTAAAGGAGCAGATGGCTAACCGAAAAGGTCGCTGCAAGCTCGGCTTTCTGTGCTCGGCGTCGACGATCTCAGACGACGCGCGTGGCGAGATCTTGCGCGGTTCGCAATCCGGCGATCTCGTGATCGCGTGCGTCGATAAGACCGACGTTGAGCGACTGATTGCAGAAGCCGATCGTCTCGACGAGCACGCGGAAGCACTGATCCGAAAGGCGGTCGCGTCTTGACGCAGAGCCCGCGCATCGGGTCTCAGATCGCCAGATAGAATGGGCGCATAGACGGTTAAGAAGTAGCGTTGGCAGGCAGTCGACGGCATGGTGGTAGGAATGTCAAATGGCGGCGCAGAACCGTCGTCCTCTTTTGGGATCTCTGTGGTCGAAGATCTGGATGACCCCGCTAAGGGTGGCTTGCGCGGTACCGACGTGCGCAACTCCTAGTCGTTCGACCATCTCGTCGTGGAGTGTGGCGCGGTGTTGGCGGTCGGCATTGACGAGACGCTGCCCCTCCTCCGAGAGGCCCGTTGGACGGGTGCGTGCGTCGAGGGGGCGGACGTAACGCTTGACGTAGCCGCGGAGTTCGAGGTCGGCCAGGGCCTTCGATGTGGCTTGCTGGGTGATCCTCAGTGATCGTGCGAGGACGGTGGCTGTTGCGGCGCCGTTAATCAGCAGGGCGAACACGGCTCGGTCCGAGCCGCGCATGTCGTAGCCGTCGCGGGTGAGGCGGCGGGCGATCTCGTCGTCCATCGCGCGGCCGGCAAGGAGCGCGGCGAGCACGAGATCGGCCGGACCCTGCGGGCCGGGCGATGTGGTCATGTCAGCTCACGCCCCAGAGCTGCACCAGCCGCAGCGTCGCGCGGGTGGGCACGATGTACGCGCCGTGGCGGCGCAGCAGACCGGCGCGGGTCAGGCTGCGGATGGCGTCTTGGACGCCCATCGGGTCTGCGCCGGGGATCGAGCCGTCGGCCAGTTCGCGGATCGCCTCCTGGACCGTGAGTTGGACCGGGTGCAGGTGGGCCAGGTGGGCGACGACGGCGAACTCGATGGCGTCGTCTTGACGCTGGGCCATCGAGCGATCGCCCGGCTGATCGGCCGGGGTAGGCTGAGAGTGCATGGGAGTTCGTATCTCCTGTGCCAGCCCCGGGGACGTTCACGCGTCGCCCGGGGCGCTTTGTAGTTGTCCAGGTGAGCCTAGCACGCTGCGGCAACCGTGGTTGCCGTAGGTTGTCGCTTGGGCCCGTTCGACGTGATCGTGTCCAGCCCGGCTAGCGTTACGGCCATGTCAGAGAGCGAGCGCAAGCGGGTCGGACGCAACGTGCGCTTCGACCATCCCTCGTGGAACCGCCTCACCGACACCGTCAACGGCGCCAACGCCCAGGGCATGAAGACCAACGCCCGGGAAGTTCTGGAAGCCCTCATCCGCTTTCACGCCCCCGAGACGCCCGAACAGGCCGCGCAACTCGTCAAGGACGCCCGCATCGCCAAGGCGGCCGACGAAGCCGCTGACGCCCAGTAGCGCCTGCGGCTACGCCGCACTTCGCGCGACATAGTGCGGCATCGCCCGGCGATGTCCGGCACCGCGTGCATATGGTGTGTAGGAGAGGCCAAGCAATGTCGTTGCTCTGGAGGCAAGCTGCCTTGGCGGGCTGTGGCCACGGGGTGCTAGAGGTAGGTCGTACGGAAAGCGTGCTGTCCTGCGGTGGGGTCATCCGTGGGTCGACGGGTTGCCGGTGTTGGGCAGTTTGCGCGATCTGGCTGGCTCGGCTCGCTTCCTAGGTATGGACGTTGCGCATGTGCCCGATGTCAGCTCGCGTTCCGGCTCGCGGTGCGAGGCGGCGTCGTGAGTCCCACCGGGCACTCGGCCGATGCGCCGCGCGGTCTAGGTCGTCCGGCGGCGCTGACGCGCGGTGACGTGCTGACGGTTGCCGAGGTCGCGGCGCTGCTCGGCTGCTCGCGCCGTCACGTCTATCACCTGGTCGACCGCGAGGAGTTGCCTGGCGCCCGGCGGCTTGGTCACCGCGTCCTGATCGTGCGACCGGTGCTCGAGGCGTGGTTGCTCGCTGGCCTGCCTCCGGGAGAGCGCTGGTAGGCGGGGAACTCGGGACGCGCCGAGGTGAGCGGGCTGCTGGCCGTTCAGCCGTCGGGGTGCAGGCGGCGGTGGGCGACCTGGTAAGCGGATGGCTGCCACGGGTTGCTCGGGTGGCCAGCGCCGAATGCGAGATAGGCGAGGTAGATCGTGCCGGTGTCCCGGGCGCGCTGGAACTCGAAGATCATGCGCCGCGG
>Ga0247757_10000696_pt1 | contig 26743 bp, 17 predicted proteins | sample UWRJL126311R4_FD_180929 | JGI IMG/M metagenome (GOLD analysis project Ga0247757, IMG submission 180929) | Plant litter microbial communities from Arlington Agricultural Research Station in Wisconsin, United States - UWRJ-L126-311R-4 | ecosystem: Environmental > Terrestrial > Plant litter >...
AAAAACATAAAAGGCTAATTACATTCTCCGGGTGATATAATTCGTGCAAATATTTGTCAGCAGAACACCACCAAAAGTAGTTGCACGAATTATTGCCGGACCTAGTATCAGTGCTTATAGCTGACATAAGGAATAATTTACATCTCTTTTTGGTGTTTCATATAGTAACTATATCAGAGGTTGATTTGGTGTTGGACACAGAGTTTGGATTTAGCGTTTGTCTCAGAGTTTGATCTGGCATTCTGTAAAGTAGCGTTTTCAGTATTTTGTATTGCCCCTAGCATTTCACTGGTATGCTATAAATTGGCCCAGGTTCGCACAAGAACTTCGAAGCAGTAATTACTATATAAAATACAGCTTTTTTCTAAAACTAACAACACGATCGGACGACGTTTTTTTGCCGCGCAGAAACAAGGTAAAACCCTTGTCTGTGTGCGATCCATCTACAGCATTCGCGAGTATGTCACCCAGAAGACTTGTGCAAGCCACCTACGAAAACGTGGAGTTTCATTGGACGCTGACAAGTGTCGCCTGTTGGTTTCTCCCAACAGGGACTAAGCTAAGGGGCCGAACTAGATGTGTCCTCGGCGAACCAACACTTCTTCTTCAACACCTTAGACCATTTCATACAATTTAGTACAACTTTGGAATGGACGGCGCGAATTAGGTCACAGAGACTTTTATCGAGTGCAGCAAATAGGAGACGAAGAATGACCACCCGGCGACTTGAGAAAAGCATGATCTGGTTGATATTTCATTTGAACAGTTGTAATGAACCAAGCGTTTTGTGTCACTGGAACCCCAGGCAAACACGGAGCCAATTAGTCACGTGAACATAGACTATTAGATCTGTCGAATCATCAGTTCATTAAAGGGCTCCTGCAGGGCGCCACTTCTAGCCCTCTCACCAAACACATCAACAAACACTTGTTTCTATTCCGGGTTATTGCAACGCCTACTTTCCGTTTCTTGCAGGTGCTCCAAAGGCGCACCCTGCGCTAGCTTGACTTGCAATAGTATGTCTGCGCGGCGGGTAATCGAAGATATTTCCTAACCCAGACTTGAAGATGAGCGGCTTTAAACGTACTTTCTCACGCAAAAATATGACTTTCGATAAAAACGGCTCAGACAAGCTTCTGCTGGAAGACGACGACAGTAAGAACAAACGCAGCCGGACCATCGGCCCTAGTATTATGCCTGGTAGTGAAGATGTTGATTCCGTTTCTTCTACGGTAGATGCAGCCTTCCTAAATGGTTAACAAAAGCAAACACTAAACCGTGAATAGCTGTGGGACAAGAAGGCGCAGCCCCAGGAGGAGACGAAAGCGGGAAAGAAGCTTGGTGGTCCTATCTCTATTCCACTAGGCTTCGCAGTCTACGCACACAACAAACGAAATCATCCAAACACTCCGCTATCATCGTTTAACTCTCCTAAAGGCGGCACTACAGGTGCCGCTTGGCAGTCTTTCGGATCTATTCATAAGAGCCGTGGAGATTTTGATACATACAGGGAACAGACGAAGAGGCAGAACGAGGTGGTGTTAAACAGTAACAAGATTCTTCGGGCCGAGCATAGCTTTGAAAGCAATCACAACGACATTATCATGACAGACGGAGGCTCAGACTTGACCAGCCACCCTAGCGTTGGCGATGGAGGTTTAGTGACCCCTGGGCCTATACTCAGCATGGAGGAGGCCCTGGCTCGGGCCTTTAACGGAAGAGACTATGCCGCACAGCTGATGGTACCGCCTTTGAAAACTTTGAAAGGACGTTCGATCAGCGCAGGGTCTAAGTTGACAACCCTGTACGTACAGTACACAGCGGGTGGAGGGAAAGGTTACAAGTCGCTGACATTGCCTTTAGATGGACCGAAAACCAGCTGAACTCCCCACTGTTGCGTTTGCCGGCCACTGTGCGTGAGAAGATTTACCACATTATACTCTGTGGCAAGACTATTGGTTTGTCGTTCGATTCATACTCCAAACAGCCGACGGCACATGCAGTCTTTAAATACCTCTCCGTTGTGTTTGAAGGCGAACCCGACCTAAGAAGGAGTGTCCAGGCACGGAGATCATTTGGTATGACTCTCCTGACGGGTGTCTGCCGTCAGCTGTACCAGGACACTTACACACTAATGTACGGGAAGAACAAATGGTGGTTCATGAAGCAAAACTTTTTATTCAATTTTGTGGTCATGGAGCAGCGCTTGAACTCACAACAGTGTAAGGCATTCACTCAAATCACTGTCAACGGAGATCTCCCGGTCCCATCTGTCCTCGAAATGCTACCTAATCTTCAGCGTGTGGAGCTAACACTTCCGGTCTCGGGTGCAACAGGAGGATGGTACAACGTCGTTCGAGAGAACGGAAAAAGGCCCGAACTTAAACGGCAATCCAGGCTACATGATCTGTAGAGATGGAAGAAATGACTTTGCATGTGCCAACGGCCGGGTACTGAGTGTGGAGTGACGTTTGGCAAGGCATTGGGCCATAGGATGTACGTCTAGACAAGCTAGAGGGCTGTTGGAGACAGGCAGCCCGTGAGCGTAGCCAGGAATGATAATCAACGGTTGACCAGATGTTCAATCTCTGTGCTGTGCTGTGTTTTGCCATGTACATGATGAAGGATGCTGGTGCAAATGATGAGGTCCGATAACGCCCCCTAGCGTTGCCCCTCGCGCCGCTCTGCTGGGAATGTGGCTCGGGCAGGGTGTACTCGCTGCGCCGTGCCATGCCCGCCTCCGATCAACCTCCGACCGCCCACGCCATCATCCCACCGGCCCGCCCAAATTTCGACAGCCGGAGAACAGTCACGAATGCACCGCACAGAAATGTCTCCAGCCGCCTTGACCGACTATTCACGGCCCACCACGCCTGAGGACAGTTCAATTGCCTCGGCCACCCCGCGGACGCCCAACCAGACGAGCCTATCGCTAACCGAGTACACGGCAAACCCAAGCCCGCCGTCCGAGAGTCCAAAGTCGAAAGCCCAAAGTGCCATTCCTGAGGCGTTCCTGCTGCCAAATGGATATCCTGATGTGAGCACGCAGTCCACAAGGAATTGAGTGTACAAAGCCACAGATGTTGATGCAATTGGCAGTATCTGCGCCTTATCCTCACCTCCCGTGTCTACGAGGTGGTTCAGGAAACCCCACTCACACACGCCACGAACCTGAGCAACCGCTTGGAATGCAACGTCTTGCTCAAGCGCGAGGACTTGCAGCCTGTATTCAGCTTCAAGCTGCGAGGCGCCTACAACAAGATGGCACACTTGGATCCACGCGCCAGGTGGAAAGGTGTTGTGGCATGCAGCGCTGGCAACCACGCCCAAGGTGTCGCGTACTCCGCCCGCCACCTCCGCATTCCCGCCACCATCGTTATGCCTGAGGGCACTCCAGACATCAAGCACAAGAACGTATCAAGACTCGGCGGCTCCGTTATCCTCCATGGTGCCGATTTTGACGCTGCCAAGGCTGAAGCTGCCCGCTTGGAGCAGCTGCACGGACTCATCTCAATCCCTCCTTTTGATGATCCCTACGTGATAGCTGGGCAGGGCACAATAGGGATGGAGTTGCTGCGGCAGACGAATTTGCAAGAACTGGAGGCAGTCTTCTGCTGCGTGGGTGGAGGAGGTCTCATTGCTGGAATTGGCATCTACATAAAACGCATAGCTCCGCATGTAAAGATCATTGGAGTGGAAGCCTATGATGCTAATGCCATGGTTGAATCACTCCAAAAGGGTGAGCGTGTGCTGCTCAAAGAGGTGGGTCTCTTCGCCGATGGAGCAGCCGTCAAGACGGTTGGGGAAGAGACTTTTAGGATATGTCAGGAGGTGGTGGATGAAGTTGTCCAAGTCACGACAGACGAGACTTGTGCTGCTATCAAAGACATGTTTGAGGATACTCGGTCCATCGTGGAGCCTGCTGGAGCACTCGCTCTAGCTGGTCTCAAGAAATGGGTCAAGAGAAATCCTTCACCAGATCTCAACCGTGGTCTTATTGCCATTGCGAGTGGCGCAAACATGAACTTCGACCGGCTGCGCTTCGTTGCTGAGCGTGCAGCACTTGGTGAGAACAAGGAAGCTCTCCTTTCTGTGACGATTCCAGAACGACCTGGAGCTTTTGCGAATCTAGTCTCAGTGGTGCACCCAATGGCCGTCACTGCTTTCAGTTATCGTTACTCAAGTCCAACGGCAGCCAACATATTCATTGGCGTTGAGATGAAGGCGGCCACACGCTCCGAAGACCTCCCTGATCTCATCCAGCGACTCGAGGCGGAAGGCATGACGGCAACTGATCTATCCGAAGACGAGCTTGCCAAGTCACACATCCGATACCTGGTCGGAGGTCGGAGCGACGCTGCCGACGAACACATGTTCATGTTTGAATTTCCCGAGCGAGGTGGCGCGCTATACAAGTTTCTGCACACCCTGCAGCCGGGTATGAACATCAGTCTTTTCCACTACAGGAACTACGGCGGCGATGTGGCGAGAATACTGGCAGGCATTCAATGCAAACAAGAGGACGTGAGCAAGCTGGAAGAGTTTTTGAGGACCATCGGATATCCGTGGCAGAACGTCACCAACAAAGCAAGCTACAAAATGTTCCTAAGGAACTAAGAGCCAGCGAAACATCAGGGCCATTTTCGACGTATATTGGTTCTGCAAGAAAGTTACCCATAGACCCTTACGAAGCAATGATATCCGAGATTTACATGAACGTGTTACACCCTCTGACCAGCCGTGCGTGGTTACCTGTTCGACGTTTGAACCACACACACACACATCAATGCTGTTGAGCAATGCCGGCAACGCCCTTCCTCCCTTAACTTCCGTATTTTGTGGACAAACTTCGGCATGGAGGGCTCTGCTGGTCTGTCATTTGACCTGCTCATACATGCAATATCCCGCAGTTTAGCCAACAGGGATCCGTGGTCGTATTGTTTTGTTCTCCGCGCAAGCCACGTTGTCGGTGCCCCTCCCTCATGCTACCTGGTCCAGCCCCGCCGGGGCTGCGGGGAACGCATCGCGGCTTTTATTGTATAGGGAAACCCGGAAACAAGCCGAAACGGCGTGAAGAACAAAACACTGAGCCAGTGTTGAAAAAGTCTAGCGGCATCGAGGCATGTGTGCTTCCTACAGCTCTCAATGATACTACTGGCAGCGCTATACTCAATAACCGTAAAACACCTTGGATGGATGGACCTGTTTCCGGCGATCTCTTTCTATGGGATGTCGTCGATGACGACAAACAGGCCTTGGGGGGCTGGTCGGGAATGGGGTGCGGGCTGGGCTAGGCTTGTTGGAGCTAGGCACCCCCGCGGTCTCCACGGCTCATGCTTGGGTAGTTTACAAATTACCGAGGCCATGGTCTAAGAAATCTCTTTTCGACCACGAGGAGCCTCGTGACGATGCGCTACATATATGCCGACTTTGTGACCGAATGCTTGGTCGCCCGTTGACACCTGTTGGGGCCCCGCCCTGAGCACCCGCCCAGCATAGTCGTGTCAGTACACGCCCAGCTCTCCGCTCGCATGAATCGCATGGGCATACTAGCCTGGAGAGCTTGTGGAGAACCCTGGGCCGAACGTGAATAGAAAGCGTACTTTGAAAAGGAGAAGCTATTATAGATTCTGCAGTTTCGAGGTGCACAGTCCATTTTCTGTACCCTTCCCCCGATTTTACGATTGCGTCGTTCGACCACCCTCATACACGTTCGTGGCATGACCAACTTTCAGTGCGGCATGCTCCATCTCTAGCCCAAAATGTTACTCTGCAGCCGTCGACTTCTAGGTGCAAGCAAGATCGAAACTATATTCTTGGCAGGTAGGTCTCCTAGACATTGACCTATCGGGAGAACATCGTTAGCTCCACGCGGAGCCTCCGCATTGCATACCACCGGCCAAACTTCGGTATCCTATGGGTCCGTCTCCTCATCCTGGGTAGCATCCCGAACTGCCAGGGATGATGAGCAAGTCGTTCACTCAGCCGTTAATATAAAAGGCTTCCATGTCCATCATGGCAGCTTCCCAAGACAGTCTCAACTGGAACTTCCTCGACGTCTTCGCAGGACCATCATGGCGACTCTCCTCTCCGTCTTGATCGCGGGCTCTGCTCTCGTCAACGCTCAGAACTATGGTGGTGGCGATCGTAGTGACCAGGCCTTTTCATGGGTCCAGCCACTCAACACCACCATCTTGACTCAATACGGTTCTTCGCCTCCTGTCTATCCTTCTCGTGAGTCTTCCGTGCCCTATCATACGCACATGCGACTAACCATATAAAGCCAACGCAACCGGAGTTGGAGGATGGGAAGAAGCCATGGAGAAGGCAAAGGCCTTCTTGGCCCAGCTCACCCTTGAGGAGAAATCCGACATGGTGTCAGGTAACCCTGGACCTTGCGTTGGCAACATCGTCGCCATTCCTCGACTTGGCTTCTCCGGACTTTGTCTTCAAGATGGACCTCTGGCAATTCGTGTAGCAGATTATGCAAGCGTTTTCTCTGCTGGTGTTTCGGCTGGAGCTTCTTGGGATAAGGAGCTCATGTACGAACGTGGTTATGCCTTGGGCGAAGAGTTCAAAGGCAAGGGTGCTCACGTTGCTCTTCAGCCTGTGTCCGGGCCTCTCGGTCGCTCTGGCTACGCTGGACGCAACTGGGAAGGCTCTTCGAATGACCCCTACCTTGCTGGAGTCTTCATGGAGAAAACCATCTTGGGTACACAAGATGCCGGCGTGCAAGCTTGCGCCAAGCATTACATCGCCAACGAGCAAGAGACTCAGCGTAATCCTGTTTTCAGTCCTAACGGTACCACCACGGATATCGTCTCGGAAGCCATCTCTGCCAATCTCGATGACCGTACCATGCACGAGCTGTACCTTTGGCCATTCGCCAATGCGGCGCATGCTAAGGTTGCAAGTGTCATGTGCTCTTACCAGCGTATCAACGGTTCCTATGGGTGCCAGAACTCAAAGACTCAGAACGGCCTGCTAAAGACAGAGCTCGGATTTCAAGGATATATTATGTCTGATTGGGGTGCTACCCATGCCGGTGTTGCAAACATTGAAGCTGGTCAGGACATGGACATGCCTGGTGGTCTCGGTACCTATGGTATGGCCTTCTCTCCTAACAGCCCACCAATGCCCTCTTTCTTTGGAGGTAACATTACTCTTGCTGTCAACAATGGCACTTTGTTCGAGTCTCGTCTTGACGATATGATCATTCGTATCATGACACCTTATTTCTGGCTCGGCCAGGACAAGGACTTCCCTACCGTCGACCCTTCCACTGTTGAGCTGAATACTTTCTCGCCCCCCAACACCTGGAGCCGTCAGTACAACCTTACTGGTGAGCGCAGCCGCGATGTACGCGCCAACCACGCTGCACTGATCCGCAAGCACGGTGCTGCCGGTACGGTCCTTCTCAAGAATGTGAACAAGACTCTTCCCCTCAAGGCACCAAAGAACATCGCCATCTTCGGAAACGATGCTGGCGATCTCTCCATGGGTCAACTCAACCAGAAAAACTACGAATATGGTACGCTCTCTGCTGGTGGTGGTTCAGGTACTGGTCAGTTTACTTACATTATCACCCCTCTGCGCGCCATTGAGGACCGTGCCGCCCAAGACGGAACGAAAATCGTCCAGTCCTGGCTCAACAACACCATGATTGCAAACACCGACATTGACAAGCTCCTGATCCCTGACCCTCCTTCGGTCTGCATTGTCATGCTCAAGACCTGGGCTGAGGAAGCTGCTGACCGTGCTTCTCTTCATTTTGACTGGCATGGCGATGCTGTCGTTGAAAGCGTAGCCAGCAGATGTAACAACACCGTCGTTGTCTCCCACTCTGGCGGTATCAACATCATGCCTTGGGCCGACCACCCCAACGTCACTGCCATCGTTGCCGCCCATTACCCTGGCCAGGAGTCCGGCCACTCTCTTGTCGACATCCTATACGGCGACGTGAACCCCTCGGGCCATCTCCCGTACACCATCGCCCTCAAGGACGAAGACTACAACGCCCCGCCCACCACGGCCATCAACACCACGGGCATCGACGACTGGCAGTCCTGGTTCGACGAGAAGCTCGAGATCGACTACCGCTACTTTGATGCTCACAACATCTCGGTGCGCTACGAATTCGGCTTCGGTCTCTCCTACACCACCTTCGAGATCGCCGACCTGACCGCCACCCCCGCCGCCGCTTCCATCAGCGCCCTCCCCGCCGACCAGCCCATCCAGCCCGGCGGCAACCCCGACCTCTGGGCCACCGTCTACACGGTGACCGTATCTGTGTCCAACACGGGTGACGTTGCCGGTGCCGCCGTGCCGCAGCTCTACCTCGGCCTGCCGTCCAGTGCCCCTGCGGGTACGCCCCCGCGCCAGCTTCGCGGCTTCGAGAAAGTGCACATCGAAGCCGGCGAGGCCGAGACCGTCACCTTCGAGCTCATGCGCCGCGACATGAGCTACTGGGACATTGTGCAGCAGCAGTGGGTCATCCCCGAGGGCGAGTTCACCGTCCACGTCGGCATGAGCTCCAGGGATCTGAGGGTGCAGAAGAAGGTCACCGTGGTGGAGGGAGGCTATTGACCCGAGCGCTTCCAATGCGCAGAGTGCTCTGATCTAATTGTTTAATGTTTATCCAATGAATCATGATTACTATGTCTTCAAAGCGTTCTCCCGCTGCTGTGTGACTTCATTCCGTGAATTTGATCTATCGGTCCCAAGTGACGACTGACATAGGTATTTTGTGTAGGCACATCCATGCTCCCACGTTGCTGAGGGTTGCATGTAATATCTTATTATTAGATATATTTTCTTGTAAGCGAATCGTTGCTACCATGCATGAGTGTATCTGACTGTCCCTCCACATAAGCTCAGAGACAAGTCAGCAGAGGCCTTGACCACGATCGTCTATAATACATGTAACCCTGATAGTGCCACCAGGACTGATTTGCGTATCGACTGTACCGAGAAAATTTTCCGACTTCTATTCGTCATCATCCTCAACTAATGGCCTCATCCGTTTCCTTGATGGCGCCACCAGTTGCCCAGCAGGCTGCCCGCGTGAGGGCTGAGAAGGCCCAGCCTGCCCATTTTGCCGTTCAGAGATGGTAATGGTACGGCTTGCGACCAGAATGCGTCGATCTTGACCCCGACTATTCCCCCGCTCCTCAGCATTCGTATCATTGTCATCTTCTTCTTCACTATCTGGAACCACGGAATCATAGCCTTCACCCTCTTCGTCTGGTATAAACTCGCTACGCTTAGAATGCACAGTTCGCCGAGACTCGAATTGGCTTGAAACGGATGCCTGCAGTTCGGAAGACACTGTGTCGCATCCATCAGCAACGAACCAGAACTTATTTGTTTCATGCATACCTTTAGCAACACCAAAGCTATCGGCTCCGGAATGATGCACACGCTTCGGTCTCAAACTGTTGTGAGTCGGTGCTGACTTTATTGCTTTTGAAGCAGATTTAGAGTTGGTCGCGGTTGTTTGTATGCTGAGTTTCGAGGCTTTTAGTTTCACTGCAGAATTACCTGATGATAATTTCTTTCTCTCTTCGCTATGTTTTAATTTAGGTCGCTTGAACTTTGCAGTCTTCTCTGTGGGGTAGCCGTAGTTGAAAAAGAGCTCTGTCCCAGCAGCGAGATCGGTGCTTGCATAGAATCCAATGCGATGCACAGTATTGCAGAGCATATTTCTATGGCTGAGATTGCCTGGGTCCGCATTGTTGATAAAGCGGGTCTTGTTACCGAAATGATCAGCATCAAGATCTTGTCCTGTGGGTACGTTAGTAATGCCTAAGGCGGAGTATATAGTACGACTTGCCCATGTTCAGTTGGAACATATAATTGACGTCTTGTTTCTCGTAGATTTTTCCTCGTCGTTGTTCCGTTTCAATGCGATTGAGCAGCTCGCCCCTGTATTCACAGATAAATTCGTGCTGCTTAACATCTTCGCCTATATAGAGGCCGAACCCATGAACTTCAGAGTGCCCAATCAAGGTCTTTTTTGGTATTCCGCGTTGGATGGCCACATTACAACACCTTCCGTGTGAAATTTCCTCATTACGACGATTGACAGGATCAAGGATTTCCGTAGCCCCACAGGGACCACACAAGTCTGCGTCACATTCCCGGTTCATTCTCCAACAAGGACATTGGGATGTCTGACAAAGCGGCAGTTTCCCAGGATTATCTTTGCCTTCTATCGCACACGAACAGCCACGGAAACGTCGTGTGCACGAAGCAGCGCATGCACATGTCTTTTCACAGGGGGTCTCTGTTCTGTAGCAACGGCACTGTGCTTGTTCACAAGTACCCTCGTGCTTGCAAGGAAAGAACGGGAGCCTCCTTTTCCAGTCCGCAGCAAGAGAGTGTTTTTCCCACCATTTCGCAGCCGAGACAGGATGCTCTTTCCACCACTTCGCATTGAACTGGTCAGGAGGTGGGGTTGGAATCCTACCATTAGACGAGACTGGGCCAGAGTAAATTGGGAGAGCGTGGGTATTCGCTACGCGTCTGTAGTTGATTATTTTCTCGCTATCCGAATCACTTGAACCATCTTCGTAGCCCTCAAGGCGAGCTTGGTGTTCTCCCTCCCACGGATGATCTCTTGAGTACTGCCGTAACTCACCATGATGAGGACAATTGTGCCTAGGAATACATTTAGCAACTTCGGATACAAGAAAATTCAGTACGTACATTTGGCAAACCCTACAGACAGCGGATTCGTAGGTGAAATTTGTACCAATAATAGCTCCACTGTGGTTTTGAGACAGGATTTCTTGGGCGAAAGGACTCTGTCGAGCAAGGTACCATAACTTGAAGGGCGTCTGTCCGTGGAAAGCTACACTTGCTAGTGCCGCGAGTCGCAATTTAGCGGTAGATGGCTGTGAGATGGCCGATAGGAGCGCTGTCCACTTGGCCTGGCCGAGTTTGAAGTTTGGGTCCCAAAATGGCTTTCGTTGCAGCAGAAACTTCTCAAAATCGCCTGAGTCAGGGCTAGGAGATTTCTTATTGATTCTCTTGAGCTCCTCTTCGGGCGCCAAGTGCCAGTATAGCACATCCTGCCATTCAATATCTAATTCAGCAAGGAAAGACTTTAGCCCTGATTGGTAGAATCGACGAGTGTACGCCAAATCATTACTTTTAGGGTTTTTCATTTTGAAGATCTCCGGAAGATCTATTTCCATATCGTGTACATCCACATCATCAGGGAGCCATGGATAACACGGAAGCGTATTCCGGTTCTCCATAAGGACGTTTTGGTTCAAAGCAACGTACTCATCGTATCTAGGAACCTTGACGGCTGTAGATCGATAAGATGTTACTGTTGCCCCAACCTTGTTATCTTTGGTCCGCGCTTTTGGAAACAGTTCTTGGGTCAAGTAAATCTTGTCTTTGGATCCTACAGCCTTGTTGAGAGGCTTCAGACTCTTGAAAGGTGATTCCTTTTGCATGAATGACTGGGGTGTAGCTGATGGCAACGTGCCCGAAATGTTGCCTATTGGACTAGTCTTCCTCTCTAGCCGAAATCGCTGTGCACGCAACACACTTTTAACGCGGTAAGCGTGGTCGGTATAAGTCCCTCGAAGATGTCTTTGCAGACAAGCATTCACTAAAGCCATGGCCGTTTGGAGGTTGTCGGTGGACAAAGGGATCATGGATTCGATGGTCTCGGATGCATTTGGCTGGGTCAGCTCAACTTGCGAGATGGACGGTACTTCTAAAGTCGGTTGTACTAGTGAAGCCGACTGTGTCTGTAGAGTTGGCTCCGCCCGCGAAGTTTGCCCTGACTGTGGGGGAAGCCCTAGACGGCTCGACTCGCGTTGTGATAACCCGGAAAGTAGTCGCTTGATTGGCCTGGGATCACGCCTAGGCCAATTGCTTGCAGATTTGACAGCCATTGATTTCCTATGCATTGGAGGCGACGGCGACCCTTTAGGAGTTGTAGAGCACTGTACAAGCAATTCCTGTTGGGGGCGGTGTGCAATTGGTTCAGGGGGCGGAACGCTTGCTGTTTTGGTCGATGGATGCTGAGAATTAGGATGCGCTTTGGGAGATTTGGGCTTTGGTGAGTGTGGCTGAGGAGGGCGGCTGCCCGTAGGTGAGCTGACTTTAGGAACATGTTGTGGCGACGCGGTCTCCTGGTCCATTGGGGTACTATCGTCGGCCGTCCCAAATAGAGATTGGAGCGCATCATAGGGTCTTCGCTCCCCAACGTTAGACTCTGCAGCTGGCCGATTACTTGGTCGGTGGCTTACGGGTGCTTTATCAAGCACCAAATGGGATTGAAGAATCGGAAGAACCGACAGAGCTGTCACGGGAATAGCGTTTTCCGCTTTTGACGCGTTTGGTAAAGGCGGCGGCTGGGCGTGCTCTTCGTCACTATCGCCCGTCAGGTCGACAATCAAGCCAATGGCACGCCTGATTGATTGCTGGGTCGAAGGGCGAATTGCACCTCTTAAGCTTTTCTCTGCAGAATCCTCGGGGTCGTCCAGCTCAAGAGGGTCATCGCGCGACCGCCCGGAGCCTCTCAGAGCCATGGCGAGGCTTTCTGGAAGCAGTGTAGCCGCGGCGGAAAAGCAGGACTGGCATTCGTTTTGTATCGTGTGCCAGTGACACCCGAGTTGAAGTTATGTGATGGTGGACGGTGAATCGGTGACACGACGGGCGCGCACGGGCCATGAAAGATGCTGTTTGTTTACGCTCCGCCGGTCGCGCCTCCCATCTGGGCCAATGCACGACGGCAAAACACCACACAATCACTGACCACTTTCGGCCGCCTCGACGCCTACAATGGCCGGCGAAAACCCCAGGGAGAACATCGCCGACGGGCTGATCGCCACCCCAGCATTCAAGGCGCCCGCCGCCACTTTGTCCCCCAAGAAATCCTCGCGCAAGACGCGCAGCAAGAGTATTGGACCTGGTGGGCTCGGCGCTCTCGACCCGCCAGCACTCAAGGAGAGCAGTGGGAACCGGCGCAAAGTATGTGCAGCCTCTGCCGTAAAGAAAAATGTCTGCTCACGCTGCCTAGTCTGCCTTTGTGCCCGCAGTCAAGTCCATCTTAGCCTCCAATGACGAAGACGAGAAGAAACGGCGCGAAGCCCGTCGCAAGTCGCTAGGTACGACACGTGAATGCTATGGCGAGACATGTTCCCACTAACAGGGCTGCAGCGAAGCGCCGTGTTTCCTTTGCCCCTGAAGCAACACTGCACACTTGGGACGTGGTCGAATACCTGCGCGATGCTACTTCCTCGTCCGCTTCCTCAGATGCGACAAGACGCGCCTCCAATGTGTCGCATGCATCCGCTAATGCACAAAACTCAGGGTCAGACGTTGAGGAGCCGCCCTCTACCCCACCTGAGCGTGTCGAAGAGCCCGAGCCTGAGCCTGGATCATCTCCCGCTAGCCAGCGTGACCTACACCAAAAGAAAAATCGTCGTCCAAGCTCAGGCATCCCACCTATGAATTTCAATAATCCCGATGATCTACTCTCATCAAGTCCGCTGAGTAGCGACAATGCTTCTCCGGGAGCCATTGGCCAGGTACAAGACGACTCGGACGAGAACGAAGGGATTGAAGATTCTCCTGGATCCAACGATGATTCCCAAAGCAGTGCGAGATTAGACGCTGCTCTACGACAAGCCGTCACACATGCAGGTACCCAGAGGCTTGACTTAGATGCCGAGGAAGATGTATCCATGGTGATGGTAGAAGATGACATTACTGCATCATTCAAACCATGGGCGCAGAAGAGCCAGCAGGTTCTTGCCGACGATCAAGAGAATGAGGATCCCTTTTCGGATTCCCCTGCGCACTCTTCCGATGATGACGCCGACGATATGAGCATGGATATCACTCGTGCCGTGGGGAGGATAATAGCTCGTCCAGAACCTCAAAGCCCTGTGTCCGAAGATATGAGTATGGATCTAACTATGGCGCTTGGGGGCATTCGGACCGCTCCGTCCAATGAATCGGTGGATCATAGGAAGAGCCTAAAACGTCCTGCACCCTTACTGGAAGCGTCGCAAGGCAGTCCGGCGAAGCGACCGTCAAACCGAAGAGCCAGTCTCCGTCAACGCACTGATGTGCAAGGAGAGAGCATTGTCGATGGGCAAGATGACCAGACCATGGAGTTCACTATGGCTATCGGAACCATCAAGAGTCAGACATCTCCAAAAGCAATACAGCCTGCTGATAGGCGTACTAGTCTGGCGTCTTTAACAGGCGAAGCAACTATGGATTTCACCGTGGCCGTGGGTACTATTAAGAACGTAGCACCCACAAACGGGGGCCATGCATTTGAGGGCAGTGCGTCAGAAGACGACGAGGATATGTCTATGGAGTTTACCACCGTGGTTGGTCCTGGCATTCGACGTTTAGGCAATCCCAACAAGACACCAGAAAAAACTACCGAATCACAAATGACATTGACACCCACGCTGAAAAATGCCACGCCTCAGAAGTCGCCTGGGCGTTTGAAGTCTTTGAGCACTCCGCAATCCTCATCTCCACAGAAAGCGGCTAGAGCGACCCCGTCAAGGTCGCCCGGGCGGCCCCGCCGAGTCTCAAAGGCGGCAACCCCAGAGAAGCAGCCAACTCTGCAGCGGATTGAAGATTTTGAGCCATCTCCATTTGTACGAAGTACTCCTCAAAGCATCTTGAGGACAACAGATGTGGTTTCTACACCTACGCGACAACCACAAGACGTGCCTCTAGAACTCCCTAATGACCCTATCACTGCTCATATCCTAAATCGCCGCCGTTCCTCATTATCCAATGTTCATTTTAGTCCCCTAGCTGCGCCTCGCGAAGAACCAATGCTGAAGAGCACTACACTTCTAACAAACAGTATCAAGCTTTTGTCCACGCCAAGAAAGCAGGCTCAAATCTCCCCCATAAAGCGGACGCCAAAACAATCCCAAACGCCTCAAAAGATTAAGACTCCAAAACAAAAGACACCGACGCCCAATAAATCCACACCAAGGGAGAGCATGAGTCCTAAAAAGCGTGTAGTATTTGGTCAGGAATCAAAAGAAGAGCAAGAAGTCTTCAATGAGCCGCACCCCGATGAAGATAGCGACCCGATCGAGCGTATATCACTACAGGAGTTCTTGGATCTGACTAAAATTCGATTCATGGACTTAAGCACCACCAAACGTCGACATACCGCTGCACCTGTTACATTCCATGATACAGACCTCGAGGAGAAAGAGGAGTCGCTCGATCAGTACGTCATTGCGGGTGCATGTACGCTTCCAGAGTATGAACTGTATCAGCATGCGTGTCATGAAATGAAGAAGTATATATCAGATGGCCGCCATTTCGTCCGAACTATGGAAGCCAATGTTATGGAAGAGAACCCAATGCTCTTCAGCGAATATCTTACTGCACCGCCTGACCAGCGTATCATTATGGACAATCAGTTCAAAAATTTAAAGACTAATGCTCGTCTCGAAGCCCGCGGCGAATGGTACGGCTGGCGGAGCACACTTCTTCAGGATCTCAAGATTGGTCTTCTCAGCACTATGGAAGGGTTTCAGCGGGACGAAGCAATACTCGCGGACCAAGAGAAGCTACTGGATGTTGTGCTTCCTCCACTGGAAGAAACAAAGTCGCAGCTGAGTAAGCAAGATCAGCAGCTACAGCAACGACATGACGAGCTAAACAGCTGTGACCGAGATGAGTTGGAGCAGGCTCGCCAGCAACTCATCTCTCTCGACGCCGAGCTAGAAGAAAAGCGCAAGCTTGTTGCCCGACTTCAAGAAGAGCTTGCTCGGAAAGAGACTTGTATCGAAGCGGCCAAGGAACGCAAAGTGGAATGCCACGCAGAGATCAAAGCCGCGGAACGTGTGCGAGAGGAGTGTCGTGGATGGTCAACTACCGAAGTCAATGACTTACATGGTGAGTTTCTCTCAGTATTAAATCGATTGTGATAAAGCTGATATCTTGGTAGCCAAAGTTTCGGCACTAGAACAAGCTCACGGATGGAGCATAACTGCAGCTTCTTCAAACATGATTACGATGACCTATATGAATGATCTTAAGTTGTACTTCCAGCCTTCGGCATTCGCCACAGGCTCTCAAAGTGCCAATGCATCGATCTCATTGGCATATATCGGAGATTCGGCGGCACCACATCCTCGGCCACTTACAACGAGCAAACGTTTCTTCTTACAATTGATCCAAGCCCACCTTCATTGCATTCCTCAGTCCCAAACACGCATTTCAGAGTTACTAGAGGTCATTAAAACCAGCTGGGCTACTTCTCTTGCTGTTGCTGAAGGTGTTCGCTGGCTTGAACACAATCACATTACCGAGGAATCTATCCTCTCTGATGAACGCATGGCTATATCCATAAATTTACTCCTACCTACCTTGCAGACGAAGATCAAGGTTATCTTTAACATTGACGTGGCTCTCAGTGATAAAGGTGTAGAGACAGAGGTCAACGCGAAAGCGGAATTAGTGTATGGGGAGAAGTACAAAGTGGACAAAATGGGTGGCTTCTTGAAAGATTTCTGTGGTGACAAAGTGAAGGATCAGAAAGACATGTCCATTTGGGCTGACGGTGTGCTTGATCTGGCAAGCAGGCTAAAGGCCATTGGTAGGAAAGGTGAACGGGCCTAATTGTTTGGGTTCAAATGATGCACTGCCACGAAATTGACGACCGATAATGATGTATGACCTAGTGAGCTCGGTATTTAGCATGGATGGGTATTGGTAGTCACTACTTTCGAGCTGCAGAGTACCTTTCCCTTAGTTGTTTGTGATCAGAGGGCAGAGAGTTGGGCCCATAGCTGGGAAATCTCATCGTCGGCTGTAATGGATGCTGCACTCAATTCCGTTTAGGTTAGCCGCATCCCCGCACACCTGACCATCTAAAATCGAAGCCGGACAAATGCTCTCCGCGCTCTAGAGATGCAAATGTCACCGCTCTAGTCCTTTTTCGTCCCTTTCCATAATAATTCGCTTTGGTCGGTGGAAAATGTGCCGAATCACCTCTCCAATGCAACGAAACGCGGAGTTGATCCCAGAAAACCAACGCCATATACCAAAGTCAATATGCGGAAATGACGCTAGCCTGTCTCAACCATTTAACTCATAGAGATGTCTTTGCAATCTGTGATCCAGTCTCCATCGCCCATAATGACATTTTCATTTGTTACTTATTTGTTGCTTTACCTGACATCTATTCAATTTGGACATGCATCTCCTGCCCTTGCCTTGGATCCCGTTGTGAAGCTCAAGTATGGCACGTTTCAAGGTGCATATAGCGCCACATACAATCTAACATACTATCGGAAGATCCCTTTCGCAGCATCTACAGCTGGACGTAACCGTTTTCGTGGCCCACAGCCTCCCAAACCAGTCGGAGATGGCATATACAACACTGACCAATCATTTGACATGTGCCCTCAGCGCACCGTCAACGGATCGGAAGACTGCCTGTATCTTGGGGTATACAGTCGACCCTGGGAGCAGAAGCAGAAGCTCCGACCGGTGCTGCTCACCTTCTACGGAGGCGGCTTCATCCAGGGCAGCGCCACTTTCACTATTCCACCCAGCGGCTTTCCCGTGCTGGATGTAAGTCGTGAGAATGACTACGTTGTTGTATACAGTAATTATCGGACGAATGTTTTTGGCTTCCTAAGCGGGCGCAAGATCCACGAACACGAAGAAACAGATTTGAATCCCGGATTGCTTGACCAGCGCGCAGCTCTGGAGTGGATCCAGACGAACATTCATGCTTTTGGTGGCGATGCTTCTAATGTCACTATTTGGGGACAGTCAGCCGGTGGCGGCAGCGTCGTAGCGCAAACCATCGCAACTGGGAACCGTGGAAAAAAGCTCTTTAGAAAAGCAATGGCTAGCAGCCCTTACTGGCCGAAGACGTATCGCTACGACAGCCCCGAAAACGAAGCACTTTATATAGCCGTGGTTCAGGCCGTAGGCTGCAAAGGCGCGAAAGACGAGGTGAGGTGTCTTAAGAATGTTGATGTCCAAGCGCTCCGAGACATAAGTCTAAACTTGACCTCGAGTCACACATATACGACCAGTAGCTACACTTGGGGTCCTGTCATTGATGATGATTTCCTCGCACAACCTCTTTCCTCTGCGGTGCGCAGCAAAAATCTGAACTCGGACCTGCTGCTAACCTCGTATAATCTCCACGAGGGAGAGAATTTCATACCTGGAGGACTTAACCAGGCGTCTGGGTCTGGAGATTTCAACTCTTCGGCTGCTGGTTTCGACCGCTGGCTCACTGGCTACCTTCCTGATCTCTCACCCACGGATATAAAGAACGTAAAAATGCTATATCCTCAGAGCGGGACCGCCGAGGAAATAACGTGGAACAGTACATACACACGGGCTGGACTAGTCTACCGTGACGTTCAACTCGCTTGCCCTGCGTACTGGATCTCAGATACAGCTAAGAAGGGTTGGTTAATTGAATATACCATTTCGCCGGCAAAGCACGCCTCCGATACCATATATGTGAGTATTATAACGCGTCTCAGTGATCATGAAGCGAATATCCTAATCATTTTGTAGTGGAATCAACTCAATGCGGTCCAGCAGACTGACCCGCGAACATATCAAGGTTATGCTGGGGCCATGGCGTCTTTCGTGCAGACCGGCGACCCGAACACGCACAAAGTTACCAACAGTAGCGTGCCAGACGTTCCGGCCCTTTCTAGTGGGGAGCAGTTCGTCGTCCGTACGGGGTTCTTGGTAAATACAAATGTGGGCATGTTGGGAGAGCGATGTGCCTTTTGGCTCTCAGTTGCAGAGAGAATACCGATATAACCTTGGTTAGCTTTAAAGAATCCATATTTCAAATATGCACCATGTCTGTTGAGACAATGCAACTCAAGGCATTAATGAAAATCAGGTTCAATCCCACTATCTACGTCTGGATGGGTTCATTTCCATACGTGGATTGAACCGAGAAAACCGACTTCATGTTTATTGAAGCCAAGTCAAGAACCATCGTGGGTTCTATAGTAAGCAGTGCCACGCTTTGTATAAAATCTCTCCCAATCTCCCCTTTTTACACTGTCAAGTTCTCTTCACAGTCCCCCCCATGCGTCGCACAAATACCAAGTCCAATAACGCACATGAAAACATTCCCGTGATCTTGTCCTGGCTATACGAAGCGTGGCGCCGAGAAATCAGCTCGACTCTGGGGTGGCAGTTAGATTGCAGCTTCAGCGCCGAAAGCGCGGGGGAATTCCGGGTTTACCAGAGTCATTTCCAGAGACATCGTCAACCTCGGTATCGTTGAAATCGATGTCGCCCCACTCGGAACTGAAGTCCTTCTCCTTGAGAGGCTCGACCTCGGTGGGGACGGTGGGGACCTTGATCTTGTTGTATCCCTCCTGTTCGCGGAACTTCTCGAGGTACTTGATGGAGACGGTCTGGTTGTTGATGTAAGCTGAGGAGACCTTCTTGTAGATCTGGTCAAACTCGGGACGCGGCATGGCCAGCAGCTCGGCGACTGGATGGCGGGACTTGTCAGGGATGTCCAACTCGTGCTCCATCCTTACTAGCTTGCCGACCAGCTCGTGGATTTCAATCCACCGATCGCGATGGAGCTTGCAGATCTTGTCGTAGTACTCTCCGAATTGAAGCTCGCTCATCTCCCTAAGGATGATCTCGGGGTACGTTGCTTTTGGGTCGTTGAGCTCGTCTTGCTTCCAGAGAATCTCGCGGACCTGGCAGTGACGGATGTATGGAGCCAGCTTTGCATTGGCGTCCTCTTCAAGCTCGGCAGAGGCGGTCGCGTCGTCGTGCATCTTGAGACTCTCAAGCATCGCAGTCATCACGTCGGCACCCTTGATTTCGGACCCGTGAACATGGTTCATGATGTGCGATTGAAGGATCTCACGTACCTCGCGTATGTTGACCACGTCAATCTCTTTGAGCTGGCTCTCTCGAGCGACAGCCTCATCGGCGTTCTCATTGCCAGGCCCACGGTTGTTGACCAGAGTCTTGAAAGACGCAGCATGGCTGGCACTGTCCCAATTGTTTGGGCCACAGGCTACACCACGCGAATCGGGAGCGACAGGGTGGTCGAGAGACCCAGCCACAGAGTCGTTAAGGTCCTGGCTGTTGGACAGACCAGAGGCCTCGGGCTCGTCCGGAGCGTCACCATTTGCGCCATCCGGAGCCTTGTTCTTCCTCATATGAGGAGGAATGGAAGCCACCTCGGACTTGCCGGTGGATGACTTGATACTCTTTGAGGCTCCACGTGAGTCCTTGACAGTCAGGCGGGTTATACTCACTAGGTCGCTCATGATAGCTTGCAGTCCCGGGATCGGACGTTTGGGTGGCGGCGGTATCAGTGACCGAAGGCCTGGCTGGGGAACCAGATGCTCGTCTGGCTTCCAGTCTGTAAGAGACGGGTCAGGGCGTGCGAAGCCGGAGTTCAGACCGCAAGGGTCGTCGGTGGCTAGAAAATGGAAAAGTAAGTTGGTGTTCAAGAGACAGTTGAGCTATCGGAGTGGCAGCGTGTTTACAGTGAGAGCAGAGCGGCGACAGCAACACGCTAACCGCTCTGGGAGACACAGGCACTGCTGCTATTGTTGCTAGGGTGTTACTTACAGTTAGTCCTATTGTGCATATTGACAGTTATTTGATCGGTATACTGCGAGTTACTGGTCAGTAAATTTTCTGTGTGGGGTGGAAGGAGGAGAGAGCTCGCTGCCACGAATAAATGTATACCCTGCCGTGTTTATTTTCACCTATTTCAGCTTTGGCCAAGCAGACTGACCAGCCAATGTTTGGCAAGCCAGTTGCCTGGTCACCGAGTATGCGTTCACCGAGCGGGGACATAAAAACAAAAATAAAAAAGAAGCGAAGCCCCAGATGTTTTGAGAAGAATACTTCACCTGGACTGTACCTTAGGATTGTTTACAATAATTGGGATCACAGTACTTGAGCCGGCTAGATGTATCTGCAAGGTTATACAGTAGAATTGCACCAGCTTGATGGAGGACTTCATAAGGTAGTATAAAAAAGGTAAATACAAGCGGTCTTAGCCCACTCAAAGCCTTTACAGGACAAGAAAAGGAAGGTAGATTCAAGTCGTTTCAACCACTTGAAGGCCTTTACAGGGCAGCGAAAGAAGAGTAAAGTTAGGTAACCCCAGTCCTCTAAAGGCCTTCTAATAGGGTCGCGTCAGATCCCATCTGGCCGGCCGAAGTACCATGGACCAGGCGAAGTCGGGAGGAAAGAAGGGAAGAAAAGACAAATAGAAAAACATACGACAACACGATACAGTGTAGCAATGAGACGAGGCCATGTGCGGGAAAGGATGTGAAATGTAATTTTGGATTTTGGATTGATCCCAACCATGAATAAAAGCATCTAAGGTATCTTAAACAAGCTATGAACTATTGTCGGTGCATGTTTTTTGCGCCGAAACTGAATGCATCCTCACGTCCGCGCCTACAAAAGAAGTAAGCCAGCTCCGCCAAGAGCAGCAGCCCCCCAAATACCAGCCACCATCAAGACCGTGTTTCCATAGCCCTTGGATGCCGCGCCAGACCCTCCCTGGTTGTTCTGAGGGGTGCCGGTGTTCTGGGCGCCAGTAGCCTGTGGAACGAGTGTCGAGAACTTGTTGAGCAGAGACGACGCCTGGCCAGCTAAGCTTGTGGGAATATTGTCCAGGAGAGAAGAAAGCTGAGCAGGATTTGTGGGGATCGCGGTGATTAAGGAAGAGAACTCTCCCGGCACGTCGGCGAGTGCAGATGAGAGCTTGCCTGGGAGATCGCTAGCGTGCGCAAGGGCAGACGAGGCCTGGGAAAGCAGAGACGAAAGGTCGCCCGTCGCACCGGCGAGTGCTGAGGAAATATCGCCTGGGAGGTTGGTGGCTCCGGCAGCCAGCGAGGACAGGTCTCCTGCGATGCTGGGAAGAACGGACGCAACACCCGATGCTAAATCTCCAACTCCACTGGGGCTGATATCAATGTCGAGACGCTTGGCGTGCGCGTCGGACGCCGCAAGGGAAGGAATCGCAAAGGCGAGCGGGAGGACGAAAGTAGTGGCACGCATATTGAGACTGAAATAAGAAGTCCTTGTGATATTAAAGTTCAAGCAGCGAGTGGAATGAACAGGAAGTCGAATTGTCGAGCAGAGAGAAGGAGAACAGAGAGTGTGGTGAGAATAAGAAACACAAACCGAATGAGCACCGAAACCACGGGCGGGGATGAAAGCACTTTAAGCTCACATTTTAGGTTTCCGTATTGCTCTGTCCCCAAACAGCCCCTGGTAGGATATGTCACGGCCGCACGCACAGGCCACACGGCGATCGGTCCATGGAGGCGGAGCAGAAGTGTGCAATGTGCAGATGTGTGACAAGTTTAGCATAGATATGTACAGTACAGTAATCATCCGGCGCGCATGCCCGATCTGGGGGCTGATCCTTCGCTACGCCGCAATCTTGCGGGACAGACGGTCGCATATTCAGCCGTTCTCGTCGGTATTGTATACCTCATTGCGATCTCCGAGCAGTCGGACCTGATGGGACGCTTTGGACGCATATCCAGTCGATCCGCTAGACCGTGAAGAGCTAGGTATGCAGGGCTCTCTATCGCAGGTGCTTTTGCATACGAGCTCGACGCAAGGGTGTTGGGGAAAAGAGAGCGGGAGTTGAGGTCGAAACAGGCTAGCACGGACCCTCAGAGATTGGCAAGGGTCTGCACAACCAAATCCGCCGATGATCCTCAAAAGGGGGACGCGATCAACTGCAGTTCAGCCGTTTGTCTTCCAATAATACTCGAAACGTGCAGTATATTCCTGCAACTTCGCCTCGGATGTACAGTGGCATCAACAATAATTGAGCGACAGCCATGCTACGTCGCTTGACCTGCTGCGGGTTGCGTAGTCTACGAGCATCGCCACAGCCCCAATGTGGACTAGATAGCAACTAAGCCACAGGACAATAGTAAGCTGCTGCTGCGCGTCAGGTCTGCGCCGCTTGTTGAGACCTGGAATGAGAAGCCAAGAGGAAAGAATGAGTCTGCATGGTGATACGTATTACTCGAAAGCCATCTATGAGCCCAGCGACCATCACAACACTGAGTACCTGATACTGCCAAGCCGCGGCTGGTCTGTCGACTTTTTCAGCCTTGAAACTTCGCCCAGCCTGAGGCGTCGCAGGACACTGGCGTATGGAGGATTGTCCGAAAGCAGTGGAATCTAATATGGCTGAGTATAGCGCAGTTTGTTGCCCTTAGGTTGTGCTGTAAGTACAGGTGATCCCTGCACGAGCTTCACTGAGGTTTCGCATCGAGTGGTGAGACGTCGTTCCTTGAACGGAACTCTCTACCTGAATGGTCAGACTGCTGACGCACCTTGAGGGAAAAAGCACTTACGCATATGCGTTCTGACGTCCCGGCGTGCCAAGCCCAGTAGGGATGTAGGTATACTGAGATTGGTCGATGCCTTGGTAGTAGCTTTGAGCTTCGCCCCCAGCCCCCACTGGAGAATACGGAGAAGGCGACGGTAGCGAATGTAACGTGATTGTTCCATCGTCCATCTTCCCGTACGCCTGCGTTGCGGCAGTCCCTACTCCACCTATAACACTGTCTGCTGATCCCAGAGCTACGCCAGTTGTTGTATCGGTCGCTCGTGGGTAAAGCCCGCCAAGGTCAATACGTTTCCCGCCAACTAGTCGCACCCAATTTGCACGAGTAGCACCGGGGGGACAATCGTTTGTGTAGAGAAACATGGCTAGAAGCCTTCCCGCCGAAGTATAGTCCAGATAACGCCGCATATTTGTGGGAGCTGCTCGGCCGAAGACCATGAATAGCAATCCGGCCAGGGCGAGCGGTATAGCTAGCGCCAAGGTAATGAAAGCTGGGATTCCATAGCGAAGGTGGAATCGTACCTGACGAACGTAGACTGTGATGGGGACCACAACTGTCATCGGCACCTCTTCCCGTTTTTGGACCATCTGTAGTGGCTCTGACGGAAGCTGGCTCTTCGTTCCGACGACCGAGTTTGCACTGATATCGGTCCAGATAAGATTGATGACTCGAGCAACCGTTGAACTGTTGCGGGACAATTGCTGCCATTGATTGTACATTGCTAGATTGCTGCGACCCGTGTAATCTGGCAGCCCGTAGAATGAGTTGGAGTCAACTCGGTCCTGATTGTAGGTCGTTGCCATGGCGTTTGAATAGAAATCTATGCCTGCAAAGTATTGGATAGCGTTCGTCGGACCAGGCGAGAGCACTTTGCCCCCTATGAAACCGCTGGCAAGACCAGGGAGATAAAGGAACTCTTGTCGCGCAGTAGAGATGTTAGGATTCTTGTCATACTCGGGCAAAGTAATCCCCCAGACTGGGTTAGTATCTCTTAGTCTTAGCTTCAGGTTCTCAACTCCCCATAGAGGCTTCTCATCATCTGATGCATATGACTTCGACTTGATATCAAGAATATCCAGCGACTTCAATCCCGCAGTACCGTTGTATCGAAAGGATACAGACTTAATCGACGCTTTGGAGGCAGACGCGCACGAGTACATTGGGACAGTCCAGCTAGTTCCGGGATCGAACAGAAGCGAAGCTGAACCGTCCCTTCTGCGCGCAGCTCCATATACCATGCCACATGTCACCGCAATGTTCGAGATGTTAGCATAAAACTTTTCGTTGCTATTCGAGCAAGCCGGTGCTATAATGTCATATTAGCATCGTAGAAGCTATTAAGGACGATTTAATTTACCCAGATCCGTGAAGTTATCGTTGCTGATCCCGAAAGGGTTGGGATACGAAGTGTTTACAAGGCTTCCGTTTAAAAAAGAATCTGGAATTTGCTAACAGAGTGGAAATTAGAGGACTGAATGATCAAAAAAGTGATTAAGTACTAACTAAGAAGCCACCATATTGGTCAAGAACCCTCAGCTGATCGTACGAGGGCTGAAATCCCGAGCTGAAAGACGACGTTTCGATTTTTACAGGAAACGTCTTTCCTACATTCGAAGTCATGTATTCGAATCTTCGGGCATGTTCTTTGTTCTTCAAGTTCGTCACGTTCAAGTAAACCATGCTATACACGTTGCTACGTTCTCATCAGTAAAGCTCCTCAAGATGACCAAGTAATTTACCTATACCAAGCTGCAACATAAGCCCGACTCTTGAGATCGGCATTGGCCCATGTTCGGTTCTGATCATCTGTCGAGCCAAATTAGTTGTGCTGTTTGGAAGAGCCACCTGAGTCTAGAGCCTTACAAACTGGCAGGTCTCGATTGAAATTGGCGAAGCCACCATGGTCGGTAACAGTGACGTTTTCAACCTCACCACGACTAGATTTTTCCAAAGGGATGTTGAAATCCAAAGTTATGTTTAAATCCACACATTCGGTCTCCGGTTCAATGAAAAGAATGTCTTCTGACCAAGAGCTCCCAAAAGGAAACGGAGGGGGGGTGGTGTGATTTCTGAAGCCTATGCCCCCAGTTTTAGTATTGACAATGAGTCCTTCGACAGGCTCATAAGCGTCATTTAGCACCATTTGCTTAAGCTGGCGGTAATCTCCAACTAGATACGATTGGCCATCTTTTTGCATTGCTGACTTTAATACCTTCCGATAGTTTCTCCATTCAATGTCAAAGACAGAAGCAACTGAATTCGCCAATTTGGAATGGCCAGCAGAGTAGATTTCAGTTATGTTTTTTGGAATGCGAACGTCATATCCGTCAGGCAGATCGGCGGTATACGTGGTTTCATTGACATTCTCGTTGATGATCGTGTCAGACCAAGGGCACACAGCAGGCTTGAAGCCCCAACACATACGAGATAAACCGAACTCTCTTCGTCGTTCTAAGGTGCTCAGAGATTGTCAGCATAACGTATTGCTCGTGTTAGTTTTACATACCCAATACCCATGGATGAGTTATCTTGCGCGTAGCTGAAAGGTTCGCTCTTCAGTCCTTTCTCTTGAACGACTGCGTCATACAATCCAAGTGGAGTTACAATAGATGTGACCGCGATCAATACCAGCATAAGCGGTTGGAACGCCGTAATTAACCTGGTACCTTTATTGACGCCTTGTGTACCGGTGGTATCGGATCTCAGTATGGACGCCCAATGTGAAGCGTGTAGCGTCCTGCCGACTACGGACCATGTTGCTGCACTATTCTCTTTCTTCAAGGTACCAACTAGAATCAGTGGAATCAGAGTAGGCACCGCGAGTTGCACTGTAACACATCATTTAATCAGAAATACGTAAACATCAGCGTCGACTTACCAGTGAATACTACCGCGGCGATGATACCGGCCACAGTGCCAACGCTCAAATTGTCGACGTGCAGCATCTTCGAGAACTTTGTGGCTTCCCTTGTTTACTCTATGTTCAAAATATTTAACACGAGAAGGGCATCTCAAGCTCATTTATAATTCAAGAAATATCCGAAGCATGGTGCTCCTATCCGCTTGCTGTAACATCGTTTGCAAATAGTAGAAACAAATTTAGGAATTTTTAGCTCTAGGCCGCACGGAGTGCACCCCTGGCGCTGGATGCGAGAATGCGAGGCCGTCCAGGTAGTCATCTTGGCAGTTCTCTTACGTGCGCACAACGCAAAATAATGTTCAGCTCCAGCTTCGTGTCATAAAGCGGACTTGACGTGTGTTCGGACAGCCTTGACATGTTAACTTCGAGAGGACGACAAAGTATCAGAATTCTATTTTTTTTTTTTTTTTTTTTTTTTTTTTTTTATTTTTAAAAAATT
>Ga0247757_10000697_pt1 | contig 26731 bp, 23 predicted proteins | sample UWRJL126311R4_FD_180929 | JGI IMG/M metagenome (GOLD analysis project Ga0247757, IMG submission 180929) | Plant litter microbial communities from Arlington Agricultural Research Station in Wisconsin, United States - UWRJ-L126-311R-4 | ecosystem: Environmental > Terrestrial > Plant litter >...
GACCGTCGCGGAGACGAGGTCCAGATCACGCAAGAGGTAGTGATTACAGCTGCAATGAACAACTATAGCAAGGATATAATGGAACTCCTTCTCGACCGTCGCGGAGACGAGGTCCAGATTACGCAAGAGGTATTGGTTGCAGTTGCAAAGAACTACTACTATAGCAAGGATATAATGGAACTCCTTCTCGACCGTCGCGGAGACGAGGTCCAGATCACGCAAGAGGTGGTGGTTACAGCTGTGGAGAACCATAATAAGGATACAATGGAACTCCTTCTCGACCGTCGCGGAGACGAGGTCTAGATCACGAAAGAGGTAGTAATTACAGCTGCAATGAACAACTATAGCGAGGATATAATAGAACTCCTTCTCAACCGTCACGGAGACGAGGTCCAGATTACGCAAGAGGCGGTGGTATCTATCGCTAGGGTGTTTAATAAGGAAATTATGATACTTCTTCTCGATCAGCGCGGCGACGAGGTCTATATTACACAAGAGGTGGTAATTGCAGCTGCAGAGAACTACCGTGGCAAGGATGTAATAGAACTCCTTCTCGATCGTCGCGGAGACGAGGTCCAGATCACGCAAGAGGTGTTAATTGCAGCTGTAAAGAACTACCATGGCAAGGATATAATAGAACTCCTTCTCGACCGTCGCGGCGACGAGGTCCAGATTACGCAAGAAGTGGTCGTCGCAGCCGCAGGCAACGTAGACGGTGGAAAGGATGTAATGGAACTGCTTCTCGACCGTCGTGGAAACGAAGTTTAGATTACGCAAGAAGTAGTAGTTGCAGCTGCAAAGAACTACTATAGTAAGGACGTTATAACTCTTCTTCTTGACCGGCGCGGCAACGAGGTCCAGATTACGCAAGAAGTAGTCGTCGCAGCCGCAGGTAACGTAGACGGTAGAAAGGCTATCTAGTACCTCTACTACGTAGCGCCACCTATCGAAACCACCATCGCGGTTATCCAGTCAGTAGCTACTAGCGGTCAAACAGACACTCTTTATCTTTTTAATTAACAGGCTAAGGCTAGTATTGTAGCAAAGGCAGTCACTGGGTCGATATCCCTCCTATTTTTCAGCGCAGGTGGTTTTTCGCCCTGCAGGGATTGCACCTCGGCATGTGGGTGCCGAGCTCGCGTCTACCGGCCAATAACAATTCGCCGAATCCGCGGGATAAGCCAAATCGCAGGCGCGACGGACCGCATGTACCTTTTTGCGCATACACGGGCATAAGAGGCCACCATGTTCATTCAGTAGTCTTCGGCCTCACCTTGGATACAGAGCGAATACAAGTGAGGCTCTGAATTTTGGTGGGTTGGCATCCACGGGAAAATGTAATCTCCCTAAACTATGTCACTGACGTTATAAGACCACCTTCCGTCTGGAGACAAGTTGGACACTCGAAACTTCACCTCCTCGACCCATCACATTCAACAGTCGCAACTCGAAAATCCACCGCCATGGCAGCACGATACCGGGGCCCTGCCGGTGGCCCACCCTCCGATGCGCCCTCGCTATCCGCCCCGCCTGCGAAACCAGCATCCACCACCACCGCAGCGAATGAGCCCGGCTTCTCCGTCACGGACGTCCTGCGCGTCGTCGGCGGCTTCCTTCTGCTATTTGGCGGGCTCAGCTACCTCACCACCAACGGCACGTCGATGACGTGGGGGTACAATCCGTGGTGGACCCGACTGCGCGAGTGGAAGGGGTTATGGGTGTGTATTCCCCTCACCCCGTCCTCCCATCTCCCCTCCCCTCTCCCTCATTCATATACATGCGGTAGCAGCAGCAGTATTAGATAGCCGACTCGTACTTACCATCTATCCCTCCTGCAGACGGGCCCCATTCTCCTCACCGACGACGAACTGCTCGCCTACGACGGCTCCGACCCCGCCAAACCAGTCTACCTCGCGCTCAACGGCACCATCTACGACGTGTCTATCTCGCGCGGCACCTACGGCCCCGGCGGCGGCTACCACTTCTTCGCGGGCCGCGACGCCGCGCGCGCGTTCCTGACGGGGTGCTTCCAGGAGGATCTCACGCCGGACCTGCGCGGCGTCGAGGCCATGTATCTCCCGGTGGAGCCGTGGGAGAAGCCGCCTGCGAAGGACGTGTCAGAGGAGGAGAAGAAGCAGCACGAGGAGGATGTGAAGCGGGCGAGGGAGAAGAGGGGGCGGATGACGAAGGGGGAGGTGAAGATCCGCGCGGAGGCGGAGAGGAGGAAGGCGAAGGAGAGTGCGAGGGAGGGGATCGAGCATTGGGCGAGGCTTTTCAGGGGGGACAAGGGGAAGGCGTATAGGGAGGTGGGGAGGGTGAAGAGGGAGGAGGGGTGGTTGGGGAAGTTGGAGCGGAGGGCGTTGTGTGCACAGGCGGAGAAGGGGAGGCCGGTGAGGAAGTATGAGGATTGAGGGAGAGGTGGAGGAAGGAGGTGGGGATCGGGAAGGCGCGGGTGGTGTGTGCTGAGGCTTTTGGCGGTGCTTTGTGCAACAAGTGAAATAGTCAGAGGTATAACTACGCTTCTGGAGGACTCTTATGAAAAGGATTTTGCTAAGAAAAGGAGCAACGCGAAGGTTTATGAAGACACTCTGAAAATGGTTATATAGTGCCTTACTTCTGACTTTGTTGCTCCAAGATGTGCTCAAGTACTTTAGCGGCGTTTATAATAAGGTGGTTCACAGTTCCAAGGCACTCTTCACGGTAGGATCATTGGAGGCTCTTTATCGAGAACCCATCATTCAATAGTAACATCACGATTTCAAGAACAAGAATTCTGAAAACTACTTTATTCATGATTCGACACTTAAGACATCTACCCGTCAGCCGCTCCATTCATCATCACGCCTCTGTATGTCCTCCCTTCGTTACCGTGTAGTATCTTGTGCTGCTCTCCAGTATCCGCCCTCTGCCCCTGTCTCTGGCATATCCATCTGTTCCATTCATAGTCATCCCATATATCTCCGTGTCTTTCCTCTCTACAAGTCAGCCCTTTCGTCCGTCGTATCCAGTTGCCTTTGCGTCATCCCTTTGCTGCCATCTCCATCCAGTTTGGACATCCAGGAACACCCCTTTTCTCTTCCCTTCTACCGTTTCCGTTTCCGTTTCCGTTTCCGTTTCCGTTTCCGTTTCCATTTTCATTTCCATTTCCATCTCCATTCCTATTTTCCTTCCCATCTTCACATCCCTGATCATACCAACACCAATTTCCTCTTCTGTCATTTCATCCACATCTTTCGTTCGTGATTCCCGAACCCTCTTTCGACAAGCTCTTTCTGCTGCCTGGTTGTATGCAGCCCTTCCTTTCGACCGTGATAAGGGAAACGCCCACTTCGCGCGATGTCTTCTCGCGTGGACGGATCCCTTTCTCCCGATCGATTCTTCCGATAGAGTTTTGTTTTTGTCAGAGCTGTCTGTCTTTTTATCCTCAGGAGTGGCTTGCGCAACCAACGTTTGGGGGAATTCAAAACCACTACTACCGCCCGAAGGCGGGGTGCTCTCGTTACGAGGGCGGGAGACGGTCGTTAGGGTCCGGGCCAGGACTTGCTGGCTTCGGGCGGCTTCCATGAGGGTTTCGAAATTGGACCGCAACTGATAAAACTCGTCGGAGAACGTGGGCAAGGTTCCCGACGTTGGCTTGCCGGCGATGGTGCCATACGTCCTAGCCTCGAGAATGTGCCGGTTGTTGTGGCGCCTTGAATTGGCAACGTAGGCTTCCCACTTTTTGCTGGGCAAAAAGCCCCTCTCGTTACCGCGCCCCGCCTGCGCCCTACCTACTCCTCCGCCTCCTGCTGCTCGGCCAAGATCAGGCCCAAAAACTGAGGGCTAGTAGTGGGAACCTGCGTGGCAACACCCATAGGTGTGCCCGAGTGCGCTGCAAGCTGGTCGGCGAGTTTCTTGTGTTCCACTCATGTGTCTTACCGAGCGGTTGGTTGTGTATGTGTGTGTATGTGTGTGGCTGCCGCCTCGTTTGCTATACATTTTGATGCCTGTCTTTGTAGTGGCGGATTCGGGTGTGAATTTTGATGGCGGTAGTGGTGGTAGTGGTGGTGGATGATACATGTCCTTCGTTTCTTCCTCCTCTTTGGTTTTGCTTGGTGGTGGGTGATCTGTTTTCCTCCTCTTACTCCTCCTCTTGTTCCTCCTCTTTTTTACCTTCGATTCTCGACAGGAGAGTTTTTTTATTCGGTTTTTCTATTTCCTCCTCTTTCTATGTTCCTGAATTTTGTTCCTGGTAGTTGCATCTGCAGTGCTGAAACGAAAGGAAGCGATCTGCAGCGAAGAAGTGGCTCTATGCAAAGCTTGTAAATCTTCCAGGAAACGTGTCAACGTAATGTAGGCATATGTTTTCAAGACCTTGAAAAGAGCTTATGAATGCTTGGAGAGTTCGCAACCCTAGTTGTTTGATGTGTCGACTCTTTTGTCGTACTGCAGGGTGGATATGCAACGTCTCTAATCGTAACGGTTTCCAGTAGAGAGTGTCTAAAAAATCGTCTGTTCTGGACATGGTCTATACAACTAACTAGTATCAAGTGTCGAATGGTATGGCGGAATGGGAATCCTCTTCTGGACGCGATGCTCGTCGAAAGTTTTCGTTGCTCCCCAACATCGATCTGAGTACCCTTTACAGGCAGTAGATCTGCGGGGAAGTAAAGTGCTGAAATCTTTGGCTCGGTAGTCCTGGCGGAAAGATACCAGAAGTCGTCGTCTTCATGCCCTGACATCGATCTGAGTACCCGTAAGGGCAGTAGATCTGCCGGGGCATGATTTGTTAGGCATGCCTGGATGGAGGATGTTTTGTACCATGGGGATGAAGTCGTAAGGAATAGTCGTCGCGCTCCCGCATCGATCTGAGTACCCGGGGAGGGCAGTAGATCTGCGGGGGCGTGGAGAGAGTGAGTGACTTCGCTCCGTGAGCTTGGTGGCTTGAAGGTAGGCGGAGAGTTGTTGTCTTGCAGCTCCGGCATGGATCTGAGAAGCGAGAGATCTCTTCGATGGGAAAGTGTCTAAGGCAGTAGATCTGCTAGAGCATGAGTATTAGGGTATCTTTGTGGAGCGCTCGACAACGCACTGTTGAATAGCATGCAGCTATCGGGTTTTGGGCCGTGTTTGAAGACCTTCACGGTGTTGGAGCTATGGAACGTGTCATGAATTTGTAGCTTGCCGGCGCGTGTGATTGATGGAGATGTGCTGGAACTTTGTTAGTTCATGGGTAAGGGCTCGTTGAGGATGCTGCTTACTCGAATTGCCCAGTATTTCCAGTTCTAATCGTGTCGCTGATCATAACATAGTTGATCATGTAAACTGGAGAAGAAATGATGCCTATGGGTGTTACTTCCCGCTCGCCCAACTCGATGGGAGCAAGAAACGTACTTTGTGCCAAACGAGGCACAAAAAAATGGCTCGTCCAATGACATGTAGAACGGCAACGCCATGGCCAAATTTGGTCCGAAAATCCACACTCGTATACCGTGTATAACATGGTCTGGCTAGCCCGTAGGCGTAACCGGTTGCCGCCCTCCCGCCGGCCCCCATACACACTTGACTATGTGAGTGCAGGCGACTCAGAAGACCCGTCAGAAGGCTCAGAAGACTTATGTGTAGACTTCTTCTTCGATTTCCAGAAAGGCTTCTTCTTTTCGGGGGGCTTCATATCCGGGTGCGTGCGATAGCACTCCTCGGTAGAGTGCGACCAAAACGTTCGGCAGCCTTTGGCAAAGCACTTGCGTATAAACTCAGGCTTTGCAGGTGTTGACGGAGCTGAAGATCCAGTGATGGGGGAAGCCGGTGAGTGGGACAGGTCCGGGGTGCCAATGCGTGCGGTAGGCGTGTCAGGAACTGTAGGGATGGAGGATCGAGTTGCGGGCAGAATGACATCCTCATCGTTGGAAGAGCTAAAAAGTTCGACTTTGGATGATTTGTCGGTCATAAAGCGCTCTTCATATGGTTCATAGATAGGCAGGTAACCAAAACCGAGCGGTAAACCATCGTCCAAGTTTTGAATGCCGACTTTGTCATTCACAGGGGTGAAATTGCCAATCTTGGAACCAGTAACATGTGTATCCTCATGTACAGCCGCAGAGCAAGATGCGTTCTCATTAGATAATCCCAGGTCAATATCGGAGAAACCATTGGTGAAGTCTACTTCCAGCGGAGAAAATTTAAAGTCGCCAAGAAGCGTAAGCCCTGATTCATTGAGTTTTGTGCCTAGGCATTCTGTAGGCTTCATGTCTGGCGACGACAGTGACGGAGTATCGAACTTCTGGTTGCTCCACCACTCACCAAGGTCGTCAAAATCAGGGAGCCTGGGAAGAAGATCTTTCTTCAGTGCTGGACGATCGTACTCCTCGGTGAAATACTTATCAAGAGACTCAGTTTCGGCGGCCAAGGTGGGCTTAACAGCGAATAAAACCACATCCGTTTTGCTGCTAGTGATCACAATCTTCTCGGTATCCTCTGCATAAAGCTCGGCGGAACCGGTATCTTTATGCTCCTTCAAAGTCGGTGAAGATGGCGAAGTGACTGTCGGATCTGGAATTTCAAGGACTGCTGAACCCTCCCTGAAGAGACTATTTAAGTCATCGTTTGAATAAGACTCCTTTTCTCCGGCAGAATGCTCTTCGAGTGAAGATGGCAAAGTGACTATTGAGTCTGGAACTTCAGAAACCGTTGAGCCCTCCTTAAAGAGACTATTCAAGTCATCATCTGAAAAAAGCTCCTCTACCCCAGTTGAAGACACTTCTTCTCCAGCTGAATGCTCTTCGGGCGAAGATGGAAAAGTAACTGTTAGATCTGGAATTTCAGGGATTGCTGAACCATCCCTAGAAAGACTACTCAAGTCGTTTTCCAAACAAGGCTCCTCTTCTCTAGTAGAATGCTCTCCAGGTGAAGATGGCAAAGTGACTATTGAATCTGGAATTTCAGGAACCGTTAAGCTCTCCTCATCAAAAAGACTATTCAAATCATCTTCTGGATAAGACTCCTCTTCTATAGTTGAAGATTCCTTTTCTCCAGCTGAACGCTCTTCGGGTGAAGATGGAAAAGTAACTGTTAGATCTGGAATTTCAGGGACCGCTGAGCCCTCCTCAAAAAGGCTGCTCAAGTCGTCTGGATAAGGCTGCTCCTCTCTAGTAGGATACTCTTCGGGTACTGGATCTAGAATTTCGGGAACCATTAAGCCCTCCTCATCAAAAAGACTATTTAAGCCATCGTCTAAATGGAGCTCCTCTTCTCCAGTTGAAGTCACCTCTTCTCTAGCTGAGCGCTCTTCGGAAGAAGATAGCAAAGTGACTATCGCATTTTCGGGGACTGCTGAATCCTTCTTAAAAAGACGGCTCAATTCGTGGTCTGAATAAGGATCCTCTTCTCTAACAGAGTTCTCTTCGGGTGAAGATTGTAAAGTGGCCACTGGATCTAGGATATCTGCAATTTCGGGAGCCGTTAAGCTCTCAAGAAGACTATTCAAATCGTCTATTGAATAATGCTCCTCCTCTCCAGCAGAATACTCTTCGGATATTGGATCTAGGATTGTAGGAATCGTTAAGCCCTCAAGAAAACTATTCAAGTCGTCGACTGAATAAAGCTCCTCTTCTCCAGCTGGACACTCTTCGGACGTTTCAGGAACCGTTAAGCCCTCAAAAAGACTGTCCAAGTAGTCGTCTGAATAAGGACCTTCTACACTAGCTAAATGCTCTTCGGGCGAAGATAAACCATTGTACACTTGAGGGTTTTCGAATTTGAGGTTGCAGGCGTAAAGAAGCTCGGATTCCGTGGCTGGTTCAGGCTCTACTGATGCTTCTGGCTTTACTGACAGAGCGGTCTCTACTAATGACTCTGTTAGATCCACTGGAGGCATGCCCTGCCGTGTCGCAGTCTCCTTTTCCTTCCGATCAGAATCTTCTTCTTGAGTCGGTTCTTCCCCATAGATAGAGTCCACGTCATCAGTCGAAGTTTGTACTACTTCATCTTCTACAGGCATCTCTGACGAAACAGATTTCTTGCAGGATGCATCAAGATTATCAAATAAACGCGGTATCTCATGTCCAGCTGGAATCTCTGGCTCAGCCGGACCTTCTAAGAGAGTTGCTGTCTCTTCAACTGGAATCTCTAGCGCAACGGGGATCTCGCAAGGAATTTGAGAATCGCCAGCTGGATATGGCAGCTCATCTTTAACTAACATATCTGGAACAGCCGGGACCACATCGAGAGAGTACAACATGTCTGAATGAGATGTCTCTTTTTCTGTAGGCATCTGAATAGTAGCGGGGCTCCCCGTGATGACAGCGTTGCTCTCAACTGGGTTTGGCATGTCGGGCGCGTTTAAAACCTCCTCAAAAAGATAGTCCATGTTGTGGTCTGAAAAAGGCTCTTCTTGAACGGTCATGGAGATTGTAGGTGTGTTCTCCACAACAACGGCATTCACGTCAGCTAAATTTGGCATGTCGAGGATAGTCGGGCCTTCCTCACAGACAGACATTGGGTCGTCATCTGGGTAAAGCTTCTTTCCTCCAGCCTTCTCAAGCGCAGCCGAGTTATAGTCACAGAAAGACATGACGTCGCCATCTAGACGAGACTCACTTTTAGTTGGTATTTCAGGAACAGTGGGACCCTCATCACAGAGAGACATAGTGTCGTCATCCTTGTTTCCATAAAAGACCGGAATCTCAGTCATATTCGGACCATCGTTAGAGAGAGACATTGCATCGTCATTTAAATGACGCTCAACTTCTCCAGCACAAATCATCATCTCAACGGAATTTGGATCGTCAATGAGAGGCAAAACGTCCTCATCCATAGGTTCCATGCTGGGAGAAGCAGGGTCCTCCGAAATATCCATGCCAACATTAGACTCTTCTTGTTCAGCAGGAGCCAGAATCGCAGGAGTCAGAATCGCAGGGGCCGGAATCACAGGAGCTGGAATCGCAGGAGCTGGAATCGCAGGAGCTGGAATCGCAGGAGCTGGAATCGCAGGAGCTGGAATCGCAGGAGTCGGGATTGCAGGCGGACTCTCCACGGCAACGACTTTTGCCTCAAGAAGCCACGGCTTGACATCGCTGTCGCGAGCAGCCAAGATTGCCTTTGCGAACTCATCGTCCTCATTGAAGTCATTATCGCTCGAGACAGGATTCGTCACAGCAGTTGGAGCCACGGGATTCGTCGTAGCAGTTGAAGCCGCGGGATTCGTCGCAGCAGCTGAGCCCACAAGATTCGCCGCAGCAGTTGAGCCCACAAGATTCGTCGCAGCAATTGAACCCACAGGGTTGGTAGATCCGCTGGCCAGGAGTTTCGGTGCATCTTCTGTCTGCTTCTGTGCGAGCTTTTCCTTATCCATTTTTTCCATATCAGCTCGGGCTTTCTGCGCGTTATCTTGGAGCTTCTGTTCATAGCCGCTCACGAACAACGGCTTGTCATCATTCTCGGGCTCTTCATTGTTCTCGAGTGCAGCCAGGATTGCCTTTGCAAAGTCATCGTCGTCATCAAAGATATCATTGTCTGAGAAAGGATCTGTCGCAGTAGTTGAACCCGCAGGCGCATCTTCGGTCTGCGTCTCTGCGAGCTTTTCTTTATTCAGCTTTTCCATATCAACCCAGGCTTCCTGCGCGTTGTTTTGGAGCTTCTGTGCGTAGTCGCTCACGAACAACATCTCGTTATCAGGCTGTTGATCGAACGTGAAGGTCTTGGTTGATGGAGCATCATCTGATGTCACTGATGCCTTTCTCTTGTTGCTAACGGTCGCTGAGCTGGATGTCTCTAGTACCTTTCTCTTGTTGTTAACAGTTTCTGAGAAGTTAAAGCTTGTCGAAGCCTTCGAAGTATCAGAAGTAGTCACTCCGAATGTGAGCTTTGGCAGTGGGTCCGTCTTTGCAGACGACAAGAAAGAACCGAAAGCTGGGGTTGGCTTCAGAGTTTCATTGGGCTTGGTCGACTTGAACGTGAATGCTGATTGCTGTACTGCCTTTTCAAAGGACGAGGAGCCGGAAGCGGGAGCTGACTTCGAAGCTTCATCAGGCTTGGGGAATCCACAGCCGAAGCCGCTATTTTTGGATTCGTCCAACAGGGGAGCTTTCAGTGACGTAGCTTTGGGCTCTTGGTCTTCAACCTTTGGGAACGCCGCTGTGATAGGGGTACCATCAAGGGTCAGCTGCGCTTGACCTTGAGTGCTTGCTGCCGTCCTCTGTTGAGCTTTACTCTTGAGCTGCTGTCTATTTAGACGCGCCATCTGATAGCTATTAGTCTCTGTTGACGGCGGAGTATAAACAAACGTCCACTTACTTGTGGTCGTAAGGCCAGAAAGCTTAATCGTAAAAGCTAATCGAAAGTATGTGGATAGTCCAGTCGGGCGACATAGATCTCTTGTCTTTGAACTGGGCTGGGGAGAGAAAGTAGAAAGTGTTCGGGTGGGTTATGGAGGGGATTATAAGTCCATTTCGCGCGCACGAGTTGCGGCGCGAGTTGCCAAGCCTTGCGGGCGTGGACGGTGAAAACACACAGGGCCTGCCCATTACGTCACATTGTGCGCGCATGTGGACGTATTTCAAAATGGAAATATTCATTGTGTCAGCTGTTACCTGAGTATATGACATGTGATCATAACTATCAAGAGAAACAAAGTTTGTGGTACAATTGCATTGCGGTCAAACTAGCCCCTGACTGAAGGGGTACACGACACTTGCAAAAGAGACTGGCACCTGTATAGTAAGAGGTCAAGAAATACTTCATTTTCCCCATGAAAAGAGCTGTTAGATTGCTTGTACTCCCTAAAGAGGATGCTTATACAGCCATAGTGTAATACTGCGTTCATAATAGGTTAAGTATATAGAAACGAGCCCCTGAAATCTAGTCCAGGAAAGTAGCAAGAAGATCAAGAAGCTTTCTATATTTTGACTACTGACACAAAAACCTTTTTATAATTCTAGTTCATTCTCGCATTTTCTGCAAGCCACGTTTGTGTAAACGAAACGTTCGTGGTGAACGGAGGTGCTGCCGAAGTGCTTGATCCCAATGCATTATTCACAATCAACCCTCCGTTTAAATTGGATATACTATTATCTAGTCTTTGTTCTTCCCAACTGATACCTCCAAACATGATCTTTGAAGTCGTTTTGTCTACTGACCCAGTGAGTTGGGTTAGTTTCAACTTTCGGAGCCATATTACACCTGCAACTCGGACGTCTAGCGGGGAACATGTATTCAATTCGGTCCAAATATGCACGTTCGGCCTGCTGAATTTGGTATACTGAATCCTGCTTCCGACTGAGTTTTGTCGTAACTTGTCGATAATTTCTTCTGCTTCCCGCGCTGCTGCGGTTCTCGATTTGTTGACACCGAACATGGCTAGGATGCGTCCCTCCCATTCTTCGGGAGATCCCATTGCATAATCTACTGGAGATTCTGTAGCCAGTAGCAAGTAGGCGTGCCGTTTTCTGTGCCTTCTGGGCATGTTTGTGGGGAGATACTTGTTGTGGTATGTGCGTCGTTGCCCTCTTTTGTACCTTTACAATGTTTGTTGGTGCATTTGCAGCGAGCAATCGAGGGAGAAACAGAACGGATCTGTGAATTCGCAAACCACACCAACATTCAAGGCTCACAATGTAATTTTCGTACATTTTGCAAAGATAATCTAAGTTTATCATCGCTGACCGACCCTAAACGTGCATAGGCCATTGAATTTTGACGTCGAATTTCTCGTATCAATTCCTTTTGCTTCGACATCATGTACCCATTCAAAGTCGTCACTGGACTACTACATCGGACCCTCACGCAAGCAGATACTCAAAAGTCTTTCAATTCTCTCGAAACGATCAGTCAAATTGCTTATTCAACTTACTAATGCCACACCTTCAGCTGATTTGTGCACCCCTTACTGTTCCGTCCTCGCCGTCCCACCCCTGGCCCCACTAACCCCACCGACCCCACCAACAATGCCCCCATTCGTCGACTACACACTCTCTCAACAACCATAATAACCGATGTACATCCACATGCCAGCACCGATAACACGATAAAGCCGCGGCAGGAAGGCGAGAGATCCTTCAACCTTCCGGATTTGGAAAGTCTGGGGTTGTCCGTCGATTCTAGTATTGGCGGTGGGAAAAGCGGTCTGGTGGTTCTGGCTGTTTGATTTGTCGTGCGCAGGGACGAAGGGGAGTGTTTTCTAGATGAATGTGTGAACTGGATCATTTATTTCGAAGCGAATATGGCATCCTGCTGGTTACACTGCTCTGCTTAGAGACTGCAGTTGTAGCACGAAGACCTGCCAGGTTCTGGTTATGCTGCTCACACATGACTTAGTCGCGAAAAGGTACCATTCTCAAATGCACAGGGTATAAAATGCGCCAAGCAATCAACTGAGATTGTATGTGTATAATTTGCAGCAACACAAAACCACTAGGAAGAGTATGCACGCACAGAGTCATAGGGGTATGCTTTAAATAACAAAACCAAACACCAAACAGACTACTCCTTGCCGCCCACCCTCCTTTCATAATCGTCCGTGAAACGCGAAGCATCGACGACCTCGACACCCTTGCCCAAGCCCACCATATTCGAGTCCTCCCACCAGCGGTACCCATGACCTGCATGCTCCGACTTTCCTTTCCCGGTAGTGCTCTCATCATCCGTGTCGACCAGGCCGCCAAGCCCGATGCCATCGCTGCCGACAATTACGATCGTCTGGCCGACCCAGCGGGCGATGTCCTGGACGTTCTTGCCGCTGGATCCGCTGAGGGCGTCTACAATGTAGACGAGGTCAGGCGACAGGTGGCGAAGCATGTGCACGTGGCCTGTTGGTGAGGTAAAGGGCATCACCATGGCGGGCTGTTCAACAAGGCGGAGAGCTTGGGCGCGGATGGTGTTCCAGAGGACATCGTCAGAACTGCGAGCAGAGAGTGCGGGGGTGTAGGAATCTTCGGGGTGGGGTTCGATGGATTGAAGGCTGTCTAGGCCTTCGCCGGGCGTGTGTGCAGGGGTGGAGATAGCGGAGTAGGATGAGCCAAGAGAGGGAGCGCCGGCCCTGGAATTGGGCCGTGAGCGGAGCGTGGGAGTGTATACAAGAATAAAAAGCTTGGTTCTGCTGAAGTCGGTATCATGGAGATATGAGAGGAGAGTCTTGACAAGTTAGTGTGGTTTAAAGACGTGATTTCGAAGAGCTTACAGCATTCTCGGAGCGGTAGGCCCCGTGGTCATCATGGGGATCGTCCATCAAAGACTCGGCAGAGACCACGATAGCTACCGTCTTTCGTCGCCCCCCAACAGCAGGCCCGCCGCGCACGCTCGCCGCAAATGATTTTGAGTGGGCATCTACGGCCGACTTGCTCTGTGAGCTCTGTGCTTCGACGCTCCCCCTCAAGGTCGCCTCTTCAGACCACCTGTTGTGGTCGGGGTAGTCGCCTTTATCCTCCTCGCGAATGCTCGCCAGAGCTGCGCCTGTAATAGCTCCTGCAGCGGCGATACCAGCAGCCGTCTTCTTGCCTACAGTGTCGAAAAATTGCTTAGGACTCGGGGTCCGGCGCATCACGCCCTGGACACGCGACATGATGGTTTCGTCTTCACGCACGGTGTCGCGCGACGCGCCGTGACGGGGCTCTGGCATTTTCCCCGCGCCATCCTCCCCATAGCTCAGGTCGGCATCGTCGGACTCTTCGTCATCACGACGCTCGCTCCACACCCAAGCAGCAAGACTAGCAGTCGCGACGGTGACGGTGAAGACGAGGGGGACCCAATAGCCTAGGGTGCTGCGGCGGTTGGAGCTGGACTGGCGGCGATCGTAGCGGTCGTAGGAGAAAGACATGGCGGGCGTGAGGTTCAATGCATCGTACTCCAGGTCACCAAAGGGGAAGTGGTGGGCGTCGCTGTCCTGGGGCTGAGAGTGTTGTTGTGGACGGAGCGTGGCTGGGAGCTACCCAGGTATGATGTTAGACCCCTGCCCGTCCAAGGGAGACCACACGGGCGGTTCCGAGGCAACAATTACAGGCACGCGCCCGAGGAGTCATGGGCCCAACTTTTGGCGGGGCTGCAGACTCACCACATCCACCCCACGCACACCCACCCGATTTTTTGCGGCAACCCTCGAGGCCGATTGCAGAGCGTCTTGCTGTAGCTGCACTGGACATCTAGGGGCAACCTACGCTCTCGCGCCCAGCGCTATGCCGCACGCAACACTGCCCTCGCCGGGCTTTCAGGCCCTCATATTGTGCGGCCCCGGCGCGTCGTTGACCACTTTCACATCGTCGCCAAAGGACATACCAAAGGCCCTGCTACCGATTGCGAATAGGCCCATGGTCTGGTACCCGCTCGAATGGTGTTACCGCATGGGCGTCACACAAATCACCATCGTCACGCCTCCCGAGTCGTTAGAAGCCATCGAGGCTGCCATGTCGCAAAACCCACATCTCACTGGGCTCCCCTCGCCGAAGCCTGACCTGCTGGCTCCAAAAGACCTCACCCACGAAACAGGCACAGGCCACATTCTCAGACTACCCGAGGTGCAGGATGCGATTAAGGGCGATTTCATTGTGCTGCCCTGCGACATTGTCTGCGAGCTGGATGGTACTGCGCTGGCAGACGCATGGATGGTGGAAGAAGCTGGTTTCGGTGCAGCGAGCGGCGGTCTCACAGAGTTTGGCAAAATCCCCTTGGGAATTGGCGGCGAGAAGTTGGGTAGAAGGGGTGGACTAGGTGTATGGTATCAGACCAAGGGCGAAGGCAGCAAGAAGGGCGAAGAGACCGACTTCATTGCCACTACTCCGCTTCCCAATCCTATCGTACCACCGCCAGCCGACTCGCTCAGACGGAACGTTTCAAATCTGGTGTACACTGCACCAACGGACACCCTCAACGACATCACAGAAGAGAATAAGACGTTTCCCGTGAGACACTCTCTAATCCGCAAGCACGGCCGCATAAAGATGCTTACGACACACCGCGATGCCCACATTTATTTTTTCCCTTACTGGGTACTCGAGATGATCAAGAAAAATGAGAAATTCGAGAGCATCGCCGAAGATGTTCTAGGCTGGTGGGCAAAGTCAGGCTGGCAGGCCGGACTGGGCGACAAGCTCGGTCTGCGCTCGATATTCCAGCCCGAAGACGAGCGCGGCAGTGACCACGGCTCGCAAGTCATTGAAGAAGAAATCGACGTCTCGAAGTTCAGCTCCACGTACCACGGCACGACTGAGCAAGACACCCTCTCCACAACCACCCTCGCCTCCCGCGTGCGCGACTCAAACATACCGGAGGGCCTACAGTCCCTCTCCCAAAAACCCAAACTCACCATCCCTCGGATTCTCTCCTACGTCCAGCCCGCCTCGCCCGAAGCTCCTCTCATCCGTCGCGTTGACACCGCACATCTCCTCCTTACCATTTCTCTGCGCCTCGCCAAACTACCCTCCCTCGAGGAACTCGGCCCCAATGAGCAAGCCTCGCCCTTCGCCCACGACCGTAAGATAAGACACAAGGACCTCATCCCGAAACGGTGCCGTGTCGAAACCGAAAACTGCCTCCTCGCTGACAACGTGCTCGTCGCCGAGAAGGCGAACGTAAAAGAGTCATGCATCGGCGCAAACTGCAAGATCGGGGAGGGTGCACGCTTGCTGCGCTGCTTGCTCATGGAGGGCGCAGAGGTTGGGGACAATGTACAGCTCACAGACTGCATTCTGGGAAGGAGGTGTAAGGTTGAAGGGGGACCATTTAAGAGTGAGGATAAGACGGTACTGAAGGATTGCGAGGTGCAGGATGGGCAGGTGGTGGAGTGGGGGACGGAGAGTAAGGGGGAGAAATTTATGAGGTTTGAACTACCGAGTGAGGATGGGGAGGGGAGCTTGTATAGGGAGGAGGGGACAGATGATGGGGAAGAGATTTCGTTGATGTGAGGGGCAAGGAAGACGCTTTAAGGCTAAAAAGTAAGGTTTGGGATTTGAGTGCATTGTGTTGGGAATCTAAAGCAGACATCATATTAACTGGGTACAGCTATCCATAAGGCGCGTGTTTCTCACGATTAGATGGGCGTGCATCCCCAGATAATAGAAAGACTCGGGACGAGACTTGGTTCGAAGAACATGTTTTAATTCATACATGTGCGATGAGCAGCATATCGTAGATATGAGTATGGTACCAAAGTATCCTTGGCGGACTACGAGGATGTTCTAGTTTGGCCTGCGTAACTTGCTCTTCAGGTCTGAATGAAGGGTTGTAGATAATAAATCGGACGCGAAATGCGCGATGATAAGTACCTGAAGTCAAGCTTCTCTCAAACGCCAAATCTCTGGATTTCCGGTGGGGCATTGGAGCATGTCTTTGAGGAGTATTCAGAACTATATTGTAATATGTGTACGTGTTACACATCAGATGAATCAACAGTAATCAAGCAAAGATCGTGAATGGTTCCAGAGGCTACATCTATTTTTTATTGTGATCTTGGGGGCAACTGAAAGTATGTGGTCAAATAATACTAATTTTCAAGCAATCTTAGCTATCTGGAACATAAAATCTTTATACTCAGTAAGCCATTCTTTTTAGGTTTTCTAATAGATACAGCGCTGTTGTCTTGAGATTCTTTTCCCAGCGTGGTGTATTTCAAAAACTCTGAATACTCGATACACAATGGTACTCTGCTAAGGATCATCATTTGACTTGCATTTGACTTGCTGAAGCATAAACTCAGACCTATGAAACAGTAGAAGAGTCTACATATCGAGTGTAAATATCGTCCATGGCAACTCTAAACAAGTATTAGTAGATGCGCTTTTCTTCTTGTGCTCGCGAAATTGTTGGAGACGTGCTTCATGTTTTACGCGCTTGCGGACTCATATTATATATGCGAGAAAAATCTCAAATATGATAGTGGTTTCCTGTCACAATAACTCAAAGATACGGCAAGGGAAATCTCAAAGGGGATGAATCTTGGTGTATTTGATGTTTTAGGAACGAACAAACTCTGTAAAAATGTAATTAGCATGATAACAAAATGTCCGTTATCAAGTTTTTCAGGTTATTCTAAGCTATCTTTAGCTTTTGTAAATATGGAAACACTAACATCTTGAGAGTTATCTACGTATATGACACAAAATCAATAAAGAAAAAACAAGCTATTCCAAGATAATACGCCGTGAATCTTTCCAGACAGGTATTTCTTCACTGCGCTCCATGAAAAAGACAACAACTTTTAAGTGCTTAACAACTTTACTATCTAAAGCAACCTGCAATGCTACTCACGATAAGGCTATTCGTTGCGAACCAGGTCGATAAAGCTCAATAGTACATTGTCTGGGCTCAACTTAATCAGAATAAAATAAGAACGTGTAAACATGGACTCCACAACTTCACTGTTAAAAGCATCGCTTTCAGTACGATGAACCTTTCTCTGTGCCCCATACCTTCCCATATCCTGAAAATTTGGCAAAAAAAAACTTAGCCTTAATGATCGTAACCTCACTATTTTACCTCCACTCGGACTGCCTTCTACATCACATCACGTCTCACCTTCCTACTTGGGCTTGAATATCCCTTTTTGCGTATTTCAGCACGAATTCTAGATTGGACTTTTAAAATATTCCTCTCTCTTGCATGAAACCGCAAGTTCACTGAAACGAGTTCAGCTGTTCGTATCGACTCAGTGGAGGTGGCTGTGCTGTGAGGTGTGCACTTGAATCTCCAGGCTGCGACCAGAAGGCTGAGAAACATCACCCAAGAAGACTCTCAATATAACAAAGCCTTCCGCTTTTTATATTAAATCCTTTCCCCTTTGATGGTGCGGCACTATGTCTTACTCCTATGCTCCACTACTTCCCGATCCTGACTCGATTCGTTTGCTCCGCCTTCACCCAACTGAGGACGAATCCGAAGCTATCCATTGTGATCTCCATAGATTTTCATTGGACGAATCTATAGGACCACTTCCACGTTATGGAGCTTTGTCTTACGTTTGGGGCCATCTGAACAAGAGCCAGCCTATTTTTGTAAACGGCTACCACTTTGAGGTCACAAAAAACCTACACGGCGCTCTGTCGAGTCTTCGACATCGCTCTATTGAATGGTTATGGATAGACGCAATCTGCATCAACCAAAAAGACAAAGATGAGCGAGGTCATCAAGTTCGTTCCATGGCAAAGATCTATGGTAAAGCACACCGTGTAATTGTTTGGCTTGGAGAGGCTGCAAATGAAAGCGAACTAGCTTTTGACGCAATACACAATCCCAGTAAAGGGATAAACAATTCCAGTGATGATACAATCCGGCAATCAGTCGTTGCATTGCTTGAGAGAAAGTGGTTTCGCCGTATTTGGGTAACAGAATCGCCATTCGGCAATTTCATGCATAAATGACTGACGTGTTTATTTCAGATACTTCAAGAAGTCGCAGCTGCTCGAAGAATTTTGATTGCTTGTGGATCTTCGGAAATTGATGGATATAAATTCTGCGTAGGGCTGAAGTCACTCGAAGCAGTTTACGAAACCCACCGCGACCTACTTAGCCTTGTCCGATCGGTAAACTACCTTATTAGGCAAGCCAGATTCAGACCGACTTCGGGAGTTTGCTGGTCAGATTTGAGTTTTCTAACTATACGCCCATTGGCCGAATTGCTAGATATGTTTCACGCTCATGAAGCTACCGAACGACATGACAAGTTGTATGCATTACTTGGTATGAGCTCGGATGCTCTCAATGAAGCTATGCTATCTCACGACTACAAATTGCCATGGAAGGAAGTATACCATCGAGTGATTGAATTCCTTTTTGGTCGCGGCTTATCTATTACGACTTGTGAAGATACAGACTATGCGAAAATACTGAGCAAAGGCTCAATTATCGGGCGCATATGCTCTTTTGTACCTATTTCTGGGTGGGGTGACACACAAAGAGTAAAAGTCCTTTCAAAGACACCATCTGGGGTTCAGAAGGTCTGGTGTTGGAATCTACACACTTCCGCTAAACCCATCCAGCTGGGGGATCTAGTTTATATTCAACGAGCTGTTTCGAGCCCTGCAATCATCAGACCATACAATGGTTATTTTGCGGTTATTATAATCGCTGCCACTCCTCCGGTGAAAGTTTTCCCTGAGGATCAGGGAGAAGGCAGAGAGGCCCATAAACCTCTCCTGTGGTCGACATTCTTAGACACTGTGAGCATAGCGATCCCGAATATTTTGCTTCTTTGGAATTGGGGAAAGGAGGTAGAGCCTTTGAACCTTACACATGGCGGAGACATTCCCCAAGACGTTGCATCAGGCAGGTTATGGCCAGATCTAGGACGAGAAGTTAGTTCAGACAAGGCTCTAGGGCTACAAACAGACATTGAAAAGCTGGAAATGCTGGTGATGGGAGTGAGAATGAAGATTCTTGGAGATAATCATTCTGATACATTGGCCAGTATCAACAACCCAGCGTTAGTGTATTTAAATCAAGGGCGGTTGAAAAACGCTAAAGAGTGGGCGAAGCAGGCATCCGAAAAGACAATTGCATTGCTCGGTAATAAGCATCCTGATACTCTAACGTGTATAAGTAACTTAGCGACAGTGTATTGGAGCCAAGGTGAGGTAAAAAAGGCCGAAGTATTAGCGGTATTTGTGTTCATGGGCAGAACGAAGGTGCTTGGGAAGGCACATCGTGATACTCTAAAGAGCATGGCTAACTTGGCGCGCGCGTGGAAGGCTCAAAATAGATATAGCGAAGCTGTTGCGTTGATGAAAGAGTGCCTTCGTTTACGGGAGCAGGAATTTGGCTGGGATTCTCCTGACGCAGAATCTTCGCGTGAGTCCCTAGTTAGGTGGGGTATTGTTGACTTTATTCTCGATGAGTATCCTGTAGTTAGAAAGCAGGATCTATAGTGTGTACAGCTAAGGAATGCGTATAAAATCATCCGGTCTAGTGAGGCTATACTATAGTGGAGAAACCATACCACAAAGCGTGACATCCAAAATCACGTTTATGTCATTCTTTGCTGAATGTCTTAGTATAGTAGCAGGCATCTCGAAACCGGACAACTCCATTAGTAAGATCACTACAGTGCCGTAATTTCTAGTCTAGCTCATATAGCATGATTCCAGAGAGATTAAGATAATAATCCACTCTTGCTCATTGCCTGCCCACTAATCCGTCCTCTCACAAATCGTAGAGCTGTTTTAACTAGATTGGATATTCTTCATTGAGTGTGATCAAGAACTATATCATCCGGCAGCACTTTCTGCACCGCCGAATGCTCCATAAGCAATCTACCACGGTAAAGTTCCTTAACTTAGTATAGATATAGCAGATACCCGGTTAAAATTGTGGAACTCTATGGCATTCAGATTTCTGGGAATCTAAAAGACCAGTCAAGGCCTTGGAAAGTAGAGGAAGGGGAAAGAGAAGCGGCTCCTCCAAATTCGTTGAGATCTTTTAGCTTCAGCCATGACGTCAAAGTTCGCGAACCCAGCAGGCGAATGATTAGGCCAATATCTAGTAGCTGACTGGCTGTTGCAGGCCTTATTAACACGGCTCGATTTTGTATGCTGCTCTGGAAGCGCCTTACATTTTGGGTCCCCAAAACCATCATGTTCGATTTACTTTCTATCATAAGCCTTGTTCTACAAAGCTTCTCAGATTGGTGTGTGCGAGTCGGCTCTTTTCCTTTCATGAAACAGGCTTCGTACGAACATTGGATACTAATATACTAATCGGGTGTTTAGCTAGCTTTATAATCCGCCACATATGAGCAAGCGACAGATGATTAGTTTACAAATAGGGAAAATTTTCGCTTCTAGTTCTATCTTAGGCTTAGTGTTATCCGTCATGCATCGTGAGCCGCGGACTTGAACTTTGACGCCGCATGTCAGGTCCAGCGCATGGAATTACGTTGGTGATACCGCCGACCAACAAGAGAACGAGTACTCGTGCCTTCAACTCGGTTCCCAAGCGATTTGGATAATCGTTACTTGAGTAGCCAAGTTAATACCCCTTTCATTGTCATTTATAATCATATTCCACAATAGCCTACTATACTGTCACTGAGTAGGCTACGAATAACACTGTCTTTAGACCTCCGAGAAATTCGAAGGATTATACTCCGAAGGACAAGTGACACGAAGTTCGGTGCCGTGAAACCATTCAAAAGAGTTGTTAAGAAAGGACAATGACCATTGAACGCCTCCTTGCCACCATAAACACCGGAACCCGGCGGCATCCCCGCAAGCGCACGGGTATTGATGTTATACGTCAGAACTGGCTTTTCCGCCTAAACGTGGGGAAATGCGACCCGCAATTGTCTAGTTAAGCGTCATCAAGCTTTCCTCTGACCTCGTCGGTGCCAGCCGCCCTGGACACAGCTTTCGTGGCTTCCCACCAGCTCTATACACATTATAAAGTGGCGGGCAGTGCGCGAGCTTTGTAGAGTCATCATAAAGCGACAGATGAAATCTACGTTTGTAGTAAATGCTGCTTTGGATACCGTCGGCGTTTGAAAGCCGGATGTAACTCTCAGATTCCATCAGCGCACCTGATCTCTCTACGTGAGTGGTTCATCCGGAACATTCCGCCCCACAACGGACTCACCAATCCAGCTTTGAGGATAATATGGCCGGTCTTTGTTGATCTCGTGCGCCCTCGTGTTTAGTACGTCGTGTGGCGCTCCCGGGTTGCGATCATCGGTGTTGGCACGCCGGGGTATAAAGCGCATGCTCTTCTCTGTGCAACAGAAGCGCTTTGTGCACAGGCGAGCGACGTCAAGAAATTATGAAGTTCACCAACCCAATCACAAATTGGAGACGTAGGGGCTCTGTTCAGCATAACTCACGATGGGTTGGCGACCACCCTGGTTATGACACAACGCCCTTGCCTAGACTCACATGGATAGGCTTTTGGATGGGCATACTGGTGTCTATGGGTAATATTTAGAAGCCCTTCAACGATTTCATATCATACTAATGTCTGTGTCTAGGTGGCTTCATCTTCGGTTATGATACTGGCCAGATCTCTGGATTTCTGGCTATGCCAGACTTCCTCCGCCGCTTCGGACAACGTCGTGCCAATGGGGAATATTACTTCTCCGATGTTCGCTCAGGTTTGATTGTGGGCCTGCTATCTATTGGTACATTGTTTGGTGCTCTGATTGGAGCCCCAATTGCGGACTGGATAGGAAGAAAGCCAAGTATCATGGTCTGGTGTGCTGTCTTCAGCGTCGGCATGATCGTACAGATATCTGCTACGGATAAATGGTATCAGGTGAGGCTCTTCGAGTACTGGATAAAGAATTCCTTGTTACTAACTGTAAGTCTAGGTCATGATGGGTCGCTTCGTTGCTGGCTTTGGTGTCGGCGCCCTCAGTCTCCTTGTTCCTATGTACCAAGCCGAAACTGCCCCCAAGCACATCCGAGGTGCTTTGATTAGTACATACCAGCTTATGATCACGTTCGGTATCTTCCTCGCGGCGGTTTTCAACTATGGCGCTGAGCGTCACCATTCCGGCAAGAAAGCGTCATGGCAGATCACAATGGGATTATCATTCGTCTTCGCTACTATTCTCGGTGTCGGAATTATCTTCTTCTCTGAAACCCCTCGTTTCTTGTACAGGAAGGGGAAACCGGAGAAGGCTAAGCGCACCATGACTAAAGTATATGGTGTGAGCGAAAACCACTACGTCATTCATGTGGAACTCGAGGAGATCCGGCAAAAACTAGAGCAGGAGAGTCAGAAGGGCAATCCTGTACAGGAGTGGCTGAGGATGTGGAAAGCACCAAAAATGGCGCATCGACTAGTATTGGGCATGACACTACAGATGTTCCAGCAACTCACCGGGTAAGCATTTATACTATATGTATCTATAAAAGAAAACACGACCTTGCTAACTTTTCAGTGCCAACTACTTCTTCTACTACGGAACCGTCGTTTTCACCGGTACTGGCATCAACAACTCCTTCGTCACTCAGATGATCTTGGTGAGTTGAATGGTGTCTACGAGAACGCGCATTTACTGACAAGACCTAGAACGGTATCAATTTTGGCGTAACCTTCTATGGTCTCTACATAGTAGAGCACTACGGCCGCCGGAAATCCCTGATAGCGGGCTCTATTTGGATGTTCATTTGCTTCATGATCTTTGCTTCAGTTGGCCACTTTGCTCTCGATCGCAACCATCCCCAAAACACACCTCAAGCCTCCCAGGCTATGATTGTGTTCGCTTGCTTCTTCATCTTCGGTTTCGCAACAACCTGGGGTCCAATGATCTGGAGTGAGTAACTTGTCCGCAGATTTATATAGTTAGAGAGAAAGTTTGCTGACACAGACCAACAGCTATTTGCGGAGAGCTCTACCCCAGCCGCTACCGCGCCAAAGCCATGGCTCTAAGCACGGCAAGCAACTGGCTGTGGAACTTCCTTATTGCCTTCTTCACGCCGTTTATTACCCAAGCTATCGATTTCCGCTATGGCTACGTATTTGCTGCCTGTAATATCGTGGCTGGCTTCATCGTCTACTTCTTCGTAAGTCCAACCCCTCCCCTTTCAAGCCTGTTGTCTGTCTTCACTTGCTAACATTCTGGGAAGGTCATTGAAGGTAAAGGACGCACTCTCGAGGAAGTCGATACCATGTATCTGCTCGGTGTGAAGCCTTGGGAGAGTGCCAAGTTTGTTATCCCATCCATCGACGAGATGAGCGGTAATGTACGGAAAGCTTTGGAGGAAGCAGGTGGGGATCCAAATGTCTTGGCTGAAACCGAGAGGAGGGAGGGTGTGAGCGAAGATGGTACAACAAGAGACTCTCGGGTTGGTGGAAGTGATGAACACCTGAGAGAGAAGGAAGAAACCCAGGTCTGAGTTTATATAATGGGGCATAAAGTAAAGATACCCAGGGAGCGTTAATGTGGCAGGACGCAGGAATTTATTAGTCACCTAGGCCTTGTTTTTAGACAATAGACATTTCGTTTCTACATTTGGTTTTGCGCATATATGGCTAGTGTTCTTCCCATAGAACTAGTTGGCGCAGTTGGTGACTGTATGCGCAAACCCCGAAAAGCTTACAGAATACATCGACCGAGTTGCTCATAGGCGGGTCCTATTGTCTATGTAATGATCTGCATTATGCTGATTATGGCTGTAGTAGGCATATAAAGCGTAACTTGTTAGCATGGCAAAAAAGCAAAAAAGATAAAAAGACAAAAAAGAAAGTGACGGGAACAAAAATCGAACCGCCCCCTCGTAACCCCCAACTCCTTGGAGCTGCTTTCAAGAGAGGCCCTAGCCCGGGGTGCGTTTATACGAATTTGTGGATAATTGGTTCGATTGATAGTTTGCCAACTAAAATATTATTTATACGCCATATTAATCGTTTATTTCTGATTTTGTGATACCCAATGAGTTGACCTAGAAAACACCATTAATTGTTTATATGCCTTGACTTATGGGTGGTGAAGGCTGACGCGCCGATTCCTGTGCCTTCGATAATTTCCATCCGTAAACGAATCTTTATATATATTTTAAACTTCACCGGCTGCTCCACAAAAGACAAATATTCCCCAAAACTCGAGTGCCTAACTCGCATCGTCATTGACGTTCAGGCTTACAAAGTGACTTCATGCGATTCAAGAGCATTACAGGGACAGCTACATCTACAAGTGCGAGTTCAGCCAGGCGCAAATGAGTTCTATTATTCTGGGTAGTCCACATTGCAATTCGGACATATCTCCAGTCATATAACAGCTGCGAGTCAACAGCGACATGTGAGCAACACATTGCTTTTCAAGCACCTTGGCGTATGCCACCATAGTATTGTCTAATTTTCCTTCACTTCGAGATCTGGCACTCTGTCGACGGCGGTTGCCCGGCCCACTACCTATAAAATATCACCCAACGCGCAATTCACCACAGATCCGGCCGTTGCCTCACCGACGAAACAATCTCCCTCTTCACGCACTATAAATTTTCTGCACGCCGCTCGTGTTTTTATCTCTTTATGTTTGCCGCGCACTCTGCACTTTGCACGCAAACTTTCGCCTTCTTCAACGCGCGCAGCTCCAACTCTTCCTTGCACTGTATCGACGACGACAATGACTTCTGAGTACTCAGCTGACTGCGGAGCCTCCGATGGAGAGCCTCCCGCACGCAACCGTCAGAAATCTGCTGCACCTCTTCAAGACAGCGGAAAGTCCGCAGCGGGCAACACTGACACGAGCTACGACGGCGACATCAGCGAAGCACATGATGATCCAGAGCCAGAGTACTCCGACTACGAGGAAGAAGAACCGTACGACCCCACTGCCGACAAAGCCGTCGACCTCTATGGCAACACGCACGTCGACACGGCCAACGATGTGGACTTCCCCGAGCTCTTCGGACACATCCTCAGCCGGATGGTTAGGGGCAAGGTTGAAGGACAGGCCGCTGAAGCTGCCATGCGTAGCCACCTTGCTCTTCTTCCAGAACACATGGTCCACGATGCCTTTGGCGAAGTCACCGAGCTACCAGACGTGTCCCGCCACCAGCTCGCGCGTCTCCAGGGAAAGTTGTGGCACGAGTGCCCGCTGCTGTTCGCGAAGCTCAAGACGTCCGACATCGAGCAGATCACCGAGCACGACGCGGCTATTGTCCGATGCGTGGCTTCGATCGCCGACATTCTCGAAGGTAAACCCGCACGCAACCGTCTGTGTTTGGACATACTACTCACCAAGCCAACTACCTATGCAGGCAACTATGTGTTCGTACTCCGCGACCGTAGTCCCAGGGCCTGTAGCTTCCCACTCTGCGTAGCGACCCACAACGACACTGACGCAGAGTACTCGCTCCGAGAGATCGTGCTGGAGCCGCTGATCGACTGGCGCACGCTGGACCACACCACGGAAGCGGATGATCTTCTCTTGGGCCAAGTGGTGGTGTACCGCCGCAACTACGATGTCGACAAGCAGTTCGGCTTCGGCATCGACAAGTACATCCCAGCGGTAAGCATAAAAAATCAACCAACAGGCTGTAAGGGACTATTCTCACTCTCCTTGGAAAAAGGACGTAAGCAGACTCTGCGTCGAGTGCTTGCGTTTCTTGCTGGAGCGCCGCAACGACGCCTGGCACGTCCTCCTGAAGTTCCCCCAACTGACGGAGGACGGGGTCGCGGCCTGGAAGACGGGATCCGCCGCCCAGACAGACAGCGGTGCGGAGCAGAACGAGGAAGAGCCGCAGGAGAAAGGGTCGGCGTCCAAGAGCCCGTCTCTGCACGACAAAGACACCCAGCCGTCCGACGATATCAAGGACGACGACAACGACGCAGACAGGCCGGTAAGCTACCAACTCGCCACCCACTCTCCTCCAAGAAGGCTATGAGAAACCCATTCTTATCCTTCTTCCTTTCACTCCAGACGGCCCTCGCGTCCTACGACGGAGCCGCCGACTCCCCAACCCACCGCGACTCAACCAGCCCCGTCTGGCCCGGCACCCAATGGACACCCATCAACCGCCCTGCCGCCTCGACGAGCGCCCTCGCGCGCCCCTTCGACGAGCAGCCCTGCCCCAACGCGCACGCCCGCTTCCCCCTCCGACCCAGCCGCCCGGCTCCCAGGCCAGCAAAGCCCGACGCGCCGACGACGCTCCTGTGCGCAGAGAACGCCTACCGCAAGGACTACTACGCCGACACCAGCAACACCACCACCACCGCGCAGGCCGACGACGCCGCGGCCCAGCCCGCCCAGCCCGCCTTCCCCGACCCCTGGTCCCACGCGCCCCCTTCCTTCCCCGTCTCGCACGACCCGGCTCCGCACCTGACCATCTGCGTGTGCCGCGGC
>Ga0247757_10000698_pt1 | contig 26727 bp, 29 predicted proteins | sample UWRJL126311R4_FD_180929 | JGI IMG/M metagenome (GOLD analysis project Ga0247757, IMG submission 180929) | Plant litter microbial communities from Arlington Agricultural Research Station in Wisconsin, United States - UWRJ-L126-311R-4 | ecosystem: Environmental > Terrestrial > Plant litter >...
ATCACTGATTCGGGCCTCCAAAATTCTTTTTGACCACCAGCCGACGTCAATTGTGAAAATGATAGCTTTCACGCCAAGTCTTTCAACCTTCTGTAAGATCTCCGCAGTAATACCACGGTCTTTATCAATATAAGTCTGCGGAGCCCCTCTTAGATGAGAATCTCACGCATAGAGGTGGTAAGAACTGACCTGATACCAAAAGGGCTGAGAATCCTTCTTCGCATCGAATATTTCTTCGAGGCTGCAGCTCGAGTTTGCGGAAATCTAAAATGATACGTTCGTTGTGGGTTTAAACTCAAATTCGACAACAAAACTTACAGACTGGACTATGCCACATTCTCCTGCTGCTCTGGCAAGGTTCACTTCCCCCATTGGATGACCGAGCTTAGCCATGGCTGCTGGAGCAATGTAAATGGGTAGTTCGCTATCTATCCCCATGAAAGATGTCCTTGCCGAGCCATTGGACATATCACGAAGCAAACGAGGCCGGAAGAAGTAGCGGCGCAATGCCTCAAAGTTCTCGTCATAGCCTAGGTTTTTCCTAATGTCAGCTGCATTGAGTGATCAGTGGCGCAAAAACAAAGAAAATGTGGAAATTTAATAGGAATCTAAAAACAGAAAATGGCTTCCGTACTTCTCTCTGTATCAGCTGCGCTGCGATAATACGCCCAAGCCACTTGGCTCAGAATCTTCTGGGCCCAGTAGTCAAAGTCTTGCAGCTGTATCATTCCATGAGCCGGTGGCATGACTTCTCGTGCTCGCAGCCGTTGCGCTTCGCTAATCGTCGTGTCTTCTGTCGGTGGCGGCAACGTCGCCGTGTCGACATTACCAAGTCGTGCATCTGGCGGCAACATGCTCAGCGCTTCAGGTTTGTGGAACGTAGAAAAGGCCCGACTGGTCCATACGTGAGCTTCAGCGGCTGCGATAGTGCATTGAGTCTGTTCACTAACGTAGCATCTTTACCTGCTTCTATAAGCACGAGCCCAGGTCCTCCAGGATGCTACTTGAGGAATCCGGTGACATTATAGACAGCGTCCTACGGCGGAGTATTAGTGTCAGGAGGTCTGCGAATGTATCATTGGGTTTGTTGTGTGGCTAACTTTGATCACAAGCCAACAATCATCTGAGCTTTTATGTTTCTGAACTTCATCAAATGAAATCTGGCGCTGTTGATCGCTAGGCATATTCGAAAACGATATGTGACGACGAGGCTGAAGGCGAGGATGGTGAGCAGATTTTGATAGGAAAATGCCGGGGCCTAGCACGTCTATCTTCTCCAGCGACTGTGATATATAGATTTTGGAACCAACCAGGATTACAGGCGTGTGCAATCTGGGTTGGTGGTGTGAGGAGCAGAGTAGAGTAGCGCTAGTCGTGGAAGTCTCGCTAGGCTGATTATGGACCCGCTGTGCAAGCAGCCGCCCGGGGCTCCCACTTCCGGACTAACTGCAAACATATCCTAGCACTTGGTTTGCATTCCGTTGCCGACTATAGAGAGGTTTTATAAAACTCGGACTTTGAAACGATGCTGACATTGCGTATCGAACGTACGGAGCTTTTGCAATAGACCTAGCAAATATTCCGAGCACTTTCCAATCGCCCTGATGCACCATCCACGCCCCCATGTCCATATGTCGCTCCAACGAACAGGTTTGGTGCCGATTTTGGAAATACGCGAGACCCTTCGCCAGAACGGCGGGACGGCCGGACTATCTGGTTTGCGTGCAGATAAGTCGTTGTATAGTTTGTGTTGAAGCTGTCATTGTATAGCTTGGGCTTCAGAGCACTGCACGGACCATCGTCTAGGTAACAAACCAGAAAGAGGCACGCGAACGGAACGTGAAAAGCAGGTCTAGACCTATCATTGCTATCCTGGTGAGTGTAAGCACCGAGGATTCTTAGGCAGCCTTTCTGGATAACTTGTTACTCGATTCTACGTGTGCAGGTGTGCTGAAGCTAAGGATGTGGCAGTGCAAGCCGAGTCACACAAGAAAGCAAGATCGTCATGTGAGCCCTTGTTTATCAAGATCAGTTTCGTATTGGGTAAGCAGTTACTATTTGAGTGGGCATAACCTAAACAACATCTTTATAGCCTCGCTGCAAATATCGACATTTGCCTTATCGGTAGCCCGAGAAAAAAGTCTAATTGCCCACGTGGCGAAACAGATACCACTTTTAGGCGAATAATGACATCAGTGTATGATGGTTAAAACTGTCTATCTGCTTTACGCGCCGCTGCCTCCCGGTCGACTAGCAGTCAGCCAGTTCTTAGGAACATCTCAGGAATGGCTTTCATTGAATGGTTCTTTAGAATACCTTTAGCATAAGCGTATAGTGGCGCAGCGTGAAGCTGATTGGTAATTCGACCACCGTATGAGAAAGTGCTAGAAACCGCGAGCAGCCATGCAGTAATACGGTCTGACTTGGAGCAGAGCCTCATGTGTTTATTTGGGAAATAAGAGGTCCACGAGGAACTGCAAATACTAGTATAAATCAGCAACAAACTTATTGATTGCTCTTTGCCTTTCATTCGCACCCAAGATCCTCAGATTTGCATGAAGGAGCAGATTATTGCCGCTCAAAATGCAGAGTTACAGAGATGGCAGAGGCAGAAACATCAGCCCTACATCTTAACACCAAGTTCCCCACTCGTCCCGGAGTCAAGTGTGACTGAATTCTCATCCAGTGACTCTAGCCCTGTCCTCAAAGTTTGTTACGTTGGAGCTGGCTACGTTGGTACAGTTCATCAAGGCCTTACATGTCTACTGCTTTCACTGAACCTCCATAGGTGGTACCAACGCAGCAATAACCGCACTTACCAATCCATCTGTCCATGTTTCGGTCGTTGATACCAAAAAAGGCACCATCGATCGCTGGAAGTCTCGACATTAACCTATCAAAGAAGCAGATCTCGATCTTGTAATCCGTATCACGCGAGATGGTTTGCGTGAACCTGATTCTGACCAGTCTCGACGTGCGGTAATCTTAGTTTTCTCGACCGAATGCGATGCATGTATAAGAGAAGCAGACATTATTTTTTTTTGCCGTGAACACGCCCACAAAAACCTACGGGGAAGGTGCTAGATTGGCTATCGACACTGGGGACTTGAAAATGGCGATGGAAAGCATTGCGGTGGAAGCGAAGCAAAACGCCATCATCGTCGAGAAGAGCACAGTTCCCTGCAGGACCGCGGAAATGATTTAGGATGTGATAAGATCTCACGGTGCTACGCGTAAAAGAGACTTGAAGGGAGACTAATCAATCGTATAGCTTCAACTCTACAGGCCAGGAGTCCCTTTTGAAGTTCTTTCCAGCCCTGAATTCCTTACAGAAGGAACCGCAGTCAAGAATGCATTACATCCCTCTCGCGTTCTTATTTGATCAGGCAGCACAGCATCCGCACTCAAAGCTGCGGAGATTCTTGCTTCCCTATACCATTAGGTGCCGCCTGAGAGGATCTTACGTACCAGCTTGTGGTCTTCAGAGTTGGCGAAGTTAGCCTCCAATGCACTTCTTGATCAAAGAATCAGCAGCATCAACACTATTAGTGCAATTTGCGAAGCCACTGATGTAGACATTACCGAAGTTTCTCGTGCGGTTGGAATGGACCCTAGAATTGGCTCATCGTATCTTGAATCAGGTCTTGGCTTTGGAGGTTCATGTCTCAAAAAGGATACGCTCGGCCTCGCGTACCTGGCAGATTTCTTCCGTTTGCCAGAAGCTGGAGCCTACTGGAAGACAGTAGTGGAAAGCAACACTTGGTAGGTCGATCGTTTCGTCGAAAGGTAATGAAATCATTTCATGGGAAATTGCGAGGCCGGAAGCTGGCAATATTTGGTTATGCTTTCAAGGAGAATACGTCTGATTCCCGAGAATCACAGTCGATCCAGGTCATTGAGAAGCTACTACTACAACGACCGGGTGCAATCACAATTTATGACCCTGGGTACGGAGCGGAACTAATACACAATGGCTTACTACAAAGATTCGATGTTTCGGAATGTTCTGTGGAGATGTACAGTTGTTCTAGGCAAGCTTGTGATGGAGTGTCTGCGGTCTTGATTCTTACAGCCTGGGAAGCATTCAAGTATCCGCCTTCGTCGGCGAATTGTGTGATTGCACCTGGAGTCGATGAAGACGATTGGCTAGTTTCTCAGATAAATGGCTATGTGAGGCTCGCATCAACGTGGAATTTGGAGAAACAAGAAGGGCATTTACGGCCACATCCAGATTGTCCTGCTGACTGTGTGTGGTGTAGAGAAAATTATAGCGGAGGAACTTTGCGCACATGGCGGGACCCACTAGACTGGAAAAGCGTATCGGAACGTATGAAACAACCAAAGTGGGTTTTCGATGCAAGGAGGCAAGTTCAAGCAAATGAATTGGAAAAACTAGGATGTAAAGTTGTCACAGTAGGTCAAAGCAGCCAGATATCTTCGACTGCTCAGCTGAGCATTCTGCAAAGTATTTGCCCTGTAAATAAGAAACTTGTACACCATAAGCACAACCAGAAGTGTACGCCGGTTTTAATGTCTGCGTACAATGGCGATGAAAGATCTTCAGCGGCAGACTACGATATGTCCATCAGTGGGAATCTGCAAAATAGTTCCATGAATCGGTTGCTCAAGTTAAGGTGAAGGAAAAATATCTTGTGATAACGATTGGAGGAGCAGTGGAGTCACTCTGGAAATCTTTTTCTAACAACAGAATTTCGCCCAAATTATCTTCGATTGCTCCTGGAAATGGAAAGAGCTTGGTTCTTGCAAAACAGCCTCCTCTGGTTTATAATCATGACTGTCCCCACCTTGAGGTTTTCAAACCTAGCCCAGTACAAGAGCTCGGATTAGAGCCCGAGATTGAAGTATATATAAAATGTCCAACATAACCTCACAAGCAATCCTTGACAGGTTTCGAGCAAAGCTTTCTCCTTATCGACAAGCTGCTATTACCCTTGCGGAGACGATATACACGGTATCGGACATAACTATTACGGGTATCGAGCCTTGCAATAAGCGAGACCTCAATCTCGACAAACTATATACACACGCAAACAGGGATCTGCAGTTTTATGCAATCAAACAGGAGAGGAACTCAGGGAAGCAGGACTGCAGAGAAGCCATCTCCAGCCGGGTCTGGCGAGCGGCTATCCTCTATCGGATGTGCTCTAAGACCGTGTATTGCCTGATTGACAAAGTCCGCGAGGTATGCAAAGGCAGAGACTCTTATTGCTTACCACCACCAATACTCATGAACGATAGAGGACGTAGACGTCGTCGAAGTGCGATTTACCAGGCAACACATAGATTACGAACTCGTGTGCTTCCTAGCAAATACTAGAGGCGAACAGCTCGATGACACGATTCCTATTATGAGTCACGACCTCATATACATACGCTGTAGAGACGGGTCACGGTTTGTCGTAGATCTTACAGGCGATCAGTTCGGCATACAGGACTGGATCTTTGATGCAAGAGACTATAGTAATAGATTCGTCTGGCAAAATATCTTGGGTCCCCCACCAATCCCGGAAGGAATCGCTTTCGAGACCTTGATAACAGAAGCCTCAGGGCTGCCAAGTCTGAAAGCAGCCGTTCAAGAAGCTTTAGACGAAGCTCAAGCAGAATCCCCAATCGGCTGGCTTAAACTGGATACTCAATCTCAGAACACAATTGACAGAATATGTGAGAAAGTGGGGAAATACGTGGCAGAAAATGTCGAGAAGGCTTTGAGAAATTCTGAGTAAGCTATGATGGAAAAGGTAATGGTAATGGAAGAAATCTCATGATATCGCATCGTACCAAGGCGGGTCTTAAAGTAGTTGCCTCTCTGGCTCTCTCCTTAGAATATACTCTCTTTTCTGACTTTAGCTCTTCTTATTTTAGTTTGTTATCTAGTGGCCTGCTGCCACATAAGTTAAAGCTGTAATCATCAATGATAGAGTTTTAGAAAAGCAAAGCAAAGCAAAACTTCGTAAGTAATTAACAGGATCTGTACGTGAGGATGCATCTAAAGTTCACTTCCTCGGCAGAGACTAGGGAGAATACTTCAGCAAAAGAGACTGCGCTGTGCACAAAAGAGAACAAGTTTCTATCTGGACCCCTGGAAGGACAAGCTTTATGACAGATTCTACCCAGCTCTGCAACCGCTTGTCGAACTTTATAAGCTCTATGAGTCCATGGGATGCCAGGCGCTTGGCGAAAGCGTGATCGCAGCCCACTAAGCTCAAAGGAAAGCCTTACTCCGTCGGTTAGAAATAAGAACGCTGGAAAACCCGCAGCTGTTTCGCCGCCCCAATAAAACAGCGATCCCTGCCGTCTAGCGTCAATCGGATGAAGCTGCGTGACCTTGTAATGGGGTTTTCACGTGATTATAGCGCAATGACACCGTTTTCTACATACACACCGTATAATCAACCACCGCGTCCAAGAGATTACAGACCCGAGCCACAGGTGCTTTCGTTACGATTGTTCACATGCGGATCTCTCCCAAACTAGCGGCGTTGAGCTTCTCCAAGCTATCACAGCATGCATCAAAGGATCTATCAACACCAAACCAGCGGACAAGCTCATGGACATTGCGGATAACATTTTGGACTTGGCGAAATTTGACGTCGCCAAGCCATTAGGAGAATTTGGTACCAGTATTCAACCGTGGTATCCGATCCTGGGCGAAGACCTTGGTTACGAGAATGATCTGTTCAAGCAAGGAGCTACGAGCTACTGCCCTCTCAGCTCACCATTCCGATCCTACATATGGTTTTTGACGCGTAAACCATATTGGGATCAAAGGCATATGCGCTCCAGTGAATTGTATCTTTCAATGAAGCAGGCACTTCTAATAATGAAAAGCAAGGCGGAGCTGGCATTGGAGATGCTTCAAATTGACATGATGATTATGGTATATGAGCCGGACATGAGCTACCAAAACAGGCTTTTCGAACACTGGCAAATTGTACTGCTACCCTGAAAATGTTAGAAATTCAGATAAAATTCGGCGGGTTCATCCGATACCTTCTCATCTCGTCTTCATCCGTACATTTGACGGGGTCATTTGTAGCATCACTCATCTTGTGGATAAGCATTCCCGCCGGGCCGCCAAATAAGTGCATCATATCCGCAACAATCTGCTTGATACGAGGCCGGTGTACTCGCATCAATGAGCGTGAGCAGAAAAAGAATCGGGGCCAGTGCAGACCAGTGCGGGAGGCCTGCTTGCGGAAGCGCTTGCACGTCCGCTGTGAATCCAGCGACAAGGATGCAAGCCTGTCATTCCGCTGCAAAAGTCTTTTGCCTATCTGTCGCTTCCATAACCGCCTGAGTTCTGGCTTGGTTGCCACGTTGTTGTACGCACCCTTGACGTCAAATGAACTAGCGACAGCGTCATCTTTCCTCTCCACTCCTTGAACACATCCTCACAGAGATACGACAGCGCGTGCGTCGGCGATCTCTGCTTCCTCGCTCCGAAGTGGGTCTTGGGCAGGAGATTGTATTCCTCTACCAGGTATGCGATCCTCTCTGCTACGGGCGACTCCATCGCCTTGCCCGGTGTCTACTTCTACCTGTGTAGCTGCCACCTCCCCAGACGCCCAGATGCACGATCGGACAGTGTACGAACCTTGTCGCCTGCCAGGTGGTACGAACTTCGCGCAGCGCGGGTTCGTGCCGTGCAGCACTACCTCTCCGTCCGTAAGGAAGCACCCAGGCTGGCTAAGAATGAATTGAAAGTCTGCAAGCGATGGTCGTTGTGGAGCGCGTCCTGTGCTTCCCAGCCTTTCTTTGTGTTCACCTGAAGGATTCGGAGTACTCTATTCATGACGATGACATGCGAAGATCCTGTCCTTCTCTCTCCTGTACTCTGCGCACTCTTGGTGGGACGCCTCGTGTCGGCCCTGGCAGTTCACACAGTGCAGGTTGACCGTTTCGTACTATAGATGGCCTTCCTTTCCACACATGTCGCATGTCTCTAGCCGCATGCAGTCTCTTGGTCAGTATCCGAACCTCCTGCACTTGAAGCACACCAACGGCGTACGTCGCTCTTCGAATGGTGATATGATAATCCATCCTCCTCTAAGATCACACCGTCTAACTGAGCAGCTTTATGCGTCCTCCTTCACTGTTACCCTATTAACCACCGGCGCGTACTACCCGCTAGGTCTCGGTCGCTTGAGCCACCGCATCGTGCATACATCTACCCTGTTTTCTATTCTAAAGCGCTCCATGGCTGACCTACTCACTCTTCCGCTGTCCTCATCTATTGCTAACGCCACTTCGATCCAGTCGGCCTTAACTATATGCCACTTGGGTCCGACCAGCCTCGCTTCTGGCATGTGCGGTTCGAGTCATTCCACCGTCGTCTACTGGAACGCCGCCTCTATCCTTGTCCACCGAGAATTTGATCACACTCGCATTTTTGTTCGTCCATCATACATGAAAGTCCTTAATTAATGCAATAGTAAGCCTTCTGATGCCGTTCATGCTTTACTGGATAGTTTGTTTAACATCTACCATACTAGCTACCTTCTCGGCCGTTCCTCCTCCCACTCGGCTGATATTAAACACTAGATGCCGATGCTTCTTCTTTACAATCCTTCCCGTGATCGTTATACGCGACGTTGTCGTCCCCGGCTCAGCTGAGGCTCCGTTAGCCGCAATCGAGGCCTATGTCTGTGTCAATAGCGGAGATATCGAGATGATGTCCAGTTGCACTCGGAGCGCTGCAATGGTGTGTTGAAGCTCGGTATTCTGGCTCTTGAGGTATTTCTGTTCGTCCTTAATTGCTGAGAGGTCGATGAGGATGTTTTGATGAGGAGGTGCTAGCCTGCGATAATGCTACTCTGTTAAACGATCGTTTCTTTCAAGCTTGCAATCAGCTCAACTACGTGACTCAGTCCGGTTCTCCCGCCCATCGATTCAGACGAGAGGGATTCCCCGGAGTTGGAGAATAGTGACAGCTCATACTGCGATGCTTGCACCTCCGTGGATGATTCGTTTTGCGTTGGGCTGCGGTGAACCTGTACCAGCTTGGTTCTGCGCCGTCCGTAGTGCCGTTTTCCGTATTCTTAATTAGTTCTGGGCCTCGAGCACCTTCACACTTAGTTTCCGGAAGCGTCCTTTCAGTGGGGCTGGCGGAGCCCCTTTGTGGCGTTGGCCATCAGCCCCGCGATTGAGGTCGAGGTTATTATATTATGTATTATGCCGTTATCTATGCGTCACGTCTATCGCATTTTGATCATATCTGCGCCCGCGTTCAGTGTACATATGGCCCAGCAAGACCAAGACCTCCGTCCTGATAGGTGACACCCGATGTATTACCCACTACACAACCCTCCGCCCTCAAACACACTTACGAACATAGCACCCTATGTCGATTTAATCTATGCAGTGGATGTAGGTATTTTCCAAGCAGGTATTCTGAAAAACGTAAACGGTGCGACCCGGAGAGATACTCGCGCAGAGAAAAGAAAGTGCAAGCAGTGACCGACGTAAAAAAATATCTGTACAGCATGACGAACTCGCGCGCCAACACTCTAAAATTAGTGCTTTCATCATCCTCGATGGCGTCGAGTGCATTTTGTATTCGCTGGTCTACGTTGCTATACGTGACAAATTGGGTTATTGACCATTATGAGATGAAAAAAAGACTTCAAACAGATGGGTTGGCCAGTTTGACGTTGAGGTGTCTGTTACCGTTAAGCTAGCTAGGGCCAAGTTTGACGAACTTGGCGCGTTAGGCGGGTATCGTATGTGCACTCACATGTTGCTGTAATTCTTCGACTCGTTCATAGACTCGCCACTGTCCCAAAGTTGATGTCTCAACAGTCGTCGACAACCCGTAGTTGACCTTGAGAGTCATCACTTAGCCAGTATCAAACTATTCTAAAAGGTTCTAAGTAGTACGTTAAATAAATTAATTGCCTACTCGCTTTAATCTTTTGTTGAGAAAAGAGTCTTTGCCAGTCTTGACAGCCAGCCCAAGCCATCCATAGCTCATAAGCCGGATTTATATTAGCTAACTACAGAAGAGCTAAAACTGGCTTCATCCGACACGAGCCTAACATACAACTCAGAGAAAGGGGGTGGGTCGGATGAGAGGGGGAAGAAAACCGTGGTTCATATCTCGTCCCAATCTCAAGTGGGGCAGCGCTCAACAAGAATGGGAATCTACCTCTCAAACATTTCTTATTACTCATGCAACTCACAATTCTCCAGTAAAATGCGAAGACGGGCTAATGATACAATAGGAGGAACTGTGGATCTAGTAAGCTGCGTCTTTGCGTCTTTAGAGTCCCGATCTCTGCGACGTGGACAAAACTTTGCACAAATATATATGTGGGTTTTTTTCTATCTATTGAGTACCAAACAACGTATAAAGGTAGGTACTCGGTGCTAGCATCTACCACGGGAAGGTGCCTGAAGCGTACCATCTACCGCTGGAAGGTGCCTAAAGCGTACCATCTACCGCTGGAAGGTGCCTGACGTGTAGATAAAACTCTCTTGCCACTGCTCAACTCTTCTTCTTTCTCTCTCCTCAAAACATACAGTATTTTGTTGTCCACCATCAAAGCTACGCTTGATCGACAAGTTTCCTACATCAAAATACTTTTGTTTTTCATATTCTTACCGCACTATCAACAACAGGTGAGCCATCATGTCCGCCACTAACTGGGTTAGCTGCATGCCAGAGGACGACGTCGAAAGCTTCACCGAGCGTTCGGAAGAGCGCAGACAAGTCTTCGAAGATGCGGCTCGGCGGCTGGATACGGAGATTTCACCTTTGGTATGGGCGTTTCTCCAGGTTGGCGGCCTGGAGCAGGTCAAGGATATCGCCCATAGCGAATACTCGTGGAGGACCGTGAAAGCCCCTCGCGAGTCGATCTTCGAATGTGAAGCTAAAGACGCCGTGCTACTCTGGAAACAGCGCCCAGCGGCGAAAACGGACACTACACCAGCATCGACGAAACGCTCGTTCTCCGGAGCCTTCTCCAACCAGTCACCATCCTCACCTCTCCGAACCCAAGCGGCAGTTCCTACCGCCGAGACAAGAACCCGGTCAGGAAAGCCAATTGGGGGCCCTGAGTACAGCCCTCGCCGTGACCGCGGGGTCGCCGAGCGCTGTAAAGAGAGGGACCATGGCCTTTGCGTGGTCTCGAGAGTAGGTGCGGTCGATGCATGCCATATTTACCCATGGTGTGCCTTTGGAGGAAAGGACCAGGAGAGAGTGCGCGGCTTTTGGGACATTCTACGGATGTTCTGGCCACGGGACAAGGTTGACAATTGGCATGCCAAGCTATTTCGAGACAACAGGGTGGAACCAAGGGCCACCGAGACGGTTGAGAACATGCTCACCTTTACATCCACCTTGCATCGCTTTCATTCTGAAGGCGCCTTCGCTCTACGACCTGTACGCATTTCAGACGACAAGACTCAACTCGAGCTAGAGTTCCACTGGCTTGCTAGGCAGGAGCGCGATTCAAGTGCAATGGTGGATCTATTGGAGGAGCCACTGTCCTCTCGCAACCGGAAGGATTCTGGCAATGGTTATCAGTTCTGTCGTTTCGACGATGCCAACCCAACCCTTCTTGTTAGTGGCACCAAATTCACGATGACGACCGACGACGCGATAAATAAACCCCTTCCAGACCCGGGCCTGCTGGAGTTGCAGTGGCATCTTCAGCGCATCCTTGCGATGTCGGGAGCGGCCGGGTGGAAGGAGGAGGACTTCGATTACGACGATCCCGGCATGGGTGTGCTTGCTCCACACCTTTTTATGGAAAGGCTCGTGGGCCAGCCCGCCGAGAATCGCCACAGTCGTAGTCCCTCTCCAAGCGAGTCGGTCGAAAGCGTGGATGGTGCGTATGAATAAATACCGCCAAATAAAACACTTTCATCTCCCACTTCGGCTTTTGGACTTTTAACAAGAATTAGACAAACAAGGATCAGTCACCGCTCCGTACAAGCGTCAGAAATTCAAACAATCATCGTTCAAACCCCCTCAGGGCGGCGTTGAAGACCTTGGTGCCTTGGATCTCAGACAAATACGAGCGGTGTCAGTTCCGTAGTCCCAACTCGGTGCTGGAGCAGTGTCTAGGTAAGTGACTAGATGGCTGGTCTGTTTGCTGACTGTGCACATATCGCTATGGGTTTTGCTTTTGCTTTTCTCCCGCTTTCGTGCAAAAAAAGGGGGCCAAAATCCTACTCTTACCTCCACGCGGTGGCCCCTGGAAACTAGTGTGCCACGTACACCTAGGCTAACAAGAGAGGTAATACAAAGCTGACAAGTGAGTTCCGCCAAGAAACAATACCTGTAAAGGATAATTTCTGTTTAGGTCCAAAATAAGTTCCATACTCTTCGTTGTCTTCTTGCCCCGCGATTTTCTTCACATTAATCCCTCACGCAATCGAAAGTATTGTTATCGAGCTGCGAGATTCGTCTTCCTTCTGTGGCACATGTTCAAGTCACTCGCGATTGTGCCCTGGAGTGCTTGCAGGGACGAGGTGGCTAGGCTTATGAGCTGGAAGAATAATGTTGAGCGGGAAGGGGTTAGAGTCCTAAATAAAGGCAATGTCAAGGGAAAGTTTCTTTCATGAGCTTATGCACGATACCTGAACTCGAAAGGAAGGTGGCACGATAGATAAAAAGGTGTGGGTGTTGAGGTCTTAGCTCGGCCTAACGCACCAGACCTGCATTTTCCTTATAACCGATGCTAGGTTGGTATAGATGCTTCCATATTTGGACGATTTTGCTTCCGAAAATGGAGGCCTTTAAGCCGGCAATTTCTTGGCACCGGTCGACCTATGTTCATTACATAATCGTTGTCAGCTAACTAAGAAGCTTTCCACGTCCCGGTTATATTATACCCTGAACTTCTCAACCCTCGCCACCTTTTTCTGCCTTCACTCTCCTGTGCACCGTATATCTGTGCCTACTACCCTGTTATACCATTTCTCGACGTCAGCACGCATCCTTTTGAGGACTCTGATTTCGTTATGGCCACTACCCGTACTGGTACGTCATACACTGCGGTGCGTTCCTCGAAAGCCGCGATCGAAGAATGTCCGCGCTGTCGACACCCAGCTTCAGCCTAGGACCTGCGATCCCCCAACTGAGGACAATAGTAAGAATACCCCATCACTGGAAAAACGAGCTAGTTTCTGATCATTTCTCAGTCAATTCAAATAGCAGCATCCACCTTCCTCAAGACTCTGCCTCGATCGTTCATGACAGCGCCGGGTGCGCTGCTCTCATTGCGCAAGAGACCGTCGAGCCAGGTCTAGTAGAGAACGGTGACTCAACAGTCCCTCGATGCCGATTTGCCCTGCGAGGTGCAGACTGCCGAACCTACTCCTCTTTAAGGGACCCAGAGCACCAAGCTGGATCTCAAAAGTTTGACACTGGATTGGTTGCTCAGCCTGGAGAGTACCCGGATACTGTTACTTCGCCTTGTGAAGACATGCGCCCGTCAGAGCTTGAAGACAAAGCGTCCTTCTTTCAACAGCAGGTAGCTACTCTGAGCTTGCAGAATGACATGATTACACAGAAGAAAACTGAGTTACTTTTGGAAATATGCAAATTGGCACGGAACGGTACGCATCTTGATTGAGCAGTAACTAGAGAAAAGAAACGGTTGCTTGGTGAAAACTTTCAAACGTCGACCGCTGTCGTTGATTTAGGTTGTGGCCCATGCTCAGCCTCATATCTCACTGACACCGATCAGTTGTACACTTTAGCACCGTTACGCGACCCTATATCGTGGTCCTGTATCGTATATTTCATTTTTTCAACCTACCGCCTCGTTGAATCTTTACAAAGACCGCCAGCTCCCCGCCAGTCTCTATTGTTCTGCTTGCCATGGCTTAGCAGATTTTGTTACTTAAGGGCGCTTGTAGGAGTATCACCGCTACTCCGCTACAAGACTTAACCTGACAATACAATGACGCAAAACCTGTCATTCTGGAGATTCCTGTTAGTTTATGGGCCACAGCATGCACTTCAACCTGTATTCACTGCCACCCTCGATTCTAGCTAGCCTAGACCATTGGCGATACAACCTTCCACCACCCTTCCGAGACACTGCTTGCTGTTTCCGCTGGCACCGAGCTTGAACTAATTCCGGAACCCTTCCTTGAACAATCTCTACGGATACTCTCGCCTCACCTGTTAAAGACTATCGTTTTGACTCTTGATCTCTCAGAAATCCAAGACATTCTCGCTCGCTTAGCCCCCGCGCCTTCAGCCAGTGCGTCTTTACGCTCCAAGGGCTCTATTCAATTTGTCAGCAAGCATTGACTCAAAAGTAGGGGAAACATACCGTTCTGAACATCATCTGCCTTCTTTGCCCAGTCAAGGACGGGCCTTTGCGAGGGTTTTGCGATATTTTCTGGCCGCCACTTCCCTTCTCGCTCTCCGCCGACTAGCCTGCAGAGTTGTTCAAACCTCTCACAGACCAGTCTTGTCTGCCTGAAATCGATGAGCGCCGCATTATTAAGTCTGATGTACTCATGCTTAGTATACATGACAGTGCACAAGTGTTCCAACCTCATTGGTCTCCCCGACCCTTGGCAAATTCGAGCGAATAACGTTGACCAATGGTATGCAGTTCTCGTCAAGTGGCATGATATCCGAATAGCCATCTGAATCCAAGAAATTTCTCAGGATTTTCAAGTCGGCTGTGTTCGTATGCCACACGAGGATGATTGTCTCACGATAGATCCCAACCTCCTTCGACCTCGCCGCAACCTGGTGTACGTTCATGCAATCGATACCCGAACGGTGTGAGGAGTAGATATGCTTGGCCTGTGCATAGTTATTCTGCTCAAGAAATCAACTCCCTTGTAGTTGAGTTTTTGATCGTGTATCATAGTTGCGTTAATCAAAACATCCCCCGATACCAGTTCGATGATAGACGTTTTCCACGGTTCCTTGGGGGCAATTAAGAACTCATTATCTAGAAAGACAAGCCTCGAGCCAGGTTGCTCACCATGGAGATTTCCTGCCTTAGTTGGGCGACAACATTATAGGCAGGTGGACAGGACCACTTCTCCTGAGCCGCGGATTTGAATGCTTCCTGGGCCGGCCGGGGATCGAATTTTCGGCCAACCGTATTCTTGAGTTTCAATATATGCTGTTTACATCCTCTAGAACCATGAACAGTTGGCTTATCGCAGCGCCCGTATTCGCACATGGATTGGCCGGCTCGACCAACTAGGCCTTCTTTTACAAGTCATCTTCTTATCTTCATTCTAGTCGAATGCTCAGAGCGACACGCGACGCAGCGACCCTCCAGAGACAGCCGAGGGAATTGACGTCTGCCGCTTGGTGAGAACATGAGGCACACGGTATCAAAATCAATCGTGCTGTTGTATGAGCATGGCTCGTCGACCCTGAGCCTGTACTTCAGCAAAGATGGCCCCCTACACATCCTTTTAAGGCTCCTAACTTCTACTGGGCAGTAGTTTGCGCCAACTATTCAAGTCATCATCTGTTAGCTTTCTGGAAAGATATTCAAGGATGCATTACGTACCCCACTTGCTCTTGTTGGTTTGATAAATTTGGCGTTTATTTTCTGTAGACAGTCTCGATGCAGGGACCATCGAGATCCCCTTCATCTTCCCCCAGCGCAAGAACTTCCGCATCATAATCTTCATCATCGATTCCACTCGTCTCAGGACTACCGTCGTTGCTTCCACCCGTTTCAGGAACGCCGCCGCCGTCAACCTCGATCGGATGTGGCCGTGTTGATCGTGTGAAGCTGTGTTAACGCACCTTGATTTAGGCCTTGGTAATACCGCCAAACAAAGTCCAGATCAGGGCCGGCGTCAATGAAGTATGATCCATCTGGAGATGGACCGTGACTCTTGGTGGAGAACATGCCGCGAAAGTATGCGGACTTTGACGTGAAAGTGCTCAAGACGATCTGAAACTTCTGCCCACCTACATTGAGTGTGATGATATGAGGGGAGGAACCAGTTTGAAGGTGAGCTGTTCAAGCACTTGCTGTAGTGCTCGTAGATATGCCCGTCATGCCAGGCTCTAGTAATCCAGTTCTCAGGCCAATGCACGGTCCGCAGCCTGAAGGGAGAGCTTGTGCATCAGCATCTAGTAGAACTTGCCGCCGCTGCATTTCCTTACCTGAGGGCCGATTCCCCTTCCCGTAGGATAGAAATCTACACCCTGGCTGTTTGCAAACTCTTCAATCTTTTTATATTTCAGGTTGGCCTCTGATCGGTTCTGCACATCATGATCCGGCGTCATAACAATCTGACTTGGGTCCTTGATACGCGAGGCGCCGAGGGAGAGAAATTTGGTTGCTGCAGGTCAGGAACTGGATCTTGTTGTTAGTGGGATTTATTTAATGTCAACAAAGATGCAGAGCTAACTTACCATACGTCATGCACATATGCGGCCGCAGAGTGACATAGTCCCCAGACTTAACAAACTTGCCATCTGGCAGACCAACAGCGTGCTTTTGAACAATTTTCTCGGTCAGCGTCTAAGAGACTGGGGAAGAAGCCTTGAAGGAATCGAGGACAGAGGCAGCAGCGGGATTATCAAGCTGGGAGTGAAACGCCTAGGCTTCGGCTTGCAGATTACGCGAGTTAGAGACGCGCCGGGCCATTGAGGGGAGCGTAGGTATCTGATGTGCAAGCGCTGCTGGTCGAAACGAATGTCGTGGTCGTGTAGTCTGCTCAAGATGTGAGTGCTAGTCAGGGCAAGTATGAAAGGAAGGTACGTGCGGTGGCAATGCGACTGCCCAGCAGCCTCCTTGAGCAGACGGACGCCAACATGTTAGGAATGAGCGGAGATGTATACAATAGCAATGCAACTGCCTACAGTAGGAGAGCCAGGACCGGAAACTCTTGTGCTGCTAGGGTAAGTGCCCAACCTTTTTGATGGACCCCGGACACGTGCCAAGAGCACAGAGGCGCCGAGATGTCGGTCGCCGACATCGGCGGCTCGGCTTTGGCCAAGCACCTCCTTGCAATTACGGTAGCACTGGTTATATCCTGACAGATACCAGGCTATTCCGATGCTGTTTGATATTGTCAATCCCTTGTGAGGTATAACGAGTCAATAGTTAGGGGGAGAACCACGGTAAATTTTAGTGGCTCGCTAGCCTAGAAACCGGATGTTACTTCACCATACGCTAAGCCAAACGGTGCTGCTCTGGGTAAGCTTTATGGACGTCTTCAGCCTATTGCACCCATTTGTAACTCGATGATTTCTTAAAAAAAAAAAGTATAGCTCGTACGAGCTTTGCAACCGATCGACGAACGGTTGCTCAATGCTCGGCTACCCTGCAAAAGAGCTGTTTCAGTCTCTGATTGAAGCTGAGGCTGTGAAATTCAACTGTGCTGGTACATTTTTAGTACACTGAGCCGAATCTCCGTCTAGAAGCCTAACGCTTGTTTAAGGCCTTAATGGCGATGGGGAAGGCGCCCAGTACGACGCCCGCAATCTCGAATCCGGGCATAATGATAACTGTGCCTAGGCAGAGGATTTTCTGAGTCGAAGAGCCCACGCAGTCAATGCATGGGTAGGTGTGGCTGAGCAGACGGGGAGCCGTGGGGGCAAGAGCCTCACACCTCACACCTACTTTCTGGATCCGACGTTCCCAACTGTGTCGCCCCACTTTCCGAGTCTATTTCTCCTAGAGCTGTCGATTTTAACTCGTTCACTGAGTGATTCCTGTAAGGGTCCCTCACAAACATGGTCCTGAGGGAGAGCTCGACGAGTCCCATGAGGTGCCGCCTTCCCCAACCATTTTGGGAGAGCTCATTGATTAAGGATAGCTTCGGCAGCTCATCAGCATTTGAACCAGCACAGCTTGAATTAACTGGGACCCGCAGGCTGAACAGTGTATGAGCGGCTCCGGAGCTGAGGACGAGACACCGCATAGACTCTTGCCACCTGGAGTATGAGCCTTGTTATCGATGAGGTTAGCGAAGGGCCGTTAGTGACAGCTATGAAGCGGATCTGGGATTCCTTCCCTCGGGTCATTCAAGCCTTTGAATCGAACAACTCTCCCATAACTGGTCCCAGTCCTCAACTCGCCCTCACAGATGTCCTTGAAAGATTCGGCTGACATAGCGCAGATAGAACCCTGCTTTCTCGGTACTGGCTCACTCGACACGATGGAAAATCTGTTGCGCTCAAAATCCCACGGCTTACGATTATCCTCTATAGTAGGCCAAAAAATTTGGAAACGGGGACATTCTAAGCTTTGGACACAACATCCATGAGATCATTAATGGCATTGGCAGTGAGACTCCAAATCAAAATGATCCTTGCGACCCAAGAATCATAGATGTCACCAACCGACAGCCCGATACGCCCCTGAAGCCCTTGCGAAGGCCATCGAACCCGTTTTTGACGTCCTTCCTGGCGAAGTACATCCACAGCCGTTCGGATTAGGAAAGCGATTCCGACGCTTTCTTTCATGGACACATACAAGGTTGATGGAACCTTGAGCCGTTGGGAACAGTATGAATAGGACCCAGACATATTTGATCATGTCACATGGAAGCAACAAGGGAATTCTGACTTTGCAGAATGGCCAGGCCCACTTACAATTTCTCGGAGTAGGACGGACGAAGTATGTCGAAGCTTTGAAAGAGGTATTGAAGGAAGTTGCTAATGCAATCGGAGGGACACTGATCAACTCGCCGTTTTGTGTTGGTATGTACACAGCCGACTGCTCCATTGTAGGATGCTCCTCACTAGGTCTTTGCAGTTTTCCACCAAGAGGAGATTACGGTTCATCCAGGTGCGCGATCATGAGTTCTGATGATTATGGTCGAAATAATGTAATCAGTCATCTCGGACAGCTTTTCAAAGTCGACGACCAGAAAGTGCACGAAGAAATGGTATGCATGGATGGCTCCATAATCCACAGAGCATTTGGTCAGATCCCACAAAAATAAACCCCGTTTCTTCTTTCTCTCATTCAGAAGCCCAGGTGTCAATCTATTTCGCCTCAGTCGCTGCGCTTGCCAAGCGCTCGGTCGATACGATTGCCCAAAAGCGCAACTTTGGGGTTGACTAAACTAAAAATGGTGAGCTCGACCTCCTAGAAATAACCTCAAGACCATTTCAGCTAATGCCAGATATTTTAATTGCGAGCGATATCATACCGAATATACGAAGCACTACCGATGCCTGCTTCACCGAGACCATGAAGGGCTGCGTTTATATTGGAAGTAATATCTTGCATATGGGTTTACCCTCTTGGCCACAGACAATCAAAAGTACTTTTTGAACGGTGATTAAAGATCTCGCCTATAAATAATGGGGCAAATGCCGTGCTTGATCTTGAAACGAGCATGAATTGTGATTTTCAGGGAGAGATATTTGGGACGGGGGACTACAGGGGGTTTTTCCGGAGGGATATTAGCATTTGAGCACTTTTATGTGTAAGTGAAGCTTTAAGATATGTATCCGAATGCATTGGAGCATATGTTCGAAGTTTCTGGAATAATAGAGCACAGTCTTTGGGTTTGTCAAGACCAGGACTATTGGTCGCCGTGGGGGGATCTTCTTGAGAGCAGCGAGCAAGTCTCTGGTAGAGCCCAAATCCTAGTTATTGAGACCGTGATCTTTGGCAAGAATGGTAATGTTACCAGCCAATAAGTTTAAGACTGAAGTATGGGAAAGGCACAGCCTAGGACAGTAGACTGATTAATGAATGCGAGAATCAACCCTACAAGAATGGCAACCCTTCTCTTTCTTTTTACGACCTTCTTCATGCACATGACTGTGGAGCCTGTTGAGCACGTCAAGTCCTCTAGGAATGCAACTAATGTTGGAGAACGGTAGACCTGCGCCATTTTGAAATTTTGAAGAACTTACAAATTGGAAGAGAGAAACCGTGTCTGTGCGAGGGTTTTTCAAAGCTGGACGAAGATTGACTTACCGTACGAGGAGATTTTACTGAATCGTTCTCAGTTCGTCATCAAGCTAATCGAAATTGCCGAAGATAGAATCGTCATCATGTATGATTCAAACAAAAGATGTCACTATTTCGAGGTCACCAGTGATGACAAACTCCTGGGAGAGAAATGGAGACTAGGGCTGTTGGATAAGCTTGAATCTGAGACTCCACATAACTCTTAACCATCGGGAAAGTCTTGGTTACTTTCCATTTCTAAAGGGAATACCGCATTCTTGTATTCAAGCTGTAATCACGTATGTGGAACACGAACAGGTCAGCATGAATTGGGTACCAGGTGGGTAAAGGATACGGAAGCTTTCATAGACTACAGTACTGCTGTTAAAAGCTTCATGGTTTAAGAGCATTGTATAGACATTAATCTGTTGCTTTATGACCAGTTCTGAGCGTCTCAAGTTTTTGTTCGGACGCAGAAGGATACATTTGGTGAGGATAGGCTGATATAAGCATCTAATTGCCTACACAGGGGTTGAAAATTCAATCCAGTTCTACTCTAAAAGTGGCCCGCGTCCCCAAGAAAAATTGTGTCCCTGCTGCTCAATCACCATCCTGTAAGAGCGGTTGATCTCAATGCTATGCTCATCTTCAATCAAATTTTCTTCCCATTCTTCTAAACGAGGGATGTCATCGATAAAGATGGTGATATTTTCATCTTCTTTATCATACTCAAAAAGTATGTGATCGATTTTATCATGGAAATCCTTGATCGTTTCGTATAATTTTTGCTCTGCAGATTCGGAGAACACAGAGAACTGATGGTCTTCAAGGTCCCAAACTCTCTCAGCGCCACCAAATTCTGCCATGATCCTCGAAACCTCTTTGGAGATAGTCATCGATGCAATCGAGGTAATCAGGTCCATGAACCTGTCAGATCGGCTGGCGTTGGAAGTACGAAGTCGATCCTCAAGATATCTGAAACTGCTTCCAAACGCCTCATATTCCCTCCCCTCCTCTTTAATGACTTTTTCATGCCAATACTTGTGCAGTTCGCATGCCTCTGTCCCAAAATCCAGATACTGAGGTGCAGTGGGATCTACCAATATACCATCCAGGCTGCGAGGGGTGGGCGAGATTCGCAGCATGCTATGCACAGCCGACATCGACTGCTCCTTACCGTCCGCTACTCGATAAGTGGGCTTCTGCTTTGGTACTAAATGAACCTCGTCGAGGAATAAGCCTTGAATATCTTAGTTTATAAACCTTAATTCCAAAGAACATGTTCGAATACCTGTTGGACCAAAGAGTAAAGCGAACATGCGCGAAGTTATTTCAATTGAGCGTACGCACGCTTCAAAGCAGACTGCCGTATCGCGGTCATTCTGCGACATATTGTCCGGAAACTGCGATTCGGCCGCCTCAGTCCTCATCGTAGCTTCGATCATCACTCGCCCTTTATAAGATCTAACGTCCGAGATTCTACTCAGCATGCACGCTTCCAGAGTTCTTCGGCAGATCTTATTACAGAACTGGATAGTACGAGAGGCCTTGGTATACTGGGTCCCCAGTACACTGGCATGTTGGTTGCAGTGGTCCTGACTGCAATAGACTTTACACAATGATGCATGGAATCCGCCGGCTGAATCTCGAGCCTGATCATTAGGAGAACAGTAAGCAGTAGCTGTGCAGCCAGGGAATCCACATAGGGCGGCCATTGTATGTGGTAGGCGTATTCGAGTGGTGTTGTGGAGAAGCGGTTCACGAATCACGCTAGTAATTAGTTTTGGGCCACGAGTGTTGTTTATTTCACCATTAACTGATCGAAATTGGCGGGGGCATAGACTCTCATTCCTTTCCTAACTCAAAAGTTGACCTAATCTATGTTCACAAACTCATTCCAATAAGGCTTACCGTAGGTGGGGCAATTCGTTACTACCAACAGAACCTTCCTACTATGAATCGTTGATATACAGAGGATACCAACAGGTCCTTCTAAACGCTTAAGAGACAACTTAAGCACACTCCAGGCCCTTCGGAAAACAGCGGCCAACTTTATACTGAAACGAATGCGCACAAGAGACTACTTTCATTCGTAGGAGTTTTACCAGTTGTAGCTGACCATTTCGCTATTCCTGCCAAGATTCATTTAGTACCAACTTGTGATCTATTTGTCCATATTTTAGTAGCCCGCTGGCTGTGGAAGCCGGGTATATATAGTTTTTATTTTGACGAGACTTTCGCCTTCGGGCACTCCCCCTCCTCCTTTCAGAGCTTAATTAACTTGTGTGGCGCAGGAGAGATGTAGGTACCACGGTACCGAACTCTTTTGCATTTTTGCGTGGGTTCGATTCTAGTGTACGTAGCTTTTTCTTTTTTCACCCATTCATAAGATGATTTCTAGAAGTATTTTTTTGCGGTCGTCAGTTAATTATAGTTCATTTGATCTCTTCTTACCCTGCGTCACTTGTCGTTGGTCCGCGTACAACTCAAGAAAATCATAAAAACGTACACTCTAAGCTATCGTTGTTTCGAGGTAGCTGTCTAGCTTACGACGCTTACTAGTAAGATAACTATTCCGATGAGAACCTTATGATTTTAACAAATTAATTCATATACTTCCATGGACATTGAGAGCGTTGTTGTTGTTTTTGCGCAGTATGAACGCAAAACTGAGACCGTCACTATAGCAGTTGCACGACTCATTCCTATCTACGGCCCGCGTACGAAAGGTCCAAGCGCGGGAAATTCCCGTCGCTCTTAGATTACCACTTAAAAAACGTGCGCGAAGACACTAGCCGCGAATCTACAATGGAAAAGTCTACCCCAAACTTAGCGTTAATTCATCCCGTCTCTAAAAATCATGAGAAGTCTGAAAAGTTCATTTGAATTTAACAGCTAGAGAATCAATGTAACTACATTTATGAGTGACAAATTATATTTGGTCATCAATTGACCTTTTTCCAGGTGATATCTCGTGAGGTAACATCTGGACGTAATAGTCGCCGTTGGTATGAATCATACCTCCAACAGATTCAAGTCTTTCTTTCCAGATCGTTGATCTCTTTCTTCAGGATCTGACTCAGCCTCATTATGCTCCGCAGCCTCCGGCCTCAGCTCACGGAAGAATTTGCGCAACTCGAGGAATGTTTCCTGGATATCGTGTATGGCCCGATTGTCGACGATGCGTTCGTAGTACATATGCATGTCGTATTCACAAGCGCGGTCAGTCCAGCTACTATCGCCTGTCTTAACCTCAATGCCCACTGATTTCAAGTCATTCTGCAACAATTCCGCACCAATCAACATGAGTGCAAAGAGTTGCATCCAGGTACCTGTTCTGAACAAAAAGGTTGCTGTCCGTACAAACGATCGTATGACATTGGTCCGCTTGGTGTAGTTCTTGTACATATCCTTATTCCTTATGAATGCCATCGTGTCTAGTTGGGAGAGAGGATTTGGTATCAGAAAAGATACAATACTCCCAATTCTGACTTTTTGTCTATCATTTAGTTTAATCTTCCGTGTTGAGTGATCCAACTGTGCCATGTATGTGACCTTGACATCCTCGAACGACTTTTCCGTATCTGTCAGGTTTGGGTTATTGTTGACGAGGTCCCAGGTATACCTTAAGGCTTGCACTGCCGTAATAGAGCTATTGTCAGTATCGATTCCAGCGAGCAACTGTCCCCTTGCTTTATCGAATTCACTGGTAAACAAGAAGTCGTCATCTTCTAACTCAGCAAACCAATTCTTCTCCAGTTCTCTGATTGCGTCCCTCCTGATAGCGCACCACATATCCCATTGAGAATCGTCACTATCATTCTCCAAACCGGTACAGTCTTTGAGTACAGTCCATTCGCTCCCATCTACAGCCTTGTAGGGAAAAGTTCCCTCTCCTTGAAGAGCATCCTTCCACTCAGCCCTGAAGTCATCGGGGATTTAAGAGGCGTCCTCCCATGAAGTATACCACTGAATCTTGTATTGTAGGGCAGAAGGATCGGAAGGCTTAGGGCGCGAAGCTAGAATCCGAAGCACAGATCTCGTGCTTGTAGCAGCATCCTTGAAGCCCAAGCTGCGTGTTCTGTCTTTACCAATCTCCTCCACTGGCAGATTCCAAATAGACGTCGTGCTCTGCCCCTGAGCTGCCTTCACCCGTCTCTTAGAGTGCTTTATGGTAGAAAGTGGGATCACAGAGAATGTTTCTTCGCGTGTTCCCTGCGTCGGTCGCTTACGAGGGAGTTGGTTTTGGAGACGGCGCTGGGCAGCGGCTTTCGAAAGCCCAAATGAAGAAGGCGGCAAGATCATCGCAAATTATAAATAGCGAGTTGAGTTTAATAATAATATAAGAGGCCTTCAGATTGTTGTAGCGGGGTGAGTAGACAGAAAAGTAATGATAATTGTTTGCTGCTAAGTGCGCCGTGGTTACACAAAGCTCGCCTGACCAAGACATACCTGTTTTGAACGATCCGCATAGGATGCATCACTTTCAAAAAATGTATGCCCATGAGTGCTGCCCAGAGAAAATATGTTGTGTGAATTAGAATAGCTACGGACTTATCGCATGAAAAAAGATTGGTATGCCGGGTGTGCCGTCGGAGGATAGCAAGGTAGAATACAGAAACGATCCGAGACTTGTCCAAAGCATCAGCGGTGGGCTGCAAAGAGTGATAGGACAGTAAAGGCAGCACTTAAGCCTTCTAGGTGAAATCAGCAGTCTAATAAACAAGTAAAGTGGGTGCTCTGGGTGCCCTTATCTTGACCAATGACGTCGCATACGCTGAATAGTGCACAGTCACTCTTGGCCCATAAATATTTTTTAACTCGAATGAACTTACATGCTAACTGTGTACAGGAGAGATGTAGGACATAGGTAGGGGTCCGAACTCTTTTGCAAATTTATTTTTGTGCATACAAGAAAATTGTGCTAATTGTGTAAAGGAAAATTGAGCTAAGTGTGAACGGGACGACTCGTGATAGCTGGGAACATATTTGAAGCGCTGGCCGTGTACAGAAGAGATGTAGGACACCAGTTTGAGCTCTCTGCCATCCTCCGGAAGATCTACTGTGTTCCGTTTTACATCCTCCTTTATTATACACAAATTAGCTGGTCTAGCTGTATAGCGTGCAACAAATTATTTGGTGTAGGTAGGTAATGAGTTCGGTTCTTAGAGATATTAACTTCTTTTTTGCATTAAGTGGGTGTTTTCTACTTGCACGTGTTTCCTTACCGTCCTCGCTAGTGCCTCGAAATTTATCTTCCATGTCTGTTATAATCCCAGAGACACGGTACAAATAGAGGGTCAATTAACATTGATATATTAGTATTACGTTAGTTAGCATTGCAACAATGAGTTTAGTATCCACCTGCTGGGTCTGAAGAATCCTAAGGGTGGCGCAGCCATCCACTACAGCCTGCCAACTCCACACTTTCCACAAGGCTGACACTAGGTACTAGCACAATACGAAAGTATGATACACCAACCGCTTTGCATGAAAGAACCTGCACGCCGAAACCCGCAGCTATGCCATCAACATACACGGCCTTTCTCACGACTTTGCACCCTAAAAATGTATCTCTGCTAGACTATCGCGTTACATACCACCCCAACACCTGATCTGTTAGAGAATTGGTCCAGACATTTACGTCTGAAGGAACTATCACACAAACTCTATAGCAGTATGAGCTCATGATCCCAGGTTATAGCTTCAGATTGCTCGAAGCGAAGGAACTGGAGTACGGCAAGGTTTTTCGAGTGGAGTGTGCCTCCCCATTTTTGTCCCCAAACTCGAAGTTGCTTTCGAACAGCCAAGCAAGGGATATACGGCAAGCGCCTACAAAGAGATAGAGAGAAGAAGGAAGAAAAGCGGATAGGATAATGGAATCACCGCGTCTTTGTCACGCAATTACGTTATCAGAATTTTCAGTCTGGAGATGGGAACGGAGGTTCTTCAAGCACGACTCGACAAAGCTCTATCATAAGTGGTTTCCGGGAAGGATTTTAGTATCAAGATCCAGCTTTCTAGCCTCGTGAACCCGGAAAAAAAGAAAGTCAAGCCTCCCGCAAAGAAGAAAAGACGCATTTAAGCATCTAGGCCATCAATCGAGAGCCTTCTATACAATAGGGTCGCGCTGGAAAATATAAGCCTTTACGCTGACCAGCTTCATCAATGAAAAGAGCTTCCCAAATTTTCACGCATGGATCTATCAAACTATTCAAGAATAAATATTAAAGGAAACTGGGGTTTGGATTCATGAAACGACTGTCTTGAAGTGAACGCTTATCAAAAAACAGATGCTTGGTCCTGATGCACTAGGGTAGCTTGAGTCCCAGCCATTCAGATGGACTGTGAGATGGAATGAATCGTGAGATTACGGTATTGTGCATTAATGCCTTCTCAACTATTCTAGCCTCAATATCCACCTAAATTATTCACGTTTGATGGCCTGCTTTTTAGCTTCTTAGCCCTCTTTTTATTTATCACTGATTGTATCTTCGTGACAGTGTAATCCTGAGTACATGACTTTGAGGCTCGGAGATGCGAAAACAACCCTCTTTTTCTCCTTACCGCATTTTATCTCCATTGTCTAGTCTGTTATATCTTGGTCCATCAATTAGCTGGCTCTCATTGATATTATATCCAGCCGCGACAAATTGCATTGGAAACTTCTTATACATTGTAGACGCATGATTGAAATGAACTGGTTTCTTCTGAAACGGAAGTCTGAAACCCTTCGAAAGGCGGCGTGGGCGTCTTTGTGGCCACCAAAATGGTAGGATGCTCTGGTATTGTCGCTTTTATAATTAGTTTCCTTGCTCCGTGCCGCTTGATTTGCCACTGAGCT
>Ga0247757_10000699_pt1 | contig 26725 bp, 26 predicted proteins | sample UWRJL126311R4_FD_180929 | JGI IMG/M metagenome (GOLD analysis project Ga0247757, IMG submission 180929) | Plant litter microbial communities from Arlington Agricultural Research Station in Wisconsin, United States - UWRJ-L126-311R-4 | ecosystem: Environmental > Terrestrial > Plant litter >...
GGCGGAGAATTGACCGCTCTCGGTCGCCGCTAGGAAGTATTGGATTTGCCTCAGAGTTATTTGCATCAATAAAACTGCTCCACAGCCAGAGTTTATTGAGTTTTCTTATCTGGGGGAAACTCCATAAAGTGGATCTTACATCGTTTGAGGCACGAAACCCGCACAGCGAGGGCTACCCGATGGCGGAGTGCGGTTCAGCAATGAATTTCACTCATCTGCCGACGCTGTCGCGTTTTAGCGCGAAAGGTTGCTCATGGAACTCTCCAGTACCGAATTGCTCGCTCGACTCGTCGCGTTCGACACCACCTCCCACCGCAGCAACCTGCCGTTGGTCGAGTGGGTTGCGAACTACCTCAATGACCTCGGCGTTGCTCATCAGCTGTTCCACAACGCCGAGCGCAGCAAGGCCAACTTGTTTGCAACCGTCGGACCTCGTGACGCAGGCGGCGTCTGTCTACATGGTCATACCGACGTGGTGCCTGTGGAAGGACAACCTTGGCAAACCGACCCGTTTCGGCTCACCGAGCGCGATGGCTTGCTCTTCGGTCGCGGTACCTGCGACATGAAGGCTTGGCTCGGGTGCAGCCTGGCCGCGGTCCCGAGCTACCTCGCGCGCCCACTTCGCACGCCGATTCACCTCGCGTTCAGCTACGACGAGGAAGTCGGATGCCTCGGCGCGCCCAGCTTGATCGCCGAGTTCGGTGCGAGCATCCCCAAGCCGCGCATCGCTCTGATCGGTGAGCCGAGCTCGATGGCGCCCATCATCGCCCACAAAGGCATCCTCGCTATCGACACCACCATCACCGGTCGAGCCGCCCATTCGAGCCTCGTGCATCTCGGGGTCAGCGCGGTCAGTGCCGCGGCGGAGGCGGTGGCCGAGCTGCACCGAATCGGCGGAGCCTGGAGCGTATGGCCGGGACCGCACAGCATGCACCCTTCGGGACCGACGGTGAGCGTCGGGAAAATGTCGGGCGGCGTCGCACGAAATGTCATCCCTCGTGAAGCGCACCTGAGCTGGGAGATCCGCTTCCGTGCGGGCGACGATCCCGACCTGCTGTTGAAGGATGCCAGCGCGCGCATCGACGCGCGCCTGCGCGAATCCTTCGGAGATCGCTTCGACGTCTTGCACGTCGAGACGCGTGTGGTCTCGCGCACTCCCGCGTTCGATTCGGGCGCGGGAGGCATTGCCGAGCAGCTTGCTTGGCGGCTCGGCGCACGAGGCGACGCGCACGGTGTCCCCTATGGCGCCGAAGCTGGCCAGTACGCTGCCTCCGGCGTGGCCACGGTGATTTGCGGCCCGGGGAGCATCGAGCAAGCCCACCAACCGAATGAGTTCGTCTCCGTCGAGCAGGTCGCCGCGTGCGATCGTTTCATGGCTCAGCTCGGGGAATGGGCGTCTGGCGTCGAGTGACGCAGCGCGATTGCGCCGCGCGTCCACCGCTCGCTCCAACGTCCGCGACGCCGAAGGCTGAGTGCGCATCGACGCACTGACTGACCATCAAAAATCAAGACGGGAATGGAGATGCGGGTCAACCTCGATCTTTCGAACGTCTCTTGGGCCCATGTCCGCGCCGACGGAACCGATTGGACGCTCGCCGAATCAGTCGCCATCCCACATCACCATGCGATTCGCATTCGAGAATCAAGCGGAGTTTCCGGCATTCGGCGAAGCGCCCAAGCAGGTGCGCGTCACTTTCCGAATCACCGCGCAGGACGTTCAGGCCGTCCCCGGCCGCCACGAGTGGCGAAACACCGTCCGCGCGCGGCTGCTCGATGTCTGCCCACTGGCGCCGTAGCGCTGCTCGTTGGCTAGGTGAAGATCATCGGGCGACGACGACGCGCCCTCGATATCTCGATGGCGGCACACCGAACCGCCGCTTGAACTCTCGGGTGAAGTGCGCAGCGCTCTCGAAGCCGACCTGCATCGCCACATCGGTGGGCCGCGCGCCCTTTTCGCCAAGCAGCGCTCGGGCTCGCTCGAGCCGAACCTCCCGCACGTATTTCATGGGACTCACGTGCGCGATGCGAGAAAATTGATGGGCGAAGTGCGAGGCGCTCATCGCCACACGCTTCGCGAGTGAGCTCACACTCAACTTACGAGTGCAATTCGCGCGGATGAACTGCATGACTTCGAGGATTCGCGCGACCTCCTGAGGCGGACCCATGCCGGCCCGCACCGCGCCCGCCGCATTCGTGCGCAGCAGGCGAAACATCAACTCGTCGAGGATCAACGGAGCGATAGTCGTGCGGTCGACGGGATCCGCCGCCGCGTCGAGTAAGCGCTCGAGCGCGGAGACGATGGCTGCGGTGGGCTTTGTCGTGAATGCAGGCAAATCTTCCGTGTATTCGGCGTATTCGGCGTACTCGGCGAGCCCGGTGGACGCTTCGAGTTCGGCTAGACGCAGCAACGCGCGGGCCACGCGTTCGGGGTCGAACCACACGCTCAGCGCGAGATACGGCCGGTCGTGCTCTTCCACATGCACGACGACCTGAAGATCCGCGCCGCGCGTGACGACGACCATCTGCCCGGCCTCGGCCTCCAGCGCGTGGGAGGCGACGTCGAGCTGTTTGCTCCCTTGCAGCACGAAACACAGCCCAATTCCCCGCGAGGTGAGCTTCGACAGCGATGTCCGGGCGCGATACCGGTACACGCACATTCCCAGATCCTCGAACGGCATCTGCCCCTCGGCGACGAGCTTGCTCACCGACGCGCGGAGTCCAGCCAGCATCAGACTCGGATCGGTCGCGGCCAACCGTAGCGCTGGGGAACTCGACATGCCGTGAATATAGTCGGCCCGCCCGGTGGGCGCACTCGCGAGGGGAGGTGCTCGGCAGCAATAGACAAGTCAACCGCAGGTCTTGCGGCATCTTGGGGAAGGGGGGCCACAAGGCAGGAACGTGCAAGCCAAACACAGCCCGCGCCAACGACGAATGCGCGCTCCGTGCACATGACCGAAGGCAAGGGAGACACGCATGACATCGCAATCGTCGTTCACATTCTCATTCGTCAATCACGTCGTTCTCGTCACGGGCGGAAGTACGGGCATCGGGGCGGCGACGGCCGACTGCTTCGCGCGGGCCGGCGCCAAAGTCGTCATCACGGGCCGAACCGAGAGAACCCTCATCACCGCGGCCGCTCAACACGCCAACATCTCTTACGTCGTCGCCGACGTTGCGCGCGGGGAGGACGCTTCGCGGGTGCTAGAAGAGGTGCGTGCGCGCCACGGTCGACTCGACACACTGGTCAACAACGCGGGCATGATCGAGATCATGCCCCTCGCAAAGCTGGACGCCGACCACGTCCGGCGCACGTTCGACACCAACGTGCTGGGCCTCATCGAGCTTACCCGCCTGGCACTGCCGATGCTCACCGCAAGCAAAGGCACGATCGTGAACATCACGTCGACTCAATCGGATCAGCCGATCACGATCACGAGCGTCTACGCGGCGACCAAGGCGGCCGTGCTCGCGTTGACCCGCGCATGGGCAAAGGAGTTGGGGCCGCTCGGGGTTCGCGTCAACGCGGTCAGCCCAGGTCCGATCGACACGCCCATCAATTCTCCGGAAAAGCTGCACATGACACCGAAAGAATTCGAAGCCATCGCCGCTGGCGTTGTCTCGATGGTTCCCCTCGGTCGGTTCGGCAAGCCGCATGAAGTCGCCCCCGTCATCGCGTTCCTCGCCTCGAATGCCGCGAGCTTCGTCACGGGCGCGCAGTACCACGTGGGCGGCGGCCTCGAGGCTCGATAGGACCTTCGCGCCCACGAGTGCGTTCGGATACGAATTCGCGTGTCCGGCCTACGCTGTCTTCGAGCAAAAGGGCGGGGCAATGCGGTGGGACCGCGTCATTTACGAGATGATGGAGAGTTACTGGCCGGCGCCGTGGACCAATAGCCGTCGGATCACGGGCGACCTGCGCATGGGCGTGCAGAAGCTCGACGAAGCGACCCCGGCCGGCGTGCTCGTCGTCTACCGGGGGGCGCAGTCATCGAAACTCATCGCTGAAGCCTCTCGCCCACCGCATCGACGACGGCGCGACTGAACGCGGGGATATCGCTGGGCATGCGGCTGGTAATGAAGTGGCCGTCCACCACGACTTCCTCGTCCACCACCGTGGCGCCCGCGTTCGCCAAATCCGTGCGGATCGAGTACCAGCCCGTCGCGCGCCGCCCCGCCATCGCGCCCGCCTCCACGAGGAGCCAAGGCGCGTGACAGATCGCAGCGACCCATTTGCCTTCGCGGACGAACCCTCGAACGATGTCGATCGCCTCGGGGGTCATGCGGAGCGTGTCCGGACTGGCGACGCCGCCCGGTAGGACGAGCGCGTCGAACTTGCTGATGTCCACTTCGCTCAGGACGACATCCGGAATGACCGACGTTCTGGACATGCTGCGCGACGTGTCGTCGTAGACCACGCCTTGGATCGACTCTTTGGTGATCGAGGCCAGCGTTACTTCGATGCCAGCCTCGAGCAGTGCGTGGCGGGACTCGAGCAGCTCTGCGAATCCGTTGGTGGCCAGCATCAGCACGCGCATCGGGGATGAATCCGTCATGGCTGGTCCCTCAGCTCTCTTTGCCCATGGTCAGGACCATTCGGAAGCGCGCCTCGCCGGACATCATGCGCAGGTACGCCGCGGCGATCTCCCGCAGCGGCCGTGCCTCGGTCATCGGGCGGATCCCGTTGAGAGCGGCGAAGCGCAGGGTTTCCTCGGTGTCACGGGCGGTGCCGGAAGGGTGCCCGTGGATGGTGCGACTCGTTGAGATGAGCTGGAACGGGCTGACCTCGATGGGTTCGGGCGTCGCGCCGAGCACGACCAGCTCACCGTGGTGACGCAAGCCATCGATGGTGGAGGCCATCGCCTTGGAGCTCGCAGCCGTGGCGAGCACGACCTGAGCGCCGCCGAGGGTTCGCAGCTTGGCCGCGACGTCACCCGCGTTGCTGTCGATGTAGTGGTGGGCGCCGAGTTTGCCGGCTATCCCCGCCAACTCGGCACCGCGGGCGATGGCAACCGTCTCGAAACCGAGCTTGGAGGCAAATTGGATCCCCAAGTGGCCCAGACCCCCGACCCCCAGCACCGCGACCAACTCGCCGGGCTTGGCCGAACTGCGGCGAAGCGCGTTGAACGTCGCGACTCCAGCGCAGCCCATGGGCGCCGCGTCGACCGCGGAGATCGCATCGGGAATGCGTGCGAGTGCGGTGGCGGGGACGACGACGGCCTCTGAGTACCCACCCGGGTACGCCCACCCGGGCACCTGGATCTTTTCGCAATGAATGAAGTCACCCTCGCGGCAGGGCACACAGACACCACAGTGACCTCCGAACCAACCCACTGCCACGCGATCGCCGGTTGCCCAACCCTCCACGCCATCCCCGACCGCGGCGATGCGGCCCGCGATTTCATGTCCCGCCACCAGCGGGAACTGCACGCCTGGAAATGCTGCGTTGATGAAGGCAGAGTCGGTTCGGCAAATGCCACACGCCTCCACGGCAATACGAACTTGACCGCGTCCGGGCAGCGGAAGTTCGCTCTCGACGAGGGTGAATGCGCCTCCGGGCGCCAAAACCTGGGCCGATTGAATTTTGGACATGTTTCTTCCTTCCCCGTTGTCTCCGAAGTTCGTCGACGAGCATCGACGTTCCAGAAGATGAGCCGCGAGGGCCCAAACAGGAAGGTACGGAACTATCGAAGGCATGCGCGATCCTATGAAGAAGGCGACAAACCGTTCGGCACCATCTAAAACGAATGCCATGCTGCGTACGCCGAAAACGGGTCGTTCGCGCAATTCGCTCGCCCCGGGAATTGCGGCACTCGCGCCGGGCGAGGGTTGCAGCACGACGCGCTACCCAGGCATCGTCGTCTGGCGAATGACCGTCGCGCAGCCGCCCACCCCCACGCTCTACGCGGCAAGCCTGATCCTCGTGGGGTCGGGTGAGAAACAGGCAACGATAGGCGACGAGTCGTTCGTCTACAACGCCGATCACCTGCTCGTCGTCACCTCTCCGCTGCCGATGTTCTGCAGGACGATCGCGTCGGTCGAGGAGCCCGTGCTCTCCGTCGTGGTAGAAATCGACCTGGCTTTGCTACGCGAGCTCCTGCTCGAGGTGGACCTCCCCGCCGCGCCGCCGTTGGACGCGCCGGCGCGCAGCGTGTTCGGAGCCGTTCTTTCGCGCGAGCTCGAGGAGGCCGCATCACGCTTGCTCGACTACTTGAAGGAAGAGCAACGTACGCGCGTTCTCGTGCGGCAGACCATTCGCGAGATGCTCTTCCTCGTGCTCGAGACGCCGTACGGCCATCTGCTCCGCGCGATCACGGAGAGCCCCTCCAGCCAGTACGCCCACGTCCTCAGGCACATCAACGCGAACTTTGCCGAGCGGATGACGATCGGTGATCTCGCGGACATGGCGCGCACGAGCGTTCCGACCTTCCACCAGCGCTTCAAGGCGATGACCGGTACCTCGCCGCTCCAATACATCAAGGCGCTTCGGCTCACGCGTGCCCGTCAAATGCTCGGCGCCGGCGGCATGGTGAAGACCGTCGCGCAAGCGGTCGGCTACGAGAGCGAGTCGCAATTCAGTCGGGAGTACCGCCGGTTCTTCGGCGCGCCGCCCTCGGCGTCCTCGCACATGTCGCCGCGCGAACGTTCGTGAGCGGTGTCCGGGAGACACACGCCTTCTTCACTCCGACCAGCACTAGCGCTTCTACCCCAAACGAGCGAGACCCCTCGAGATAGTCATTTGTTCCGCGCTTGGCGGAGTCGTCGACCGCGCGCACCGAATTGGGCAAACTGCGGGGGTGAGCGCGCGTGATGATTGGGAGTCGTTGCTCGACCGGGGGGGCAATTGAGCGGCGAAGCCCCGCGGGAGTTGGCCGCGGCCTATGCACCGCCGGCAGATCCCGGCGCGGCGGTGAGCGAGCCCTCCGCTACGCACCAGGATGCTCTGGCATCCGGGTACCGTGCGCGTAGCTTCCTCGTGCGCGTGCTGAGTGGACTGCTGCTCGTGGACGCTCTTTGGCTCGGACTGAGCTTCAGCGTTTTCGCGCTCTCGGTGTATGCGCCGTCGACGACTCCTCAGCTCGACGCGCCGTCCGGCTACATGCAAGGATGGGCCAAGGTACACCCGGTCTTCTACTGGACCCGCGTCGTCTTGTTTGCTTGGTTCTTGGTCGCAAGCAACAAGAACGCTCGCGCATTCGTGCGCGCCGAAGAGCCACGCAAACGCGTGCAGGTCCCGTCACTTTTTCGGTATTCGCCGGCCTCGATGGTGTGGTGGTTCGCCGTTCCGATCTTCAACCTGTTCAAGCCGTATTTGGCGGTGAGTGCCGTGTGGAACGCCAGCCAGCCCATGAGCGGCAGTGCGCAGAGCAAGCCCGCTTCCGTGACCTGGCATTGGTGGCTTGCCCACTCGTTGGCGCTCCTGTTTACGTGGCAAAGTTTCGTCTTGATTGTGCTCACGCGGGCGAGCGATGAAAACCTAGCCCTAGCCCTGCACAACTTCCGCACGTCTCCAATGCTCCTAGCACTGCGGAACCTCAGCGAAGCTGCAGCCGCCCTGTTTGCGTTGCGCATGGTCCAGGCGCTGCACGAGCGCCAGCGCCTGCGCGAAGTCGAGCTCTGGCCCACGAAGTCACAGCAATAGCACCCAGTCAGTCGACAGAGTGCTGTGCCTGAAGAACTTTTCATCCCTCCCGCCATCCAGTGAGGAGAGCCGCGTCTCGTCGCGCAGCCCGGTCAGGGACCACAAAGCAAAAAAGCCGGCTCTCGCCGGCTCGTTTAGCTTCTGCGCACCCGGGCAGATGAATTGAGAACTTCGTTGGCTGGCTGAGCGGGGCGCTCGCCGACGGCCGCACGATCGCTTAAACTACTGACGACCCCAGCGTCAACGATCGCTTCATCGCCTTGGGCTTCTCGCGCCTGGCGCGGCTCCTGTCGTCGTTCACCTCGAGCGCGGCGAGAAGGTCCGAATCATCAGCGCGAGACGAGCCAGCCGTTCCGAAAGAAGGACCGATGAACAACGACGAAACGACCGAGGTTGAACTCACCGCGTGTGCCGCGCGACGCCGTCGTTAACTCCTTCCGAGGCGTCGCTTGCAGAAATGCCGGAGGTTGACTTTTCGCGCGCGATCCGTCCGAACAAGCTCGCCGCGTTGCGCGGCGACTTCAAGCAGGCCGTGTTCCTCGACAAGGAGCTCTGGCAGCATTTCGGCACTGAGGAGTGCGTGCTCGAAGCGCTGCGCATGCTGGTCTCATCGGTAGAGCGTAGCTCGCGATCGGTGGCATAGGCGAGCAGGCGAGCACGCATCGCGAGAGGCTCGAGATCGACGCCAGCGCGGCGCCGGGTATCAATGGGCGTCGACGAGCGGTGAACCAACTAGGCGCGCGAGACCAGCTGACTGGAGTTGCGCCGCTGCCGACCACGCGGCTCCACTCGCGCTGGATTGTCCCTGAGCTTGATCTTCCTGGCGTTCGTATTGGTACAGGTAGACGCCGACCCTGTAGCCCGACAGGTCCCTCGATCCTCGAAACGCAACAGGTAAGCTTTCTTGGGTGCCCACCCCTGGGCCGTCCATCACTGTATCTTCATTCCAGATCGGAGCAATGACGCTCGATTTAAGCGGCAAGTCAGTGACGGCGATCAAGAAAACTCGATACCGACCTGGGTGAGGCAGCGGCATCTTTCGCGCAAGCGTCAACCAACGCAAATTGGCGGCACCAGGATAGAGCGACGACCAACGTTCGGATTGGGGCTTGGACACAGCGTCGTCATTCAAGGCTTCGAGTCGAGTCGTCGCAGCGAAGCCGTGTCGATACCCTAGGCCGATCGGGTACCAGTGTTGCGCCCGGTAACCCGCCGCATCCAGTTCAGTCGCGATTCGCTTTGCAACGCTAGTGAGCCCGGCTTCCTGAGCGGACAACGAATTCCGGCTCAGAGCTACGGACGTGCTGGGCGGCGGCGGCCAAAACGAACACGGGGACACGCCTGCGCTCGCGCTGCGATCGATGAGCTCGCGCTGAGTGGCGCAGCCCAAGGCGGCGACGGTGCTGGTTGCCAATAGCGCTGCCCTACCAATCGCCCGCACGAGCACCCCAAACCGGTAGCGCAGGCTCACGGTCGGCGTCAACCCAACGGGTCGTTCGAACTCCGCGCTTCCACCCCAACGCAAAAAGGCCAATTCTCGTTGGCCTTTGGTCACTTTGCGCACCCGGGTCGATGAATTTAGAACTTCGGTCGCAGTGCTCCCGTACGCCCAACGGTCCGCTTGCACTGAAGCACGGGGGATTCCTTCGACGAGGCTAGCTCGCTTCTTCTCGACCCGAAATTCCTGGTCATGAACGACGTCATCGCGCATCCCGAACGAAGGACGCCATGGGACCCTTGACCTCAGCATCAACGTCACCCTGGACGGCTGCGTCGACCGCCAGGAGGGAATCGCCGACGATGAGACACACGCCTTCTTCACCCACCTCATGGACGAGGCGGGGCGATGCTGTGGGTCCGCGTCACCTACGAGATGGAGAGTAACTGACTGGCGGTCGCCGCGGCGACGTGAGGCGCCGCCGGTGATGCCCAGTGGGGGTGGCCAGCTGGAGGCCAAAGCCGAAGTTCATGGTGTCCTCGACGCGAAAGGAGTTTCCGTGGACCCATAGCCATCACATTACGGGCGATCGGCGCTTCGCGGTTCCACTGAATTCAGAAGCTTGTCTAGTGACTTGCTGGAGCGACGCGGCGCGCGACGGGGGTAGCGCTGGATCAGCAGCCGAGCCGGGCGCATTCATGATTGAAAACGTGCTTGGGTCAGCGCCTGCCGCACCGACTCCGCGAGCGACGTGGTCGGTCGCCCAATGAGTCTGCTGAGCGTGCGGCTTTCATCGAGCAACGCGCCGTGCGCCGCATCGACATCCCAGGCCGCAAATCCGGCGGCGAGGGGTGCTGGGAAGCCGCCCTTGAGCAGAGCACCGCAGAACTCAGCTTCGGGCAGATCTCGGTAGGGAATGTCTTCACCGGTCTGGCGAGTGATCTCAGCGGCCAGATCGCGCAGCGTGCCGGCATCGTCCCCCGCGAGCTCGTAGGTACCAGGCTCGACGCCGCCGGTCAGCGCGACTTTCGCAGCGGCGGCGTAGTCGGCGCGCGCCGCCCACGAGATGCGGCCGTTGCCAGCGCTGCCCAGGAAGGCTCTGTTCGCCCGGGCTGCGGGGATCGACACGGTATAGTTCTCCGTATACCAGCCATTTCTCAGGATGATGAAGGGAAGCCCCGACATACGAATCAAGCGCTCCGTCTCGACGTGCTCGGACGCGAGGCTCAGAGGCGAGGTGTCGGCGTGCAGCAGGCTAGTGTAGACGAGCAGGCTCACGCCGGACCGTTTCGCAGCATCGATGACATTGCGGTGCTGCGCAACGCGCCGCCCGAGCTCACTCGACGAGATCAGCAAAAGCCTGTCGACACCGACGAGGCTGCGGGCGAGCGCGGCTGGGTCGTCGTAGGAGGCCACCCGTACGCTAGCGCCGTGGCGGGCGAGCTCGGCCGCTTTGGCGGCGTCACGGGCGAGCGCGACGACGCGCGTCGCGGGGACATCGATCACGAGTTGCTCCAAGAGCAGGCGTCCCAACTGCCCGGTAGCGCCGGTGATCGCTACGCTCGGAATGGAAGTGGTGTTGAAGGAACTCAGGCTGGGGAAAGGTTGATTTTGCATGGCGACGACAACCTGAGCGAAACGCAGCGGGCAGCCTTGGACGGCGTTGTCGTTTTGGAATGAAATTGCTCGAAAGCTCGAGCCTGAGCGAGATTCGACGCGAGCCATTTCGCTGTTCGATTCTGAGTCTGTCACGCTTCCGAAACCTTCGACTCGCAAGTCCGATGGGCTGAGAGTGAGTCTTGGCGCTCGCTGCCTGTTCCGTTATAGTTTGCTCATGTCGCACGCAAAGCGGCGTGGGCACTACTCCCAGATGTTCAGGCTGGGCGAAGTGCCGACTGTCGAGGTGAACGCGCTCAAGGGCTGCACGCTCGCGGCGACCCATCTGCGTTGCACGCGGACTGATTTGGGCAAGACCGCGCCTTACGCGCCCGAGGCGACATTCATGGTGTCACTGCAGCTCGAGCACCTGTGTTCGCATGAGCTTCGGTATAACGGTAAGCGTAAGCCAATCGAGGACTACGCAGAGAACACCTTGACCATCTACGACCTTATGGACGAGTGGCAGGCAGACTTACGGCAGCCGTTCGATGTCTTTCATCTCCACATTCCAACGGCCTCGCTTGGGGAGCTGTGCGACGAGCACGGCGTGCGGCACATCGATCGCCTCAACTGCGACCCAGCGCGCGGGAATATCGACCATACCATGCGTCTCTTGGTCGAGGCCTTGCTCCCCATACTCCAGGGCAAGCAAGCCGCATCGCAGCTTTTTTCCGACCATTTGCTGCTTGCCATGCGCGAGCACGTGGCAGGATGTTATGGCGGGTTCAACTCGTTTCGCGCCAATTTTAGGGGCGGTCTGGCACCATGGCAACGGCAGCGCGCCATCGATTTCCTCCTCGCACATATCGACCACGACACGTCACTAGAAGAACTAGCGGCCACGTGCGGCATTTCAGTAAGCCATCTGATCCGCGCCTTCAAGCGCACGCTGGGCGCCACGCCGCATCGCTGGCTGACGCAGCGCCGCGTCGAAAGGGCAGCGCGCTTGCTCCATTCCGAAAGGACGCTGGCGGAGATTGCGCTGGATTGCGGTTTTGCCGATCAAAGCCACCTCACGCGCGCTTTCTCACAGCACTACGGCGTCTCACCCGGCCGGTATCGGCGCCGAGAGGGCATCACCCGAGCCGGAGACGAGCGCTGAACGTACTGCCATAGCGCGGCAGTTCGCGGGTCGATGATCAACTCCGGGCTCTGAACCCACCCTCGCATACGAGCGAACGCTCGTCGGCTTCGGGTGATTTCGTTCCAAAAGTCCGACCGCGTTCAAGGCAAACGCTGCGGCAGCCCGCATGGTGGGCTTGTTCCGCGCAGCTCTCGGCAGCTGCTCGGGAAGTGTCACTTCACCAGCAAGGAGCTTGCTCATGAAACTGTCTGCTCACCGAGCCGGGGCCCTCACCCTCCCAGCCCCAGAGTTGTTTCCTGCGAACCCCCCCGTAGCCGTTCCTGCGAATCCCGGCGAAACACCCGATTTCCGAGCCATCGACCAGTGCTTACAGCAAGCGGTCGTGCGCGGAACCGTCGCGGATGTGGTGGCCATGGCCGCCACAGGCGATGGCATCGTTTACGAGGGCGCGTATGGTCGAGGCGATGCGGCTGTGGGGGATGCGGTCCATTCGGGCAGCGTTTTCTGGCTACTCTCGCTGACGAAGGCGTTCACCGCCACCGCCTGCATGCAGCAGATCGAGCGGGGCCGACTGCACTTAGATCAAGACGCTGGAGAGATCCTGCAAGAGCTCCGGTCTCCCCAAGTGCTCGTGGGCTTCCGGCCCGACGGAACACCGACACTTCGTCCCGCGCGGAGACCGATCACGGTGCGGCACTTGCTGACCCACACGTCGGGCTACACCTACGCAATCTGGAGCGAGACGCTTCGGCGCTACCAAGCTGAAACTGGAACTCCCGACATCGCCTCCTGTCAGAACGGAGCTTTCGCCGCGCCCCTGGAGTTCGATCCGGGCGAACGTTGGGAATACGGAATCAGTCTCGATTGGGTGGGCAAGCTCGTCGAGCAGGTGACCAACCAGTCACTCGAGGTGTATCTGCGCGAAAACATTTTTAGCCCGCTGGGCATGAAGGACTCTGGCTTCCTGCTGAACAGCGCGCAAAGGCAGCGCCTTGCCCCGTTTTACCGGCGCGAACCCGATGGCAGCCTGGCGCCCGGAAGCTTCGAGCTGCCACAACGCCCGGAGTTTTTCATGGGCGGAGGAGGCGCGTTTAGTACTCCGCGCGACTATCTCTCGTTTCTTCAGATGCTGCTCCACGGTGGCGAGTTCCGTGGCGCGCGTATCCTCCAGTCGGAGACGGTTGCGCGGATGATGACCAATCAGATCGGTGAGCTCGACGTGCACGAGATGCGATCGGTGAACGCGGACTTGTCCCACAGCTTCGACCAGTTCCCACATCAGCGGCACAAATGGGGCTTGTCGTTCGACATCAACCTGCACCGCGGCCCGAACGGGCGCAGCGCGGGCAGCATTTCCTGGGCGGGGCTACTCAACTGCTACTACTGGCTCGATCCAACGCGTCAAGTCATCGGGGCGCTCTTCACTCAGATGCTGCCTTTCTTCGACCCGCGCGTGGTCGAACTCTGCGGAGAGGTCGAGCGCTGCCTCTACGCGGCCCTCGACCGGCCGTGAACCGACAACGCCCCAAAAGCGAGCAATTGGAGAGTCCCGCAAATGTCCCCAAACGTGCTGCCCTCGTTCCGCGAAAGCCTCGTCGGTGCTTGGCAACTGGTTTCGTGCACTGAAACTGACGCCGCCACTGGTGAAACCTTCCTGCCGATGGGGCCCAGCCCACGCGGTCTCATTCTGTATACGGCTGACGGTTATATGTCGGCGCAGCTCAGCTCGCCGGATCGTCCCGGATTCAAAAGCGGCGACATGTATACCGGCACGCCGAACGAATATCTCGTCGCTGGCCGCAGCTACCTCGCCTACTCCGGTCCTTACTACGTCGACGAAACCGGGCCCCTGATCGTGCACGAGATGTTCGTCAGCCTGTTCCCCAACTGGCAAGGCCAGCAGCAGATGCGTATTGCTCGCCTCACGCACGACCAGCTGCATCTCAGCCCGGACAGACCCCACCTGTTCAACGGCAGCCTCAAGTCTGCGCTAATCGTCTGGCGGCGCGCACCCACGAACAACGTGATCCGCCTCCAGCAGCTCCGGGCGTAACGCAGTCCCCACCCTGAGCCGCCGAGCCGAGAGTCGAGCCTATCCCGCGTCGATCGCACCCACCCCACGCACAAAGGCCAATTCGTTGGCCTTTCGTCTCGTTGTGCACCCGGGTGGATGAATTTAGAAATTCGCTCGTTCAAGTTGCATAGCGAGGGCTGGTCCGGTGCTGCTCGCTCCGGGGCGACGACCTCTATATTCAGGCGGTTTTGGGGGCTAGTGGGGTCGACGAGGAGTTTGCTGATGAGTCGGAGCGAACCGAAGCTAAAATTTGAATGGCGGCAATTTCATCTTTCGCTTCAGAGGTCCCAAGGCGCTTTTGGAGAGCAATCCGGTTGAGGGAGGCTTCGAAGAGCTGGAGAAGCAGACGATTTACATCGCGAAGCCGCACACACTCAACGACCCGATGGAGGGACTTACGGATACCTTCTGGCAGGGTGACGCGGTACTTTGGGAAAACCTTCTCCGGCACTACGCGCTCTCATTGAGCTTGGACCTCGGGGCGTGGCTCATCACAGATTTGGATGCGATCGCTGAAAGGCCGCCAAGTGCATGGCTGACCGAGGCGGACCTTCCGACCGACGCATTCCGCGCTCTCTATCGAGAGCTCGTCTCGGATTTTTTGCGCCGAGGTTTTGCGCACTCGGGCAGATGAATTGAGAACTTCGCTCGTGTCGGTCGCATGAGCTAACAGCCTGCAAAGACGCCGAACTTCGCGCGCGCGTTCCCGCATCGCCTGCTTTGCTTCACTGTTCCGACGTCTTCGCAGGCGCCGTTCCGCTGAGCGCCGCACTGTTGCTGGCTCAGCTAGACCCGGGATGCGCCATCGCGGTGCCGCTCTCGTTTTGGCTCCGCCTTCTCGGTTGTCATTGGCGGCGCCCGCCGGCGTCGTGGTCGCTTCGTGAACGCACTCGCGGATCACTTCCGGCCCGCTGGATCGGAACCGCCCATCGAGTCCTAAAGTTAAATTCGATGAGCGAATTTAACTTTAGGACGCCAGTTTTTAAAGTCCTCGAGCTACGGGCGCATCCCAAGGCTTCTAAATTAAATTTCGCCTACCTGTTTAAATTTGAAACTGTGGAAGTTAAACTCGCCGACCTATGCGCACCCTCGCTTCCTCTAGAAGCGGCCGATTGGCCGACTCGCACCATGACGGCGTTCGAATCCAAGCGTACGTCCCTCACGAGTTGCCGCCATCGCCCCCGCTCTCGCTCGGTGCAGAAGACGAAGAACTGATCGCACGCGCAAACCAAGCCATTGGTCGACTCGAGGGGATTCGCACTGTCTTGCCTAACGCCAGACTCTTTACCTATTTCTATGTTCGCAAGGAAGCGGTGCTGTCCGCGCAAATTGAGGGCACACAGTCCTCGCTCTCCGACTTCCTGCGATTCGAGAGCGGCGCAACGCCAGGAGGTCCGCTCGCAGATGTCGAAGACGTGTCCGACTACATAGCCGCCATGCAACTCGGCCTAGATGCGCTGTCACGGGGCAAGCGAATCGACGTCGAGCTGATCCAAAGTATTCATTGGACTCTGATGAAGACCGGGCGCGGATCTCACCTCGCTCCGGGGAGACTGCGCACGGAACAAAACTGGGTGGGTGGCGCGTCGCCATTGCTCGCTGAATACGTTGGCCCCCCTGCGGATCTCGTTCCCAAATTGTTGGAGTCGCTCTGTAGCTACGTCACCGAAGCAAGAGCCCCGACGCTATTCAAGGCGGCGTTCGCACACGCACAATTCGAGACGATCCATCCGTTCTTCGATGGTAATGGCAGACTCGGCCGGCTGCTGATCACACTGATTCTCCAAGCCGATCAGGTGATGACCGAGCCGTTTCTGTACCTGAGCCTCTACTTCAAGCAGCACCGATCGGAGTACTACGAGTGTTTGCAACGCGTTCGCTTCGAAGGTGATTGGGAATATTGGGTCAGGTTCTTTTCGCGCGGTGTGCTCGAGGTATCCAACCAGGCGGTCGAGACTGCCAGAGCACTGATTGCGCTGGCGGAAAGCGACCGCACACGGATTCGCGCTGAGCTCAAGGTATCGTCCAGCTCGGCGCTACGGGTGCTGGATGCGCTCGCCAAGCGACCCATGACCACTGCGAAAGATCTCGCGAAGGAAAGTGGCGTTTCGATTCCGACCGCGCTCTCGACCTTGAGCGCTCTTCGAGAGCAGGGCATCGTTGCCGAGCTGACAGGGCGCAAGAAGAACATGCTCTTTGGGTACTCGGCCTACATCGAGCTGCTGAATCGGGGAACCGAGCTTCCCGCGGTCAACGACGCCCGTCTGTCCTCCGCTGGGGCAACGGTTTCTGCTGCGACCCGAAGCGGCTCCAAGCCGTAACCAAGCGAGCACGAGAGCTTCCACCCCAAAGCAAAAAGCCAACGTTGGTTGGCTCTTTCGTCTCTAGCGCACCCGGGCAGATGAAATTTAGAACTTCGATCGCGGGCACAGCTTGGGAGGAGCGGGCTGCTCGTCTGCGGGCCGGGCCGCGGACCGTTTGGTGAGTTAAACTGAGTTTGGAGGTTATTTTAGTTTTCGGTCTTTAACTAAACTAACTCTGCCCGTAAGATAGATGTCTCAATCATCATGCAAGTCTCTGATTTTGCAGAGGGTTTCGCGGGGCGACTGGTCCCGACCGAGCGCGGCGCCGTCGCATTCGTGCCCAACCCCGCCCCAGCGTCGTTTCAACTCGAACCGAGCACGGTAGCGCTCCTCGCCCGAGCTGAGCGTGCCTTGGGACACTTGACCGGAACCCTCCGCGCTGCGGGCAAGCAAGTCAATCCGCACCTAGTCAGCGCGCCGCTCCTCCGGCGTGAGGCGATCTCCTCGAGCAGGATAGAAGGCACGAACACAACGCCCGAGCAGCTGGTGCTGCTCGAGCTCGAATCGCCGGACGCAGAACCCACCAGGAACGTCACAGAGACTCAGGAGGTCCTCAACTATCTCACCGCGCTGAACCACGGGTTTCAGCGGCTGCGTGAGATCCCCGTTTGCCTCCGGTTGCTACAGGAGCTCCACGAAATCCTGATGAAGGGCGTTCGGGGGGGCGCGGAGCGCCCGGGAGAATTTCGCAACGTTCAGAACTTCATTGGGTCGAGCCACGACATCCGGCAAGCGCGCTTCGTGCCGCCGCCAGTCGCAGAAATGCGCCGCTGCTTGGAGGAACTCGAAGTCTATATGAACGAGGCTGGAGACGCGCTCCCTCATCTAGTTCGAGTAGCGCTCGTGCACTATCAGTTCGAGACCATTCACCCATTTCGCGATGGCAACGGTCGAGTCGGGCGGCTGATTGTTCCCCTCTTGCTGTGCAGCTACGAACGCCTCGAAGGCCCCACGCTCTACCTCAGCCCCTATTTCGAACGTCATCGCACTCAATACACGGACCTCATGCTCCGCGTTAGTCAGACCGGTGACTTTGGATCTTGGGTTCGTTTCTTCTTGGAGGCCGTGGACGTCTCTGCCTTGGAGTCGATCAAGCGCGCGGAAGCGCTCTTACAGTTGCGCGAAGACTACCGGCAACGTTTGCAGTTGGGGCGCGCCAGCGCAGCGCTCCTCGCCTTGGTGGACGGTCTGTTCGAGCTCCCATCTGTCAGCCTCGCGCACGCCGCCAAGCTCCTGGGCGGCGTCACGGCGGCGTCGGCTTCGTCCAACGTGAAGAAGCTCGTGGACGCTGGAATTCTACGCGAGGTGACCGGTCGGAAGCGGGACCAGCGCTTCGTCGCCAGTGAGATCCTTCGCGTCGCTCACTCGGACTGATCTGAGTCCACGGTCACTTCCACCCCAAAGCAAAAAAGCCAACGTTCGTTGGCTTTTGTTCTCTTTTGCGCACACGGGCAGAAGAAATTAGAACTGCGGTCTCAGCCGCGGTGTGACGATCCAGCACGATTTCTGCCTTATTCGGCACCTTGGCGCTCCTTCGCCGTTCAAGAAGCGCGATTCTGAGGAAGACGGAAAGCTGACCGCGTTCTAAACTAGCGACGTGGCTATGGTTGGCTTCGGCGATTTCGAATGGGACGAGGACAAAGCCCGCTCGAACCTCGAGCGCGGAGAGAAGGTCCGAATCATCAGCGCACGGCGAGCCAGTCGCTCCGAAAGAAAAACCTATGAGCAACGACGAAACGACCCAGGCTGAACCCTCCGAAGAGTCGCTCTCAGAAATGCCCGAGGTAGATTTCTCGCGCGCCATTCGCCCGAACAAGCTCGCAGGGTTGCGCGGCGACTTCAAGCAGGCGGTGTTCCTCGACAACGCGCTGTGGCAGCACTTCGGCAGCGAGGAACGCGTGCTGGAGGCGCTGCGAATGTTGGTATCACTGGCCGAACGCAGCTCGCGGTCGGTTGCGTAGCGCGTGCCCTGAGCTCGTCACCACGCCTCCCGTCGATCTGTGGCTAGGCAAGTGTCTGATCAACGCACGTCGATCTCCAAATTCCTGAGCCTTGTCTTGCGCCACGAGCCGGGAACAATCGGACTCACCCTCGACGAAAGTGGCTGGGTCTCCGTGGATGCTCTTCTCCGTGCGCTGGCCAGTCACGGCAAGCCACTCGCTCGAGCGGATCTCGACTCCATTGTCGCAACCAGCGACAAGCGCCGCTTCGCACTCAGCCCCGACGGCTCGATGATTCGGGCCAACCAAGGGCACTCTGTGCACGTGGATCTCGCGCTGCCACCAACGATACCGCCCGACGTCCTGTTCCATGGCACGGTCGAGCGGTACCTGCCGTCAATCCGCGCGCAAGGACTGATCAAGGGGCACCGGCAGCACGTGCATTTGTCCGCCACCCGTGGGCTGGCGGTAGTCGTTGGGAAGCGGCGCGGTGCGCCCTACGTACTTGAAGTCGACGCGCGCGGCATGGTCACGTCCGGGCTTGTTTTCTACCTCTCCGAGAACGGAGTCTGGCTAACGGACCACGTGCCAGCACGCTTCCTCGGCGAGGGGTCTAGAGCTGACTGAGAATTAGGCTGCGCGCCTGTGACCATTCGCGAACGGGCTGCGCCCAGGCGGGAGGGCTGCGCGTGTTTGTCTGGTGCCCAAACCAATACAAGCGCGGCACGAGCCCGGCGAGGTGCTCGAGCACGTCGAGGCGATCATCTACGAAATGCGTCGCACAGATCGCGGCGCAGTGGTCACGCTTCTCAGGTCGTGTGAGGCAGAACCGAATGCGGTCCTGTCTCACACCAGTTCGCTCGTAGAACGATTGGCGCTGCAGCCAGCGGCGCGTCAATTGCTGAATGCGTGGGCCGCACTTGGAGACGAGCCACACCCGGCCAGCGAAGGCTCTTGTGAGCTCAGCGATGGCGTCGAATGCACCCTCGCTGGCAGGCGTAGACAGCGCGGCTTCGTCGCTTCCGCTGAGAAAGGAGGTATCTGCCTTCCCCGAAGTATCGGCAGCGCCGATGATCACTCGGCCAATGTCGATGCCGAGAACAGGTTGCGAATGCTTTGTCATGTCGGACAGCATGCCGTCCGCGAGCATCCGTTCCCACTATTGCTTAGTTATCGACTATAGTTCCACGTTATGGTCAATGCCGATTGGGTTCGCGCCTTCGTGACGTTCGCAGAGACGCTGAACTTCACCCACGCAGCCGCCCGGCTGCACATCTCCCAGCCCGCGCTACACGTCCAGATCCGTAAGCTTGGCGAGTCTTTGCAGGCACCCCTCTACGTCCGACACGGCCGAAGCCTTACCTTGACCGCCGAAGGACGAAAGGTGCTCGCCTTCGGTCGCGAGCAAGAGGAGCGCACCGCACAGCTGATTGACGACGTCAAAGGCACCGCGCGCGATACGTGCGTCGTGCTTGCGGCCGGGGAAGGCACATTCCTGCACTTGCTCAGCGGGCCACTGCGTGCCTTTCAGCGTGGCAAGCGTAGCAAGCTCCGAGTCCTGACACGCGACCGCGAGCAGGCGCTGAGCGCGGTGCAGTTGGGTGAGGCTCATTTGGCCGTCACCGTTGTCGACGACATCCCGCCCAACGTCATCTCGAGGCGGGTCGCGAAAGTCGGCGCGGTGGTGGTGATGCCAAGGAACCATCCCCTTGCCCGGAAGCGCTCGATAGCGATTCGCGACCTACGCGACGAGCCCTTGATCGTGCCGCCCGTTGGGCGCCCGTTGAGAGCCACACTTGCGCAAGCTTGGGCCGCAGCCGACCAACCGTTGTCGCTCGCGGTCGAAGCCAACGGTTGGGAGCTCATGATGCGCTTCGCTGAGCTCGGATTGGGCGTGGCGATCGTCAACGACTTCTGCTCGCCACCTCGCGGGACCGTCCGACGCCCACTGTCGGGTCTTCCTTCGCTGCAGTACCAGCTGCTCCGCCTACGCGATCGGCAACAGAGCCCAGCGGCCCTTGCGCTCGAAACCGCGATAATCGCCTCCACCCACCCATCAAAAACCCAATGAACATCGGATTTTCAGCTTTTGCGCACCCGGGCAGATGAATTTAGAACTGCGGTCGTCTCCGCTGCGTAACGAAAGCGTAGTAATTCTCAGCACTTTTCGTGGATGCTGCGCGATCGCGGCCCGCGCGCGACCGCTTCTGAGGAAGACGGAATCGTTGAGACACGCCGCCCCTCGCCTGCCGGCCGGCGAGAGCCTAAACTGGCGAAATGGCTACGGTTGGCTTCGGCGACTTCGAGTGGGACCAGGACAAGGCCCGCTCGAACCTGGAGAAGCATGGCGTATCCTTCGAGGAGGCCAGCTCGGTCTTTCTGGACCCCTACTACCTAGCAACGGACGACCACACAGCACCCGATCGCTTCATCGCCTTGGGCTTTTCGGGCCTCGCCCGCCTGCTGTTCGTCGTTCACCTCGAGCGCGGAGAGAAGGTCCGAATCATCAGCGCACGACGAGCCAGTCGCTCCGAAAGAAAAACCTATGAGCAACGACGAAACGACCCAGGCTGAACCCTCCGAAGAGTCGCTCGCGGAAATGCCCGAGGTAGATTTCTCGCGCGCCATTCGCCCGAACAAGCTCGCGGCGTTGCGCGGCGACTTCAAGCAGGCGGTGTTCCTCGACAAGGCGCTGTGGCAGCACTTCGGCAGCGAAGAACGTGTACTCGAAGCGCTGCGGATGCTGGTATCGCTAGCGGGCCGAAGCTCGAAATCGGTCGCTTAGAGCGATCTCCATTTGAGCGTTCCCGAACACGATCGGTCGATCCCCCACGTCGGCGCGAGCTATGCGGCTGCTTCCACCGCGCAGCGACTACGCGGAGCGCATCAAGTCGGTGGTCTCACACCACAAGGGACTGGACGCGGCTGCCGTCTCGGCGCGAAACTCGACGGCACCGCGCATGAATGTCATGGCCATTCCCTTCGCCGAGCATGTGTCCTCCGCCCAGCGCCAGGAGTTGAGCGACCTCCTCGCCGCCAACCCGACCGAGAGCACGCTCTTTCACGCCCTCGGCGCTGCGATGGGAGCCGAGGCGTTCGGAGACGATCCGGAGGATGGAGGGCGAGCGGTCTTTCGTCGGCGCGCGCAGGAGATCCGCGATGCGGTCTGCGGGAACGCCCTCGTCAGAAACTATTGCACGAATCCTAATGTCTCGGACACAACCAGCATCGCTGTGTCGATAACCGGAGCGCTCGTTTCCGCGCACTTCTCGGGGATCAACGTCGTGCTTGTCGCTGCGCTCGTCACCCGTATTGGCCTGAGGTCCATCTGCGGCGACGCGGTACGGCCTACTCCGAAAACAGCACTCGATGAATAGATGTCCGCCGGAGCGGATCCGGACGGCGTGGGAGGCCATCGTCGGCAACTACGATAGCGCCCTGGCGCAGCGGACGTCGACGCGGGATCACCTTATCTCGCTCAACGCGGATGGGTTCGAGCAAGTCAGATGGCGCGAGGCGATCCGTGACCGCGTCGAGCAATACCCCGAGTTCTTCGAGAACTACGACTACTCGTGGTGTGACAATCGCGAATGCTTCGACTTTCCTATCGAGGCGGCTTACCAGGTTCGCGCCATCGACGCGGCGATTGGCCTTTGGTGCTCGCCTCTGGTGGAGAAGCCCGCCGCCTTGCATCTCGGGCATATCGTTGCTCGCACCACGTATCTCTCACGCTTCGAACACGCGACGCCTCGCGCGAAGTCGAGCGCAGGCTTCGACTTCTTAATCACCCCACTTGGCTGGATCGAGTTTGTTCACCGGTTTTACGGCGCCTTCGGCCGCGCCTGGGACTTCGAGTCGCCCGCTCGGATTGACTGGAACGAGTGTTGCGCCGATGCTTGGAACGCAATCTCGGCGAACTTGATCGCGTCGCTGGAGACGGAGGTCGACCACGACCTGCCCGGGCTCGTAGAGGCCGTGGCGACGGAGGTCCCGTTCTTCCGGGGCGCGCTGGTCGTTTTGACTGCCTCGGACGAGACCGACCTCTCCCGTGACCTCGCACGCGCCGCACAGGACTTCGCCATTTGCCACGAAGTGGCGCATATCGCGGCGCAGGACGAGACGTCGCCCGACGAGGTGCGAGCCGACCGCTGGGGACTCGCGGCCTACATCGGCTCCTGGCCGCTTCAGCTGCCTCTTCATTTGAACGTGGCGCGGGCGGACGATCTACGCGCCGCACTCGGGCCACTCGCCTTCTCCTGGGCGGTGCAGTGCCTCCTTGCGGCACGCGTCCATGTCGCACGCGCAAGCGGTCAGCCTCCGGAAGTGGTCGAGCGTCGTTTGCGCGTGTTACGGGCAGGCATTGAGCGATCCCAAGCCCTCATTGCGCACGTTGACTCGGGAGTCTCTGCGTTCGTGGCGCGCGGTGCGCGGGGCTCGTCCCCCGAGGAGATGGAGCCGTGGAACCGGCTCGTGAGAGCGCTCTCTAGCTATGTTGTGGCCTTCGTTGGCGCCGCGCAGGCGCTGCCGCCGGACGCCTGCATTGCCGCGCTGGCTGCGGCGCGCCGTGCGGGTGACGAAACGAGGCAGGCTCCCGCGGTCCATATGCAGACCTGACCGCCAGAACTCGTCAGTCGCTTCCACCACCCATCGAAAACCCATCCAACGATGGTCTTTTCGTTCTCTGGCGTACCCGGGTAGAAGAATTTAGAATTTCGCTCGTCGCCTGACGCCGTTCGGTCGAGCAGCTCTTTAGCCGAAACCCGCTAGCGGTACGCGAGCCGCGGTATGGCCAACGGGGATCCGAGGGTGCTGGAAACCGGGTGCGCGGCGGGCGAGGACTCGGCTGGGCGGTCAGAGGCGGAGTTCAAACGACGAGGATATGGAACGCCGCAGCAAACCTGGTGCAGCCGCTAAGCGTCGGTCATTTGGAGGCGAGCATCCGGATAGGGTCACCTCGCCGTGACCTGCCGTGCCCCGGTCTTTGCGGCTTTGAAGCCACCAGTTCTATTCGGAATTCCGGTCCGTGTGCGGCGCCAAGAGATGGTCGCGTTTCGTCGAGCTAGCGGCTTCACACGCGAGCAAGGAGACAAGAACCTTCAAGCCCGTTTGAATTGCCCGGCAACGACAATGAATTGCGGAAATAATAACTATATCGTGCGATGGTGGCTGTCATTTATCGGTCGGAACACCCCTCTCTTTACGACAAGGGTGGAGACCATCGAACATGACTGAAAGCAGTGGCGACGGCAGTCTCGACTCAATGATCGAGCGATTGGTAGAGGTCGATCACCACCGCGATAGAGCGATCAAGCTGCGCCAAGATGCGTTGGATCGTCTCCCGCTCGACTGGGAACCCATCCAAACCCAAAACGTCGTTGAAGTTGCCACGGTCGCGAGCGCGCTACACCTCGCGAAGCGCAAAGGCCTAGTCGCGCCACGGGCGCCGCTGTGCGAACAGCTATCCCAATATTTGTGCGACCTTGAGCTCGCTCACATTCTTCCGGAGCGGCTGACCGACGACGTGCCGTTGCTTCGAGCCGCGCGCGTGCTCACGGCATTGGTGTTGCGGCCGGGCCACTGCTTTAGCCGCGCGGCGTTGATTTGTTACTACCGGATTCTACGAGAGCTCTACACGCCGAACCCGCCCGACTTCGTTGTGGGGGGTATCCAGGTCTCCGAAGGAGAACATTCCACGGCGTTTCTTACCGGCGAGTGCGTTACGGCGATCGGTCTCCTGGCAAAGGCGCTTGAACGAACGGCTGAATTTTTCGCGCGGATCGACGCCTGGTACAAGATTCGTGATGGTGCGGCCGCCAGCTTGATTCCGCAATCGTGGCGCGACCATGAGGAGCTGCGTGCTCGAGAGACACTGCTGGTCGACTTCGCTCGAGCAAGGCGATACCTGATCTTCGATTACCGCGAGCTCGAGCACGTCCTGAGTAAGAAAGCCGTAACCGGCAAATGCGTCTGCGAGGCATTGCTTACGGGCTTCAAGGGTGCCGTAGACCAATTTGACGAAGCGATCTCTGAGTGCAACCGCGAAAGGATGCGTGAAGAACAGGAGCATCCGGCCCCTCATCGTTACCGTACGGAAAGTGGCCACTTGCTCGCCAAGGAGATGCTGCAAAAAGCCAAGACACGGCTCCAAATGCTTCTGGAGGTGGTTACGAAGTGCCGTTGGGGAGAGGCCGCCTCGATTATTCGGGACGAAGCGTCCAAGATCCGGAAGGTCCTTCGACCCGCCGAGCATTACTTGCAAGGCGTGCTGGATCGCGAACTGGCAAACGCTGCCGCCGGGCGCGCGAACGAGTGCGATCATCCCGAGCTCGCATTCGCCGCTTCCGCCTATGGGCGCTTGCAAGGGAAGTGGGACGATCCGAGATTGAAGACGGCTGCTACCTTGTTGGCCAGCGCGCTGAGCACCAAAGGGCTTTTTCCAGTGGGTCGGCCAATCCGGACCAACTATCACGGCTATCGCCTCGAGGTCATCGGCGCAGAGGTGCTACGCGCTATGGCCGAATTGCTGCGCCACGTGAAGCTACCTCTGATGCCAGAAGTGTCGGAGCGCATGCTGCGCCTGTTCGAGGACACGATGATGATCGACGGGTTGGCCTACGAACAGATGTCCCGAAAACAGTCGGCGCCGTGGACGACCGCGCTTGCTGTCGCGGCGCTTCACGGCATCGTCCGTATGCTAGACGAGGTCATCCGGCGAGAGGTCTTTCGGCACTTCCAGGTGCGGTATCCGTCGCCCGATATCACGCTCGACAACATGTTTTACAGCGATGCGGGCGCGCAGCGCGATGGGGTCTCTGCCCTCAGCGTCTGCCTTCAGACCATGCGAGCCCACGTTTTGGGCGTAGAATCAGCACGCGAGGCTGTCTGGTCCGTCGTCCTGCACGGTCCCCCTGGAACTGGCAAGACGACTATTGCTGAGGCGTTGGCGGCAAGCGCAAACCTACCACTGGTCGAGGTCACGCCCAGCGACTTGGTAGTCGGCGGAGCGGACATGGTGGAGCGACGAGCCCGCCACGTATTTCTCGCGCTCACTATGCTAACCGACGCCGTGATCCTTTTCGATGAGTTCGACTCCGTACTGCGCCGGCGGACGTCCAAAGAGACCCTCAACGTGTTTCAGTTTTTGACGCCTGGGATGTTGCCAAAGCTGAAGGGGCTTCACGACCAGTGCAAGAAGCGCCGTGTTGCTTATCTGCTGGCAACGAATTTCGTCGCTAGCTTGGATGAGGCGGCCGTCCGAAAGGGACGATTCGATCAGAGAGTAGGTGTCTACCCGCCAAATCTCGTCGCTCGATCTGGTCGTTTGCTCTCCGAACTCTTCAAGTACGCACCGGACGCGTTGAAGGACGATGCAAAGCTCGAGCGCATTGCACAGGTGTTGGATCTCACGGGGGGCGGCTCGATGCCAACGCTCGGAAGGATTGGCTGGTTCACGGCTCCATCGCTCAATAAAGCAAAGGAAGGAACGCCCTTTTACTTCATTTGCTCGGACGGAAAAGCGCCGGAACGTGTCGTCCCCGAAGCGCTCTGTCCAAAAGAGTTCGACGACAAGCTCGACCTGAACGTCGAAGAATGGCGCGAGTGGCGCCAAGTCGACACCTGGGATGAGCAACTCCACGCCGATGCACAGTGGGCCTCGTTACGCGCTCTCTTTGACGCGCCGCCGCCTCTCCCGGTCAAGCCGGCTCGTCCGTCTGTGGCGCCGTCGAGCAGAACCGCACACACCATGATTGACGTGAAGGCGACTTCCAGCGGTTCTCCGCCATCCATTGACCAGCTCGGACCGGACACAATGCGACGACCGCTCTAGGTCGCGTTGGCTGAAGCGTTCTACCTCAGCCCCATTTCGAACGTCACCGCGCTCAATACACGGACCTCGGAATCGATAAACGCGCGGAAGCTCTCTTGCAGTTACGAGAAGACTACCGGCACCGTCTGCAGTTGGGGCGCGCCGGCGCGCCAGCCCAGCGCTCTTCGCCCTGGTCGACGGTTTGTTCGAGCTCCCCTCCGTCAGCCGTCAGCCTCGCCCACGCCACCAAGCTCCTCGTCGGCGTCACGGCTGCGTCAGCTTCGTCAAACGTGAAGAAGCTGGTGGACGCTGGAATTCTAAGCGAGGTGACCGGTCGGAAGTGGGATCAGCGCTCGTCGCTGGTGAGATCCTTCGAGTGGCTCACTCGGACTGAACGTCGGCGCTCGGTGACTTCCACCCCAAAAGCAAAAAGCCAACGTTCGTTGGCTTTTCATCGCTTGGCGGCTTGGCGCACCCGGGAAGATTCGAACTTCCGACCCTCGGATTCGTAGTCCGATGCTCTATCCAGCTGAGCTACGGGTGCGTAGGGGGCGAGTGCATAGCACGTGTTTTTGGAACTGATACGGGAAAATGTACTCGGCCCGCGGGTAGGCCCGTGGCGGTGCTTGGCGGTGGATGTGCGCAGGTCTGTAAAGATTTCAGGGCTCGGGCGACACCATGACAGCCAAGCCAGGTCCCGCTGTTGCTGCGGCTGGCGCGG
>Ga0247757_10000700_pt1 | contig 26678 bp, 22 predicted proteins | sample UWRJL126311R4_FD_180929 | JGI IMG/M metagenome (GOLD analysis project Ga0247757, IMG submission 180929) | Plant litter microbial communities from Arlington Agricultural Research Station in Wisconsin, United States - UWRJ-L126-311R-4 | ecosystem: Environmental > Terrestrial > Plant litter >...
TTTCAAACCGTCCGTAGCACGGAAGTCTCGTCATACTCGGAAGTAGAGTAACGAAGATACTGAGCTTCGTGCAGTCGCATTATATTCGTTGCTTGTATTTTATATTATTTGGCATTTAGTAGTTTCATGGTTTCTGATATCTCCTTGATGATTGGCATACTCAACGGATACGGATAGTTTGGTTACTTCCTTACAGCTACGGCATCGCCGGAGTCATCGTAGAAGTAGTTAGTTATCTACGATACCGACTCGGCCATTTAGATGTATAGTATACTGTCTAGACTCTGAGAGGATGGTACCAAGCTCAGTCGACCCGCGCAACACTTCTGCTTGCATTGTTTTCATAATATTTTCTTCTTTATGACTTCTCGAAGTTTAATTTTTCAATGAATTTCTGTTTACGGCAAACCTCCGCTTCGAAGCATTGTGGGGCCTTGTACTACTCGCCGATCGCAACACACCGGCAAAACACAACCATATACCGGCAATCTACAGCCCTGTATATCTCCCGAACCTTGGTTTTGTATCACACAAATTATGCTGTATACTAAGCATGAAGTTGTATGATTGGAGGAACATATCCCATTGGAACAATGGTATTGTCTTATCGTTGGTGTTTTTGCCCAACTATGCAACGTAATAAGGGTGCTGTGCACACACTCCACATCTAATACGGAGGTACAGGAAAAGATGTGTGTGACAGCAATAAGAGGCATGCTACCCACCCGCGCAAAATGAGGGTTTTACTATCGATTGCGTCTACCTTCACATCTACACCATGATTGTGCTTCGGCTCCTACCATCTCTCCTTCTTTCTGTCTTACTTTCCCCGATACATGCTCTCCTCCGCTTTTCCTGCTCCCAGCTCGTCGTAGAGCGCCTCGATCCGCTTGTGAATTCTGGTATTACACCTTCGCCACATTTGCATCAAATAATAGGTCTGGCACTCCCTCAGAAAACACCAAGTATGTTTGTGACTGCAATACTGACGTAGAAATTATAGGCGGAAATGCATTCAACGCATCCATGGATCCTACTGTCGCGCCTCCAGACACAGCGACTTGCACTACCTGCACTTTTGCTGAGGACTTTAGGTATGTTTCCATGTTCGCCTCAGTCCTGTTGATCAGTTTCGATATCATCGTGCCATGGGGCTCTTACTAATTTTAAAAAGCAATTACTGGACTGCAGTTCTCTTCTTTCGCGCCAGAAATGGAACGTTCAAACGCGTAGCTCAGAAGGGCAATGTCAACTTTGAGCAAAGCAACGGTGGTATGACGGTGTACTACATACCCAAAAACGGCAACGGAGCAGCACAGGGTGTCGTTACTGCGTTCAAGAAGGGCTTTAGGATGATCGTCGGTAGGCCACTGCTTATTCCAGTTTCTCACTCGCATCACTTCTTCTCATGAGCCTGTTTTGAACTCCGTTTACATAAAAACCTTCCCATAAGAGCTAGATACAAGCTTATGTATCGAACAATAGGTAACCCTACATACCGAACCGAGAAAGAAGCAAAACAGTTCCGCCAACTCACCTACACATGTCTGCAGAACATGAACACCCGAACCAACGAAACGCTCAACTTCCCCACAAAGCCCTGCCCTGCGGGAATCATGGTCAATGTGAGGTTCCCGACATGTTGGGACGGCGTGAATCTGGATTCACCGGATCACATGAGCCACGTTGCTTATCGTATGTCTTCCTATCTCCTTTGCATACGAATATAGTAAAAAGTATGATTGTGATCGGCTAGAAAAGTTACTGACGATATTACGTGACAAAGCAAGCTCTGGGACCTTTGAAAGCGATGGCCCTTGCCCCTCTACACACCCCGTGAAGATACCGCAGCTTTTCTACGAAGTCATCTTCGACACTGTACCATTCAACGACAAGAAACTATGGCCCGAGGACGGAAGCCAGCCTTTTGTGTGGTCTTTCGGAGATAAGTAAGCCTATATGACCCCATCCCATATCTTTATACAGCGACCTTCCGGTATTATGCTCTTGTACTGACTATACTGCAGGACCGGTTACGGTAATCACGGCGACTACGTCTTCGGCTGGAAAGACAATGCGTTGCAAAAGGCTATGGATTCAAACTGTTACATCAATTGCCCTGAGCTGAAGAGTCAGACTATTGCAGCGGGTAACAAGTGCTCGCAGACACGGCGAGTTGATGAGGATATCGATGGGTGGTTGGATGAGTTGCCAGGAGGGATGCCAGTGGCATAGACTTAAGAAATTGGCTTATAGTATCGTATATATTGCCTGGGGAAATACTAAGATAATTGCAATTTCTAGGTGAAGTGACTCGAAAACGGTGATGTTGTCCTATTTCTTGTCAAGCGGACGGTTGTGAAATCCCTTTCACATGGTATTACAGCCGTAGAACAACCATAAATCAGCTTCTGTTTCCAATTATATTGCAATATGTGGCAGGAACACCTTTTGAGAATGTCAAGCTCCCTAGAGTATAGTCAAATCCACGATTACGTATCTGCTATTTGGTACAAATACTAACTTGCGTCAAACAAGTCCTTGAAAATGTAGCTTCATGCACAAATGTATATAAAACAATCAACTTGCCGCCAAATACTGCACGAATAACAGAATTACTAAAGATATCTCTTGTATTTCTGTTCAGAGCCGAACATAAGCGGTAGGTGCGTTTTTCCATTGCCCGTGAAGTTCTATAGAAATATCATCAGGCGATCTAGAAGCAGACGAAGACTCGGAATCACTGTAGCGTGTTGCACATATATCTGATATACTGGTCTACATAAATCGGACGGAATATGGTAACAGAGACAAAGAAAAGGGCACAGAATTCCCACCTAAGTATGCATTTTATTCAATGAGCTCAATAAAAATGACTTTCCCAGAGCGGAGCCCCAGAGCAATTACATTCCCTTCAATAGTAAATCCAGAAGGCTGGCAATCAATGGGGAGGAAAAGGAACTTGTGACCATTCCGAGTCACCCAATGAGAGTCTATGCTCATACCGATCTGCGGCTTCTGTCCGAGAGTTTTCACTTCAAACCTCCAATCGGCCAGTAAAGATTCGAGTGAAGAATCTGAGTCCACAGATTTATCGTCCAGAAACATTTTGGTAAGCTGGATCGGTCTCGAGTCATTTTCAACCGTCTGAAGGAGAACGCCGTGCTGTGAATCCCACAGACGAATTGTGCCGTCTAAGTACCCCGAGGCGAGTACGGTGGAATCTGGAAGGAAAGATAAAGCCGTTGCCTGTTTTGAATGCCCGTGTAGCACCTTCCGTTCTTCTTTCTTCAAGAAATCCCACAGCAGAATATCACCGTTTGATAATCCACAAGCAAGACATCCGCAGTCTGGCGAGAGCACTATGTTACGGGCTGAAACATTGAAGTCGTAATTTCCAATTGACTCCCCTGTTTCGAAATCCCACACTTGGATTATTTCGAAACTAACAATTGCGAGAAGGCGGCCGTTTGTAGAAAACAAGGGCATTTTCACAGGGTTATAATTTGCCGTCCATTTGTTGTTCTTTGTAACAGGATTCCAGAGGCAAATTTTGTGAGTAGATAATGCCACTGCAGTCAAGTCCCCATTTGATGAAAACGCCAGGTCAACCAATTCATAGGACGAGTCTTCTGTCTCTATCGTAGAAGTATTATCATTAGAAGAATTCCAAAGTTGAATCGTTCCATCCATAGCTCCTGAGGCCAAAAAATCGCTATTAGGTGCGAATAAGACTTTGAAAACCGTACTTCTGTGGCCCAATAAAGTGTAAAGGACCGTCCCCGCTGTAGTGTCCCATATTTTCACCTGGTGATCGTCGGACCCCGAAGCGAGTAAACGACCATCTCTGGAGAAATCTATGGTGGATATTGGCGCGGTGTGGCCTTCCAATGTCTGTCGTTGGCTCATTGTTGGATAGTCCCAGAGTTGAATCAGGTAGTTCGCCGAGCTTGATGCGAGAAGCCGACCGTCGGATGAAAATGTTATTTGTAACACGATATTGTCCGGAGACTCTTTTTGCGTCCGATAAATAGAGCCAGCCTGTGTATTCCATGCAAGCTGATATCTATTCCTCAAGAGGCCATAGAAAATGGCAATCAATTGCTCATTTGACAAAAAGTATAATTTGCCTACCTCATAACCAGGGCCTGGAAACCTTCGCAATTCTACCCCAGTTACAGCATCCAAAAGTACTATATAACGGAAAGCAAGCTCTTTGATACGTTTTAGCCCACCCGATACGGACGAAAGTACACGGCCGTCTGGCGAGAAAGCTACTGCTAAGCTGTAGGAAGGTAGTCTTTTAAAGGCTTTCCCAGACTGCACATCCCAAAGCTGCAAAGGATCGGAACTTGATGCTGAGGCAAGCACCTGTCCGTCGGGAGAAAACGCTAGTGCTCGGATGGCGCTATCATGGCCCTTGAGTGTCCGTAAAGTCCTCCCAGTGGTAGGATCCCAAAACATAATTATTCCTGTGTTTGACCCTGAAGCGAATAGTAAACGGTCAGAAGTGAAAGCTCCAGTCATTATGCTAAATGTTCCCCAGTTTCTTTTGAAAGAGTTGATTGGAGTCTGGGGTAGGGTATATTGAAATATTGTTTCAGGTGCAATATTCCAACATCGAATTGTAGTACTACAGCAACACACGAGAGTGTGACTTTCTGATGAAACCAAAGGTTTAGAGAATTCCAGGTGAGCAGGGACTTCCAGAGCTCCCTGTATCCCCGCTTGAACGTCCCAAAAAATAATTTTCCCAGTGTCAAAGCGCTTAGTAAGGAAAACATCATTTGACGAGAAACATATGGAGCCTCTCCAGTCTATATCGACCTTGAACATTTTTAAATCAGCTCCTGTTTTTGTTTCCCAGATACAAACTGTTCCGCATGATGATACGGACGCAAGAATTTGCCCGTCTGGTGAGAATGCTATATTCCATATATCTTCTGTATTTCTTGCAAACAGTCTTAATGATCGTCGAGTTACCGTGCACCATAACTGGATGGATCTATATGTGACAAAGGCAATTACGTTACAATCAGGAGAAAAGACAACACTATTAATTTCCTGGACTGGGTATCGTAGGCAGTCCGAAATCGGTAACGAGGTCGCCTGCGTGATGTTCCTAACATGTAACCTGTTGCCCTCTTTTAAAACAAACAGCAGATCCTGGTGCGAGAATCCTATGGCGAAGACAACAATTGAATTTGGATATGATATCTCAGACCTTTGTAGCAAAGTTCCAGATTTTGAATCCCAGCACCAATAAATGCCGTTGTGAGATGAGGCCAGTACCCGACTATCAGGAGAAAATACCATGTGGTCGACTGGAACAAGATGATCCAGAATTTTCAGAATTTCTCCAGTTGTAACATCATGCAAAGTAACCCTAAGATGCGATGCTACCGCAAGCAGAATGCCGTCCGGGGAAAGAACCATGCAACGTGGCGGGACCGGTATAGTCCATAATGCCGAATCCCAGCTTTTCTCAGGTGGTGGCATCTTGATGCCAAGTTTTCTCTGGTCTAAGAACATTTGTCGGATGCGACTTGTTTCTGGAGAGAAGAGCAGAGCGGAGCTGTACAGCTGGAGAGGAGCCATTTCGATGGCTTCTCTATGTTTGAGAATAAAGCGTCTCATATCATCGATAAGGGACATCAATTCTGAATGCTTGTCAGGCTGTAAATACAAGCCAAGTCAGTTTCATAACAACAATGTATTGAAAAGTCATTATGGAAATAATGCATAATACACACCGTGAATAAGGGTTGTAGTGATTTTGTGATATTGAGACTATGCGAAGCCTTGCCCATCAAACTAAGAGTCTCAATCCAATGGAGAAAATGTACCTTGAGGAAGTCGTAGATTCTCGAAAAATCTATTCGCTTTTCCGACTGCATTACGCTCTGCTGTATATGATATATCCAGTAAAGACAAGCATACTCGAGTCCGGGAGGGATGTATCGAGCAATAGTGGCTTTGTTGATCTCGTCTACTAATGTTGAAGGATCGTGAAGGTTACAGATGTCTTCCCGAAGATAGTTCTCCATACATTCGATACATTTCTTTGCAAGCAGTGCATGTGCTATTGCTGCGTCGACCTGAAATTCTGCTGCTTCTTCTCCGAGAATGAAGTCAGTAAATGATTTGTGCAAGAGTCGTATAGGGATGTTAGGGCTAGCTGGCCTGTCGAGTACTGCATGGAGATTTCTAAGCCAGTGATTGACGTCGTCTTCATCAAGCCCCAAAAGACTTGTCAAGGACTGTGCCGGAAGTGGGGTGGCGAGCATAGTGATGGACCCGATAATTTGTAGCAATTCCTCTCGGTCCTCTTCATCGAGAGGCAGGTCACGAAAAATAGGTAGATAAAGTTGACTAAGTTGTGATATCCCGTTACTGCATTGATTGAGCCAGAGTCGTAGCCGCTTCATTGGGTTTAGTCGTCCACTTCCATCATCAATGAACCGACACAATGTTGCAGCGTATATAAACAATGGAGAAGGCGTTGTAGCTAAGTCTATAAGTCGATTCAAATCGCTTAGCTCCGGCCATGGTTCTTTTAATATTTGTCGTTCCTTCTTTATATCTAAGAGTTTCTGCTTTATAAAGGTAACTATATCAGCTTTGGTGTCTTCGGCGTATTCCTCTTGCAGTGGCAAGCTACGGCAACTGATATCTTCATCTTTGAAACGATGGGCCTCGTTGACGATGGGAGTGGTGTACCTGCTTGTCAAGAGAACGCGCAACCGTACTGTATGGAGGGTTTGAAGCTTTGAAAATTGGCGGTAGATAATAGAAATGCTTGCTTCATCCTCACACTCATCTAAGCCATCAATGACAATAGCTTTTGTTGAGGTAGGCGATGATACTACTACTGCTGGGGAAATTCGTGAGAGCGGAGTTAAGATCAATATGTCGAACTGCGTTTCCAGAGATTTCTTATCTATATTACTACGTCCAGATTCTTCCATCGATTCCCATAGACATTTCTTGAAGCCCGGCACAGTAACCATAAGGCAGTGAGCAAGGGTGGGAAACAAAAGAGCCGTACCGTTGCGGCTCTTTTCACCTCTTCGGAAGAAGTAGCTGGCGGCTAGCAGGTTGCTGTTTGCGAATTGACGTGAAATAGTACGACTTATAGTTGATTTTCCAGTGCCTGCAGGGCTATGAACCCACAGTATTGTCTCACTCATATCGTTCAAAATCCACGCTGTGATCTTTTCTAGTATGCCGATTCGAGTCCCATGTTGGCATAAAGGGATGTGCTGATCGTCGAAGCTATCAAATAACGCACTGGCCACAACTGGAAGATCGACATGATAATCGACATCATTGTTCAGACGTTCACCGAGTACATCATCTATTTCCCTTTTTAGCCGTCTGACCGCGTTCGCCTTTCCCTCCCCATATATGACTGGCATTGATACTCTGAAAATACCTAAGAGAGAGTAGGCCCAATCTTCTTCGCGCGTCGTTTGACGATCTTTTGCCCAGTTGAATTTCTGGTCAATGCTGAACGGAGATAAATCAGATGTTTGGAGAGCTGGAATGGGAATGTCGGTAATCTCATGAATCAGTTGCTCCAGTGATCGCTTATTACCAAGCTGGCTGCCTTCTTTAGAGAAGAATTCTACTGATTGAGGAGCAAGAAGTTCTTGGAGCGTCCAACCCCGAGTAAACCACTTGCTCGCCCGAAAAGCTTGTTCCCAAGATTTCTGAGAGTTTTGATCTCTTTTCCACTTTCTTGTCGAGGCATCGGATGGCATCGAAACATCAGACAGGTACACGTAGCACTTCTTAGCATTCTGGTACCAACGAAACATGGAGTTGAGTGATTCCGAGAGTTCAGCATCATTCGATTTCTTAATGCAGCAGGTATCCACCCAGAAATATTGTAACCCATCCGTAGCAGCTTGTTCGCGGCAGAATCTGATTTTCTCAAACCCGGCCTTGCTTCTGTTCGAATCGCTGTCCATATCTTCAAAAGTGACTTCTTCACTTCCCCATGCGTGAGAGAGAATAGCGTATGGAGGAATCTCATTGTCAAGAAGCTTCTTGGTTAGACGGAAACCTCCGTCCGATAGACGTTCAAGGAGACGCATAGTTCTTAAAGGTTGACGGCGGATTGAACGAAAGGTGAAGGTATTACGAGCCTGGCTGATTGATCGAGTGCATGTATAGTTTTACCTGCTGAATGTATATTGTTTCATGTCAATCTTTGTATCCAAACTTATTTTAGTTTCAACAGCGCGTTCAGGAAGCAGGAAGGCGTGCGGGGTCGAGGAGGACCAGTGGCGGCTTTATGGAGCTGGAAGGCGGTACGATGGTTCATTCCCGTATGATCTAGACTTTCGCATTAGAAACGGTCGTCCGTCATGTTGTACTCGAAACAGTACTACAGTGGTGTCGAGGGATGAGTACAGTCTCAAGACTGAAGGCTGGCTGACTAGGGCTAAGCGCTGCTGCTGCCCTCATCCATCTGCTTAGTCATGATTTGCTTGATTGACGCGGTCGGCACGAGTTGACTACAAAGTTATTTGGCAAGATTCTAGTTGTCTTGCCAATGATATGGTATTCCGATCTATGGGGCGTAAGTGATTAGGGATGAGTTTCGTCGAAGGAGCGGCAGAGCCGAGCCACCAAGCTTGCAAAGGGATAGACTATTGTGCTTAGGTTTCAGATTTCTTACTAGTTCTAGACGGATCATAATAAGTAGATTCCTGATCAAGTCTGTGTGCACCCAAAGACATCTATCTTGATACTCAATCATTTCAAGACAACCATTATGAAAATTGGAGTTAATGGAAAAGAGCATTTATTTTTAAACCGCCTGACAATGTACAGTCTAGCCGAGTGGGTACTGAAAGAGGAGGAATTGTACAGTGCTCAGTGCGCCATGCCATGCCAAATGCCACGCCGAATCTGAGGAGGATTAAGGTGAGGTTGATCGGATGTTTTCTAGCCGGTGACCTTGTAGATGGCCTCGGCAAGGCGCTTGACGTTGCCGCTGGTGATGCCAGCGACTGAGATACGGCCATCCTTGGTAGCATACACGGAGTGCTGCATGTGTTAGCTGAAATCAAGCCAAACTCCAAAAGTGTTTATACTTACTTCCTTAGCCAAAACATCCATCTGCTCAGGCTTTAGGCCAGTATAGGCAAACATGCCGATCTGGGAAGTGATGTGACTCCAGTCGTGCTTGCTGCCGAGCTTCTCGAGGTTCTCCTTGAGCAGGGCACGCATGGTGATAATGCGGTCAGCCATATCCTTGACCTCACCGAGCCACTGCTTGTTCAGTGCAGGATCGTTCAAGATTTCAGAGGCAATGCGCGCGCCATGGACCGGGGGATTGGAGTAAAGCGGTCGGACGAGAATCTTGATCTGGGAGTCTACGCGCTTCTTCTCCTCTGCAGATTCGCAAACGACGGAGAAAGCACCAACACGCTCACCATAGAGACCCTGCGTATAGTTAGTTATTGTTCCCTCCGCAGACTATCGAATGTGGTCATACCATGTTCTTGGCGAAGCTCTGAGCGAGCACAGGGCGGAGACCCTCCTTAATGAAGTAGCGGAGAGCGAAAGCGTCCTTGTCAGTGTTGCCACTGGCAAAGCCCTGGTAGGCCATATCGAAGAAGGGGAAATGCTCGCCCTCCTTCACGGCATTGGCAATTTGCACCCACTGTTCCTCAGTAGGATCAACGCCAGTGGGGTTGTGGGCGCAAGCGTGGAGCAAGACAATGCTACCCTTGGGCATTGACTTGATGTCGGAGATCATCCCATCGAAATCGAGGCCAATAGTGTCCTTGTTATAGTAGCGGTACTTCTCGGTCTTCAGGCCAGAGTCCTTGAAGACAGCATTGTGGTTGGCCCACGACGGGGTGGGAATGTAGATGGTCTTCGCGCCAGGGTAGAAACGTTCGAGGAAGGCACCGCCAATGCGCAGAGCACCAGTACCAGAGATGGACTGGGTGATGGCTACGCGGTCCTCGTTAACGGGGGCAGAGTTAGGACCGTAGGCAAGCTGGAGAGCAGCCTTGGTAAAGGCCGGAACACCGGTGATGCCGGCGTACTCCTTGTCCAAATTGGACTCAACAATCTTCTTCTCAGCCTGCTTTACGGAAGGCAACACAAATGGCTTGCCCTTGTCGTCTCGGTACGCGCCAACACCTGTTGGGATCAGCACGGAGGAGCGTGGTTGGTCCGACGGGTATCAACACACCCAAGTTAATCTTCTCAGGGTTGCTGTCGGCCTTGAAGGCTTCGGTGATACCTGGACACGGTCAGATGGATGCAAAGTGACTCAACAGTTGGGAGACCCACCAAGAATGGCCTAATGGGGGCGAGGGCGGTGAGTAACAGTCAGTCGGTATTTGGCAGGACACCACTTACATCCTGTCGAACAATTAGCATCCTCGGGATCAATTGCACTCCTCAGCATCGTTTGTCACTTACGGGAGGGCCTTGAGGCACCTGGGACCAGGCAGAGACAGTCCTGACGCCGGCTTTGATGGAGTAGGACTTGGAGGCTGCTTGACGCAGGGCAGTACGCGATGAGGCGAGCATTGCGGATGTGTGGAAGGGGATGAGACAATGGCGGGTGCGATGGAAAAGAATGGGTGAGGAAGGTGAGCGAGAGTCCGCGGCGAGAGAGTTTATACTGGCGTGACTTTACCCCAGGATGTGCTCCACGTTTGTTTTTGTGCAAGCGTGGGATGGACTGGGAGCTTTGACGCCTGCCAAGCCCTTGATGCCATCGCCACCCGAAGCAGAAGACCGCTCCGGTTGCTAAGCCGTAACGGGCGATAGCGTTTTGATCGGCGCAGAGGAGCGACATTCGAGTATCCAAAAGTTTTTGGGCCGGCCTGCGGTGCATCGTATTGACGAGTCTACTTTCACTCGCCATGCGCTCTGCTCTCAGGCAGTCGGGGAGATTAGTGGCCAGCGAACACCATGTCTTCTTCCCCTCGATCCCGCTTTTCCTCTGTCCAGCTCTGATACGAGCACCACCAGCACGCTCAGGGTGCCATCCACAAGCTGTCCAACCGACTGCAAGATTCTCAACATCCAGACGAGTACCACAAGAAGCCGCTGGTGCTGCTCTCGTATCGCCCCCGAACTCAGAGACACATCGGAATGCTGCGCCCATTCGCAGACCACTCCCCCGTGCCTGTCCAGGCTGCGGTGCGCCGTCGCAGATCTACGACAAGAAGGAAGCCGGTTTCTACAGCCTCAATCGCAGTTCGGTGAAGCAGTATCTCGAGTACGACCCAGATGCGAAGTCAGACGAAGCCAAAGAAGATGACGTCTACACCAAGGCGCTGAAGCAATTACATCCCAAGCTGCTCGAAGAAGTTGGCCTGGAACGCGAAGTGCTCGAAGCAGGCGGTAAAATAGAAACTCCACCTCCAGAGACTCCTGTCTGTGAGCGCTGCCATAACCTCATCCACCACCGGGTGGGAACCCCTATATATCACCCCTCCGTCGAGGCCATCCAGCAGACCATCGCCGAATCGCCCCACCGTCATAATCACATCTACCATGTTGTGGATGCTGCCGATTTCCCCCTCTCGCTGATACCCACGTTACAATCTTCCTTACGTATACCAAAACTACGGACGCAGAACCGCCGTGCAAAGCACAAAGGATGGGTGGCAAACGATCGCATTGCCGAAGTGAGCTTCGTCATAACGAGATCTGACCTCCTGGCGCCGAAGAAGGAGCAGGTTGATGCGATGATGCCATACATCCAAGACGTGCTACGCGATGCACTGGGCAGAACAAATAAACAGGCCCGACTGGGCAACGTAAGACTGGTCAGTGCAAAGCGTGGATGGTGGACCAAAGAGGTGAAGGAGGACATCTGGCAAAGGGGAGGCGCAGGCTGGATGGTTGGCAAAGTCAACGTGGGAAAGTCTAATCTCTTCGAAGTTGTCTTTCCCAAGGGTCGCGGTGCAGAACTCGAAGACGTACGTAAAATACGGTCTGCTGCCATACGGTCTGCTGCCGAACGTGAAGCCATGCTTAAAAACGCCAAAACCATTGAGGAACTCGTAGCTGTACAAACACAGCTTGCAAAAGAAGATGCTGAGATTGAGAGCAAAAACGCCGAGAACAAGGAAGAAATCGAAGAAGTGGAAGAGGACCCAGAAGCACTCTTGCCTCCCGCCCAACCATATACCCTTTACCCTGTTCTTCCTATCACATCTTCCCTCCCCGGAACAACTGCCTCTCCCATACGCATTCCCTTCGGTCGTAACAAAGGCGAACTCGTCGATATGCCCGGGCTAGCCCGCACAGCGCCCGGTCTCGAAACCTTCGTAGCCCCCGAATTCCAAGAAGACTTGATAATGACATCACGCATCAAAGCCCAACGGCACGTCCTCAAGCCAGGACAATCCCTTGTCCTAGGCGGCGGCCTCATCCGCCTCACGCCTACGACCTCAGACCTCATCTTTATCATCCACCCCTTCGTGCCCATCACCCCACACATAACCCGTACCGACAAAGCCATCGACCTGCAGGCCCAAACCTCGGACCGCCACATTCCGTCCATCCTTGCGCCCAGCGTCGGTCCCAAGATGCGCTCCGCCGGCTCCTTCAAACTCCGCTGGGACGTCACTAAGAAAATCGCCGGCCCCCTAACCAGCCCCGTCGCCGCCAAGATGCGCCCGGAGAACCTGCCGTTCCGCGTCTTCGCTGCCGACATCCTCATCGAGGGCGTCGGCTGGCTCGAGGTCAGCGCTCAGGTGCGCCGCCCCCCCGGATGGCGCGCCCCGGGAATGGTCAAGAAGGACCCTAATGCCCTGCGTCACGCGAAGCGCGACGCGCAGAGACGCGCGGCCGGCGAGCTCGCTGCCAAGTACGAGGCCAAGATGCGTGGTGATGAGTATGTGCCGAAAAGGGAGGAGGACGAGGACGTCGAATTTCCTACCATCGAGGTGTTTAGCCCCCTGGGCAAGTTTGTCGGCGTACGGCAGCCCATGTGTGCAAGCGTGGTAAGCGGGCCGCGCTATGTGAGTAGTAGGGACAGACCTACACGCCCAAGGCGGAGCATGGTGAGTGTCAAGGCGCAGCGAAAGCCCCAGGACAAGGGTGCAACAGCATAAGGCTGGTGTCTCTTGGGTTAGCCCCTAGCGAGCAAGCTGTTGTAAGAATACTGCGGTTTGGCCCTTTGTTCTGTTGTACCATATCATGACTACCTTATTGCATATAGACTTGGCTGGAGGGGAGGAGCGCCGCCACTTTTGAGCACGCAATGCACCACGTCCTGGCAATGGGGCTATCCTTGTAAATTAATTGTATGTAAGGTTCGTACGTACGTAGAATACCATATCGCGATTAACTCCGATTGATACTTGCAAATGTTGGACAAAAAAACAAAATTCCACACAGTACACGCGTACCCCTTCCCAGGTTTCTCAACAGCCCAACCCCAATCTCTCTTCAGGATAATAGAAGAAAAGGAACTATCAAACAAAAATATCGACTACATGGACCCGTGATGCACTCGTCTCAGATGACATCGGATACGGATAGCAACAGCAATAAACGAGACAAAGTTGAAATGTAGAAGTGTCAGTGTGCCTGCCATAGATGGGAAAGGAAAGAAATCGCTTTCTAGAACTTGGTTTGGTATAATATGGAATGGAAGAGCTCCGCGTGCATTTGCTTGTTGCACGACATCAACGCCGGTACGCCGACACTATGTGTGTGCTCCATCGTCCTCTTCAAAATGGCCACTAGAGGTGGCTTTTGTAATTGTTCGAAAACCCTGTATGCTGTGGGATTTGCGGGTCTAGTCTGTGCCCTTGGCCTTGCCTTCGAGAATGTCGAGGAAAGGCTTCTGTTCTGTGGGGCAATTGTTTTTGTTATCGCGTGAGCAACCGGGGAAGTTGGCTACGAGATCCCCGTCTTTGTAGGGTCCTGATCTGGCGTTTGCAGGGCCCGAGGCGTATGAGTTGAGGAGATTTTGCGGGATAAGGGCGAGCTTAGCGAGGATAGTGCCGTGCCATCTATCTAGTATCAGCTTCCACTAGGGCATGTGGAAAAAAGATCAGCATATACTCACTGTACGATGTGTTCCAGCGCATGCGACTCCGCCTTTTGGAAGTTGTAGCTGCGATAGATGGGGTCGAACCAGGCGTCCAGAAAGTACTTGGACCAGTCACCATTCCTCACGATGATACTCGTCGGCGTCAATCCCTCCTTGTCCTGTGTTACGACGAAATCTATTCTATCGCCCTTGAGGTTGCCAAAGGTCTTGATAACGCTATCGGGCGGTACCACAGGTTCGTTCGTGATCATTAGCTTCTCCAGTCGAGACGGGTTCAGGATGTGCGATTGTAGATCAATAGATGGGTTCATGATCAGCGCGGAGCTATCGAGGTACCAGAAGAAGGTCGAGCCCGGGAACAAGGTCATCGCGTGCCGTAGGGCAGGGACCTTCGACCATGTGACAGGAGCATTGTTGAGGGGGTACTGGTTGTTATGCGGGAAAAATGTCAAATAGCCTGCAGAGGATCAGCTAGGAGGTTCACATCTGCTAAAACATGGGTTGACGCACCGTGTTTCTTTGCATAATCCTCCCTGTTCTTCTTTATCTGCTGTACCCACGACGCATCCGCCTTGGGGTCGAAAACGGTGACAATGACAACGGGCGGCCCTGAGCCTACTTCAACCTTGGGCAACCTCACACCCGCATCACGGCCGCCGCTCCGGGTGAACAGCCATAGCAAGGTCAAGAAGCCGACTATCCCCAGGGCAATTGTGCGCAGCTTGTCCCTCCTCAGCAGATTCTTCAGCGCAGGCGGGATAGGCAGCGAGCTCTGATTTCGTGCTGCATACGGTGGTGGGCGCGATGTCTTGCGCGGGGGCATAGCAAAGTGCATGGTGTCGAGGCGGGCGTGGATGCGGCCAGGGAGGCCAGATCAGAAGGTTCGTCGAACGGCCTAGTGTACAAACGAGGGATGGCAGTTGGAGAGGAAATTGAAAAGACGCTGCGGGCGCACCTATCTCCACGTCATGCTTGGTGAAAGAGAAAGCGGTCGCAAGGGTTTCGAAGGCAGCGATGGGTAGCGTGTGAAGTGTACAATGATGAAGGTTGACATGTGCCTCGAGAAAATTAGGGCGATATCGCCGTCTGTGACCTCTTAGGACCTTCAAGATGCCAAGCATGACCCCTGTAGTCCGCCGCATCACAAGATTCAGTACCCAACCATCCTATCCCACCCCACGTCCCGCGCCCCCGTCCCCTTTTTCGCGGCTCTGGCAGCATCTGCGCACCATATACCGTTGCCTAGCTCTGTTCGCTATTCGGTTTACCTGCGACTGTATCTGGGACGGTAGAGTCAGTCTTCAGGCCCACGGGACCACCCACGGCCATACTCGATGGCGCCCTCGATGCTTCCCACATTGAACAGAGTGGCTCCTTTACCGCTTGCTCAGCCTGGGTACCTACGCTAATCTTGGAACACAATTGCGCAACTCAGGGTAGCCCGATACGCGCGGAGTTGCATGCCGTCAGCATGGCGTTACCCGCCGCGCGGTTGTTGCCAAGACATTATTGTTCGTGAAGCGTTTATTGTCGTCGGCATCGTGACCCGCAAGGATTCAGTGGGCATGAACGAGGTCAGTGCGTTCTAAAAACCTCACGAAAACTCTAGAAGGCTTTGGGCCGGCAGGATGCGGGTCAGATGTCGATACTGCAGGTAATAGTTGAGCTCCACCCATCGCTATGACGTCGAGTACCTGTCACCGAAATGCTTTTTGGGATATCTATAGTTTTTGATCCCAGGTTTTCTGGTTCCTCTATCTTCTTTGCTTCGCATCCAGCTCAAAGCAACTTCGCCTTTTTCGATCAGTTACTCAGTTCTACACAATGGTCGAGAAAGTAATTCAGTTGAAATGCTACTGCAACCAATACCCATGGGGAAAGCAGGGCTCAAGTTCCCTTGCTGCTACACTATGTTCGAAGACGCCAGGAACAGACTTCAGGATCGATGAGAACAGCCCCTATGCTGAAATGTGAGAGACTATTCATATCCTTGGAACGTGTGTGTTAACAGAACCAGGTGGATGGGTACCTATCCCGAGCTCCCGTCTTATATCCTAGAAACCGGGAATGATCTTCAAGATTACCTTGACAAACATGCTGATACTCTGATTGGCAAGAATACCGTCCGAAAATTCAATCATACAAAGATTCCATTCCTACCGAAAGTCCTGTCTATAGCAAAAGCTCTACCTCTACAGCTACATCCTGTATGTCAAAGTACTTAATATGTGATCACATAAGCTAATTTCCTTGCCAGAACAAAGAACTTGCTTCTCAATTGCATAGCCGCAATCCCGACCAATTCACAGACCCGAACCACAAGCCGGAAATCGCACTCGCACTGTCTGACTTTGAGGCTTTTTGTGGATTCAAACCCCTTGCCGACATCGAGCGTTTATTGCAACTACCACCCTTGAAAGCCTTTCTGCCACCAGTCAAGAAGCCTTCTTTCGACGACCAGTCGTTGAAGCATGTAGTCAAGACCATGCTCGAAGCCTCCGACGAAGCCATTGAGAAGACGAATGACGCGCTGATGAGTATCCCCAAAGAGGAATTCGGGAATGACTCGTACATTCCGGATATGATCCCACGCCTGGCCAAACAGTACGACAAGTGTGACAACGGCACGGTAGTCGCTCTCATCACCATGAACTACTTGCAACTCAAGGCTGGGGATAGCATCTACATTCCGGCTGACGGTATCCATGCCTATCTCTCTGGCGATATCATCGAATGTATGGCACGCTCGAACAATGTCCTTAACACTGGCTTCTGCCCTCGTGCTGACCGCGATTCCATCGACATGTTCTGTTCAGTCTTAACCTTCACCCCGCACGACGCCAAGGAAGCAATCCTTCAGCCAAGGCCGTTCGACCGTTGCAAAAACGGAAAGGTCAAAATTTATGCACCTCCCCTGAGCGAGTTCAGCGTGCTGGCGACTGAGCTCCGGGATGACGAGAGCGAGACAGTCGAGCCAATCGATGGGCCGTCCATTTTCATCGTTACCAAAGGCGAGGGAACGCTGAAGGCGGAGGGAAAGGAATATAAGCTCAGCGAAGGATACATTTTCTTCGTCGGACATGGCGTTGAAACCGAGTTCCAGGCTACGAAGGGCCTGCAGGTGTTCACGGCGTACGTGGAGTAAGACATGACCGTAGTCGCACTTGAAACTTTCAGCTTCTTTTCGGCTTCGTAGTGCGGCAATTTTAATACTTTTGATGACTAGCTATTGGTCGAAGTCAATTTGAGTACGAATGGATGCCATTGTCTTCTATGTGGAATCGTATCGGAGCAAGCTAAGCTTGGCATTTCTACTAAACGAAACTTTTTGAAATGGGATCCTGAGCCTCATATTATGAATAGCGGCTAGTCCTAGTATTTCTTTTTAACGCAGCTACATAAAAGAGGGGTACGCATGTACACTGCCGGATCCGTGTTGTGTGGAGACCTTCCCCGCACTCAATAACACACGACATGGGGCAGCTTTAAAACCCCACATGAGGAACCTTCAGAGCTTCCACAAGCTGCTGGAATTTCTCTGTATTTCTGCACATAGCCCGTCATCTGTTTGCGGTTGCGGTTCTCCAGACTTGTTTTGTTTCTGGCATCAATCTGGACCCTCGTTGCATCCATCCTAACTACATCAAGATACGCAAGAATTACTACTAGCGACTCCAACTGTCAATCCTCCATCATGGCAACAGTCTCTACCCAAAAGCGCGACTCAATGGATGCGTCTCATGACACGAAAACCAAACGAGATACAACTCAATCCAGCTTTTCAAATGCGACCCCATATTCACCGACCTTGGCAAACCTCCCATTGTCGATCCAGAGTAGGATATTAACGCATCTTTTGGACACAGAACTTGTCAACGTTGCACAGCAAAACGTCGCCTACTCACACACTCTTAAAGACGGCACATTGAACTTCAAAGCTTCGCGCCCGCCATTTCCAGTCCATAATGCGCTCTTCTACGTCAGCAAAGATATATCGAAACAGGCGCGTCACTTCTTCTACTCAAAGAATTTATTTGTGAAACTAGCGATCTATTCTCAAGATGCACGGCACGCGAAAAGTATGCTTGAAGATTCCGGTTTATTGTTCTCTGTTGCAACGCCCACCACTGTGGAGAGGTGCACTGCTCATGCGATGGACATGGCGGTGACGGAGAAGGGAAGTAAGGTCAAGAGAGCGGTAGTGATGTTCCCGGCTCAATACCTACCTCGCCTAATCAACTTTATGCAGCAGGCCAGCGAGGCTTCAAAAGCGTGGGCGCCGGCTCACGAGCTGAATATGACGATTCTGAACACTTACGATCTGGAGATATCACGTCTACAAGGTGATCTCCTAGAATTATTCCGGCTGCTCAATAATTTGGGAAGCGTCTCAATCCAAGGGACTAATCTACTGAAGGACTATGCAGAAAGCTTACAATCGAGCATGATAGCAGCTTCATTCGATCCCGACGTCTGGCTCACCGGTCTCCGTAACATGGTCCCACCAGCAAGAACAGAAAGTCACAGCGACGCCGCCAACAACGCAGCTCAGTACGCACAATCCGCCATCATCGCATTGACCTACGGCTACCTCACCCGCGCCGAAACACTCCACTCACAGCCTCCCGAATTCTCCCAATCCGTCCAGCGCCTCCGCTGGTCCGCCGAGCTCGCTCTCGCCACAGCGCTCCACAGCAAGCACGCAGAAACGATCACTTCCCCCTCCTACTTCTCGGCTGCCTCCGCAGACTCGTCCCAAGCACGCAAGCAGGCAGCTACCGATCTCCTCGCCGCCGAATCCGCGGCCTCCCACGCCCTTAGTCTCGCCACCGACTCGCCTTCTCCTACCTCGAACCCATGGTTCCGGTCTCTGCCCGCGGAACTCATTCCCCCGAATAAAGCGGAGTGGTTCTCGGACGAGGAGAGGGGACAGAGTTGGTATGTATTGGGTCTTGTGCATTTGGCGCTGGGGGAGTGTTTGTTTGCAGCAGGAGATTTGGAGAGAGCGGTGGGGATGTGTGGCGGGAGGAAGGAGGTCGAGGAGGCATTTGCGAGGGCGAGGGACGGGATCGATTGGAGTGTGAGGCCGGGTGTGGGGTTGAGAAGGGCGGCGAGGGTTGCGAGGGGAGAATGAAGGTAGCGATGGGTCTAGAGAATGCAAATCACGGGTTAGGTTTGGTAGAGGGTGAGAGAGCGGCACCAAACGATTTGCGGCGTGTGAGTAGCATTGCTGAAAATGTATTCTCTGCGGTGTGTGCTGTTGAATGAATACAATAGTTAGACTGATTGTGCGTTTTCCCTCTTGCATCAATCGTTGATCTCTAGTTGGGCTTCAGACACCACTCACTGCAAATTGTTAATTGTACCTGGGCTAGAAGGATCAAACAGATGTGAAAGCCCCTGCGCTCGAACCACAACTCATCTCTCGCCACACTCAACGAACACAAAAGCAAAAGAAGGCATGCGTAATCACTTGGACAAATTAGGTACATTGTGCAGAGGATTAGCGGCACGACAACATACTGAGACAAGTTCTCGTTACTTCAAACACACGCCGCAGGTTCAGCCTTCACAAACTTTGGGCTTGTTTCAAGATCCTAAATGAGCGAAGGAGTAGAGTGAAACATTGAAGAATTTGTAAAGTTTTACGCAGGAAAGTCGGAAAATGGTAGGCCCAAGGTGAATTCGCTGTTCTATTGTTCAAGTCTGATAAACACAACCGTTTAACAGCAAAGAAAATCAACTGTGGATAAGTGAACATATTTTCGTTGGGTAAAATAGCAATCATTGGGGTAGACGGCAGCCAAGGGAAATGTAGATGTGAAGTTATTCATTGGTCTCAGTGAATAGGCCGGCTTGGATAGGAATCATGTTGTACGTTTGTCGTCTTATTCTTTGAGCACTCTGAACAAGCAGTTTACCTTTGTTTGTCATTTTGGGACAATAAGCTGTATACAGTGATTCATGAAGATATAAAGTGCATAGAGCCTGGGTTCAAGGTAGCAACATCACTCACGATGGCTCCCACGTTCGACTACATGGCGCGCCTGGCAGCAATCAATAGCCACTTCACCGCGAGCGATTTCATCAACGGCCTGCTGAAAAAAGAAGTATTCAGACGTGAGTGTATCGAAGTGGTCGAGAGTATCGGCGAAGAGTCCTGTTATCCCTGCTTGAGAAACCCGAACAATGCGTTAAACACATTCAGCAACACCGTTATGGGCATGGTCACTTCGGATTCTTGGCCTAGGTATTTACGTGTTAAAATCTGCGGACACCGATTCCATTTCGAATGCTTGGAATCTATGTTGGCGTCCGCGTACCTACCCAGGAACTCGTGCCCAATATGTTTAGAAGAATGGTTTGGGACCTTGCCCACACCGGAGATGGCGGCAATAATCGAATTCACGAAGCCAATCCATGGAACTCAACTGAACAATTCGAGATTCACAGAGATACTCAAGATGGTGGATAAATATCCTACCCTGAATGGACACTCCTCCTTGACCCCTTCCCGTCTCGAAAACCACCTGAGAGGCCTGTATAGATTTGTAGCATATGGCAACATACCTGGGATTCTTCCAACTTTCAATGAACGATGGTTATGGGATAAGATATTGGAAAGGTTCGGCATGAAGATGGAAGAAGAGGGAATTGTAGCGGATTCTTTTTATGCCCAGGCAGTGCAAAGGAAGCGCGAGGAGAACCGTGAAATCTTTTTCCATAGCATTTTGAAAGAGAGGCAAGAGTTGGGGGAGAGAACTTCAATGTAATTTAAGTGTATCTGTAGGATTCAAAGGGCTGGCTTACAGTCCAAATTCGAGAGCGACCTCCTTGAATGGATGGGATAGGAGACCTCTCTGCATGATCAGCCCCTCTGATTCAAACGTCAATACTCAGGGACAGTATATTTGGGTCAATAGCAAGCTGTGATCAACGCCGCAGTCGCAATGGTCTTACTACCAAACGGCGTCTTAGGCATGTACTACGTCAATGAATCCGAACTTCACCTGGTAACAGGTCGCCACATCAGTGGTCCCCTGAGCTGATAGTACCAATTCAGCCAGAAGTGCTCGGAGCGTGGAAGTCCTAGCTGCATATGTAGCCCTGTGAACCCATGGACAGACCCCAATAGCCAGGGACCGGTTCTCTTCCAGCTGATCAATTTTCGTGGGCTGTTCCCGCGTACACCTAACCGAGCCCACGTCCAAGGCGACGCGGTTCCAAAGGTGGGGCATCGCTTCAGCTCGCCCCTGTCTACGTTCTCCGGAGTCCGCCCATACCCTGGAAGCGTGCCGAGAGAGGTAGGTCACTGATACTTAGCGGATAAGGATTTGGGCGTGGGAAAGGGATTGTGTTTTCATTTTCTAGGCGAATTCCAGAAGGTAGGTGAGGAATGCATGCGGCTGCACGTCGGAGACCGAGTGGACAGGGGCACTAGCAGGGTTCGTGTCGTGTGTAGACAGAACAGAGGGCTCTGGATGTATAGAGGTGCCTTTAGGCTTGGTGCTGGTGATGATGGGAATGCGAAGCCAGCCTGCATAGGCAGAAACCGTGATCGAGATAGGGGGGTTCAACGAGGATGTGGGAAGTGCTTGCAGAGAGGGGAAAGCGCTGTGGTAAGTCTGACGGAAGAGGAGGTAAGCCGTACTTTGGGCATTGAACAGGCCAATATTGGATGTAGCTGTGCGCTTCATGCGCGCGGTGTAATCGACAAAGCAGATGTGCTCGTTGTTGCTGTGGTGTAATGGCCACCATGGCACCCCCAGCCTAGGACGTCAGGTTATTCCCGTTGCACCTGCACCTCGCAATGCCCAGCTCACCCGACGTGTTCCTGATGTCCCTTTTTCTTTTTTGCTTCTTCCCCGTTCCGCTGCTGCCGACCTCTGCTGCGGGCCGTGCTCCACCGTCCGCATCAGTCACGTTTCATCTGAGGGCATGCCTGGACGGTTGACGTCATGCCGAATAAACCACCCACTGTCGCAAATTGCCAACGTCTCTTGCAATCTGAAATTGCCAGTACTGTACGTATTTTGGGCGCTGGGCTTTATCGAAAGGTGAAGTAAGGTACAGGTAAGCGACAGGACGGTATTTTGGGATGGCTGGGGATCTAAATGGGGGATCCGTGACGAAGCCTCAGGCGTCAAGCGAGCGAGGCCACGGCAGCTCCCGGAGGCGCAGTCTGGCCGTTTCTCCTCCACCGTCTTCACCCGTCGCCGTCGCGTCGTCGCGTTACTGCCCAGATGCGTGATCGCTCGACTCGAGGCCACACGGACACGCGGCCGTCCTTCGGCCACTGGAAACGTCCACCATGCTTGTCCCCTGCGCCAGAGCAGTTCCTTCATGCCACTGCTTCTCTGCTGCCCGCGAGCTCCCAGCGACCCCCGGCCCTCGCATGCGTGTCAGCAACAGCCATCCACCTCAGCCCTATATTTGACTCTGGCGCCAAGCCCTTCCGAGAAAGGCTGCCGTTTTCGAAAGGCGTCGAGAACCAGGCCAGTGGGCAGGACCTGTGATGTTGCACGGCAGATGTACGCTTATTCTGGGAGGCGGGCGGTGCCAAAGTCCTCGATACCCGCAGTCATTCCCGCCACTGCGCCGCACAGGTGCCAGCTGTGCGTACCGAATGGGTGTGTTGGATCAGCCTTGACGATAATTATGCCATGGCGTGCACGTAGACGAGCCCCCGCGAACCCGAAATGGCGGCGACATGCCGTCCTGGACAGGCTGCCTCCGCTTTTGATATGACGAGTGCCGCTGCAGGGTTTCCGACACTGAAGGTTCGATCTTCCTTTTTCCTCCCCTTGTCCTCTGCCCATATGCCACACAACCGTTCTTCGTCACCTCGGATACACCTGACTTTCAGTTGCGTTGCGCCTTGATTGCGGCTCTCGATATGCCGTCTCCCGATTGGCCTCCAGCACCTTGAAACCCGCCTTCTTTCCTTTTTTCCCATCTCCTTCGAGTTTCCTTTTCCTCCTCTAGTTCCTCTTTTCTTGGATCGGGTCGGGCTGGTGGGTGGGCGGTCGTCTTTTCTCTTCATCATGAATATATCCCCAAATTCTACATACCCACGAGCAGCCACTACAACACCAGACGACAAGAGCAACGCCATTACCATCGTAACGTGGGCAACACTAGTTCTGCTTGTTCTCGCCTTCCTTGCTCGGCAAGTCGCCAAGTTTACATTGGGACGGAAGGTCGCGCTCGATGACTTGTTCATATTGGTCGCTACAGTATGTTTTCGACCACGGACAGGATGGATCCTTGGTAACAAATCTAGGTGTTCGCAGTTGGACTCTCCGTCACTGCTCTTCTTCTTGCCTCCAATGGCTTGGGGGTGTCCGGCCCCGTCACACGCAGGAGAGCATACGCCATCATGAAAATCTACTACGCTTCCGATTTTCTCTACGTTTCAACACTAGGCTTTGCCAAACTCTCACTTCTCTCTTTCTTCCACGGCGTTTATGTCCAGCGGGGGCAGCGACGGTTTGTCCTGTACTTTGGCATCTTCATTCTCACCTGGACATTGGCTTCACTGGCTGCCGTAGCATTCCAATGCGGACTCCCGAAACCGTGGGAGATGCTGACTCTGCATTGCTATCGAAGGGTGAGTTATTGAGAAGCATTTTGGATAAACCCGCATACATGCTAACGTTTCATGCAGGACGTCTTCTGGATTGTCTATTGCATTATCGACATGACGAGTGATGTTTCAATCGTCATGCTATCCGTCAACCTGGTCGCATATCTCAGTCTCAAACGCTCCAGCAAAATTGCAATCGTCACATGCTTTGCACCCCGCTTTCTAGTAACTGGAGTCGCACTCGCCCGTCTAATCTACCTGTATCCCATTACGCCGCACGATCATCCAGAATTCAAACTATGGCTTCCGGTTATTTTCACCCAAGTACAGTCCTGCATAAGTATCGCAACGGCTTGCATACCATATATGCGGCCCTACTTCGACAGCGCCGAATTCGGAACTTGGAGAGGAGACCCAAGAAGAAGTAGACATGTGACCATTGACAGGGACTCGTATGGATGCTGTTCTATTAGCTACTTGCGTGGCTACAAAAGAGCGAGAGGACATTCTGGTCCGTCCACTGCCATTACTACTGTGGATGCTAGGACGCCTGGTGTCTCTCCTAGAATACCGAGTCCGCCACCACTGAGCCCACTGGAAGCCCCGGAGATCCCCGCTTCACGGACCGAGTCTTCAGCCAGCTCACGAAGCCCTAGTGAACGGGGTCTTCGTTTGCATATTCCATCGCAAGCGGCTCGATCTACTCATTCCACTGATGTGCCCTCCCCGCAGACGGCGAGCTCGATTGCACTCTCCCCGACATGGGTTTCGCAGCATCCTCTGGTCTCAACCATTCCTCTTACACCAATGCGCAGGGAATCTCAGCCCCCACCACCAAGTCCGAACCTAGCTGTGGCAGATCGTTTCGATGGCAATCCAGGGCCGAGCCGGCTGAATCCTCCCAGAAGATTCTCTCTTTTTCCCCCGCAGCGCACACAATATACACCCCTTCCTCAACTCTACACGCACCCATCTCAAGTCTTATCAACCATACTTTCTGAATCATCTTCTGATAGAATTAACACGCTTACCATGATGACCCCAACGGCTGAAACACGGACACCGACATCGAGCCACCCACCTCGTCCACGTCCATCATTTCCTACACAACCCCCATCACGTCTTACAAGACTTGCAAACGACGACCCACTCAGAACACGAGCAATGGCTGTAACGGCGGAAATGGCTGTCCCAGCGCCAATTGCCGCGCCAGCTCCGGTGATGCATGACGCTCACTCCCCAAGGCCACCTTACCGCACACAAATGTCTCCGCATGTTCCTAGGACTACCCTGTCATCTCCGCGGTCGATACCGTCAAACTACCAACACACGCCACCGACATTTGGGTCTCCAACATCCCCATCGGGCAATCCATACGCCTACTCTACTACCTCCCTCTCACCCTCTTCACCGACCAGCCCGCAGCGTCAGCGCAACATGCGCATTCTCTCACCCCATAACTCGTCGCGTAGGGATCAGATATCATCGCCTGTAAGCCCTGCCACCCCACCTACACCACTTATGTTTTGGCGAGACGGAGCGCATGCAGGTCCTGGCTGGGAAGACGTACCACTGGAACCCGTTAAGCCAGTGATTCGTGATGCAAGAAGTAGTCCACGCATTGTGGTGCAGAGGTTCTCGTAAGACCTTTATTTCGTTTGTTTTTCTAAATGTAAAAGTACGATGACTTTCCCTCCTTGCTGTGAAGGTACGCATACTTGCGCCCTGCAGCTGTGTTTTTATTACATTGCAACTTCTGCATTCTGTTTCAATACGGCTTTCACTGGATTACGGAATGACATGGTCGGGAGAAGGCATTGCATTTTGACGGCGCAACTTATTCGCAGGAATCGGGCGGCTCTTTCTTTAACTACGGGTGCTTCGGTTGCATATGCCCTCTGGAACGACTTGAAATGATTCCCTTGGGATGCTTTCATTGCTTTGGTTATTCAGGTTTCCTTTCACTCGAATCACGAGCTCGCATCTTCCGCGAGTATTCTTCTTTTCATCATCCTCTTTTTTTACATGCAAGAGCAAACGATACCCATTATTTCCACGATCTTACGAAATGCATATCATCTGTACCATACATGTATTCCATAGCAACGCATTAGTCAAGACGGCCTAGATTTCCATCCCTTCCCACCTCAGGCCCACACGTCCCCAGCCAGTGACCGTGACCTCCCGCTTCCCCTCCTGTTCTCCATGCCGCATATCCCCATTTCTCCCAGTCAGCCCAACCAATATCCCCACCCTAGCCCCACTCGTTCCTTCCTTCTGCCTAACCTTACCTCCACACGTTCCTCGCACATCACGAGCAGCGGTACCGTGTGGCGCAAGCCAGCACGCGCAACGGCTCGTGAGCGGGCGCTAGGAAATGCGCGCCGTGAAACGGAACGAGTGAGCGGCAGGCAGGCTGACCGCCTGGCCAGTTGGCCGGCTGGCCTAACTGCTGGTCGGCCGTAGCGCGATGCCGTGCTGTGCCATGCTGCGCTGCTCCTCTCCGCAGCACCAGTAGGCATTGTAGAAAGCCAGATCCGGGGTGGCAGTGCGAGATTAGCCTACGCCACGCCACGCTACGCTACGCTATGCTGCGCTGCGCTGCGCTGCGCTACCTTCCACCCACGGCGCCGGTACCACACTCGATTCCTTCGCTGCACTTCTCCACACGCGAACACGCTCTTTCCCCACCCCTTTCGTTCCCCGGCGCGCTCTGCTAGCGGATGCCGGCGCATGCCACGGAATATGAGGTGAGGTGAGGTGGAGGTGAGCAGCGCGAAGCCCAGCCCGTCCAACACGCGCGCGTGCGGCGCAACGCCCCGTGGCGAACGAACGAACGAACGGAACGAAACGAAACGAAAGACTACCCGCTGCACTACGGTGCGTGCTGGGCCGTCAGCGAAGGGGGGGAGGGGGCGTTTCTTCGGGGCGAGAAACGGCGGTGCTTGCTGGGCGGGGTTTTTTGCCAGGCCCTGGGGTTGGGTTGGGACGCGCCCCGAGGGCGTATATTTTGCCCGGTTCGTCGGCGCGCTGCACTGCGTG
>Ga0247757_10000701_pt1 | contig 26675 bp, 24 predicted proteins | sample UWRJL126311R4_FD_180929 | JGI IMG/M metagenome (GOLD analysis project Ga0247757, IMG submission 180929) | Plant litter microbial communities from Arlington Agricultural Research Station in Wisconsin, United States - UWRJ-L126-311R-4 | ecosystem: Environmental > Terrestrial > Plant litter >...
CGTTTCTCCTACGACCTCCATCTTTTTAACTCCCCCAGAGGACCTCTTCCTCGAAACGGGAATTCGCGAAATGGCCAATCGGGCGCGTGCCATGCTGCATTGTAGTCGGGCTAGCAGGGAGGACCATGTCGCTCCCAACCTCAACCGGCCGCTTTGCCGGATGTGGTATGCAACAAGGACAAGGGACACGGGGAGTCTGGAAGGGAGCATAGCCCCTTTGCCAATTCCTCTGAGGGGCCATGACTTTTGTTGGGCTCTTCGTTGGGTAGGCAGAAGGGAAAGAGAAGGAAATGCTTTTCGTGTATGATCAATGAAGCAGGAGATTTTAGAAGTCTTTAGGGATGGCGAACCGCTGAAAGGCATGTACGGTAACATGCGTACTGGGGGTGAGGAATGCAGAAAGACTGTAGTTGTACAAATGACTGAAAGCGGTCCAGTATGGGGTCGCAACCCCGAAAGATGCTAAGGGTCAATAGTGTACACACTCTCGCATAAGCAAAGAAGTTGGAGATGTATATTAATACATAACCTCGGAATTCTCAGTGGATATCCTGCTACAGTAACTCAACAGAAACGGAAAGAACACGTGTGTCAGTAACAAAAAGGTAGCCCGATAATGTACTTAGCGAGCTATGTTTCAAATAATCTGCAGGATTGCTCCGGCAGATTGTACAAACCAAAAGAAAATTGTAAAGGCGAGAGTAGCTATCGCGATCTTGAATAACGTCCATTTTGGAGCGTTACACCGATTACGGAGCCACTGCCTTAAAACTCTCGGTTTAGTCAAGTCAAAGGTCTGCCTCAAGATGATGAGTAGTGGTAGTTTTCGGTCTTGTCTCACTTTGCGGATCCCTTTGTTAATTCATTTAGTAATCGGGTTGCAGAGCCAACTATGCGCTCTCATGTTCATGTCGGGAAATAGTGGGGCTATTGTGACAAAGTATGCTAGATGCGGCTTCCAGTTGGTTATTCTCTGCTCTGGCTTGAGGTCCGAAAAGCTTGTTCGTACTTCTATCATTTGCACGCCGTCCAACAAAATGCTTTTCATATGACAGCGGGTATTTCTACCGTTATTCACATGCATCCGACCCATTGTATTCAAAGTACACAGTCCACAGACGCCGTGACCCAAAGACATTGCTTGTATTGATCAGTATCAAGACCATGGTAACTCAAGTGGCGACAACGTGGGAGGCTGTCATTCTAGGCGCTTGTCGAATGCGAAAAATCCGTTAGCCCATTATAGATTTGCAGTGGGGACATGGACATGTAAAAATTTGCTTATTTTCGCATCTTTCAGAGAAATGGCAAACTTCAACATCAATCGTGCGGGGCACTGTAGACCATCTGTGCATAATTCACAGAATTCTACACAAGTACAGACAATATCAAACTCACGCCGCTGAATTATGCGATCCACGCGCTTTCAGTCGATTCCGCCTCTCTGTATCTGCGGCTCCGCCATTCCCATCCCCACCACGCCAATAACGTTGCAATTGTCAAGGGTGCTGTCAATGCTAGATATATCCAGACTGTCGGCTGAGTGGATATGTTGAGTGCGCCGTTTCTGCTCACCCTGCTGACATTAACGTAGCCCATACCCATAAAAGTCTACCAAAACGTCAGCAATAGTTAAGAAAACAGGCAAAGAGGCCCTGACCGCGACGAAGGTAGCAGGCAGATATATTAAAGTCACCAACGCGATTGCTTTGACTGTTCTTGCTTCGTGATTCGATTGGAGAGCTAGCATTCGCATTTGCCTGGATTCGTTACCGGCGTGGTGGGAGGAACGGAGGGCTATGCTATCACGTATCTACTTTTCATCAGCGGCCACTATTTAAACGTAGGGATCAGTTTTTTTTTTTTTTTATCTTACCGACTCCGTGATTCGCGCCAATCTGGATTGGATTAGGTTTAGATGTCGGACAGCCATGTTGAGTTCGCGTCTTACATCCTCCACTGTAAGATCAAGTAGATCATACTGTTCAGCATGAACGCCATCTTCGAGATCCTTTCGCATTTTCGACTCTTTTAATAGATATTCTAGAACAATCATATTACCTTGCAGCGCATGTATAGAGCGGCACAGAATGTCGTAATATGTTTTCGTCGCATGCAAGGTTTCAGAATTTGCTTCCCCTAGGCTCTGCATAAATGGATCTGTGAAAGTAGCAGACTTGTCCTACTCATCATTAGTCAACTATACGATTGTTATCGTTCGCCGGTAAGCATACCATGTTCCAGACTGTGAGATCCAAGAACCTTAAGTATTCTGGCCAACCATCCACGAGAGTGGCGACTGCTAGCAGCACGACATTGGTCCAATGTGGAGGATATCCTGCATTTCTATAGAACGTGTCCTGAATTCTTCTCCTTACAACTGTGGAGGCTCGAAGAAGCATAATAGACTCCCTCGATAGACTTTCATCGAAGTTTTGATATAGCAGCTGCTGTCGAATGCTCCAGGGGATAGGACTTGACTTATTTCCATTCGGCTCGACGTATTTCAGAAGCAGACTTAGATGAAAAGTTACCTTCATCGATTCTTGATCAGTCAAACGTTGAGCGTAAAAGTCATTTCTTCCCTCCGAGGCTGGGGCATCACCGGCCGCAAAAGCAGGAAGTGAGTTTCCAAGCTGTGGGAAAGCGTTGATACGATCTAGCAGTGTATTCAGGCCTTCTTCGGTAGTGTCGAGACAGGCTTTAGTATTCTCTTGATTTATCAAACTATAACAGTTAGCAAATGAAAATTTACCGCAAGTTGCTACTTGCTAAAGATGTGAAGAAAAAGTCGGTGATGGCGTGGATGTGTGCCAGATATCCCTGGTATTTAGTCAGTCGACATTCTCTCAGCAAACAAACTTGAGCTTACAAATACGTTATTAGGTCATTCACAGAAAATATAGGGCAAGGCTTCAGCTTATCTAAATAAATCTCAACTGGTGTTTCTTTTTATAATTTCCTCTTCACAAACCTGTTTCATTCCACCGACAAGCTATTATCTCTACAGTCTCTTCCTGTCTGAACAACTGCTTTCGAACAGTCGCAATACCATTTCTTATAGCTTCATAGTCTACCATTTGTATTTGGTTTCTAAGCCCTGAGTTTGACACTCTTTGGGAAGGCCAAAGCAAAACAGTAGATTCCGTGGGTGAAGGCACACCCATTTTCCCGTAGCGTTGAAGGGATTGCGCGAACTAATATCGGGTTCGTTAAGATATCGTGCAGCGATTCTGCGCAGTAAAAGCTTTCTAAATCGTTAAATAGGAGGTTAGAGCTCCGATCGCGCGATGTTGCGCAACCGGTGAGAAGGAAGCAGGGTGTTTTTCACGCGGGCAGGGTGGAGAGAAACGCCAAGGCTTAACGCTTGCAGGTGCAGTTCAATGGTCAGGCACGAAGCCATCAGCTGCGAAATTATTCGGCTTCTTGTTGGCTACCTAAGTAGAGTGGTACTGGGGACTTAAAGTCACATAAGTGTATCCAACCTTGACACATTTAAAGTCGTTCATATTATAAATAAAACCACCAGAGATACGATTTGCGCTGTTGGATTGACAGTCGAGCCAGCCTTATCTAACGACAGCCGAAACCGAAGAATCTCAGCGATACACTCTCATGCTTAAAATGTCCTCCTGGACCCCTCTCCTCTCACCATTCAGTCTATAAAGCTCTTGCTTCTCGTCCTGCATTTCTGTCAGCCCGGCGGCAGTGTACAGCATGTCTTAGGCAACCAGCTCACCTCCGTAATCGAAGCCGGCGCCCAGATACGAAAGGCCCTCGTATTATCGGGCTGCATGATCGAGTCAATAATAAGCCACCGCCATATGTGAATCAGGCTGGACGACTCAAAATCGCCCAATCACAGGGAAGCTAGGCTGTAGAGAAAATAAAGACTAACTTTGATCTTCCAGGGCTCCGGCTGCTCTTTGGTGGCTGGGAAACGCCGTCGCAAGAGCGCTTCTAAATCATCCTGATGGCAGTAGTTCGTTAAATCCGATACAACAAATGGCCCATAACTCGAAGACTTGTCGGCTGCGAACATTTTCATCCCCAGGATATCCTAAAAATATGATTAAAAATAAAGGAATACGGATACGGGTTTGCGAAGCACGCCTCGAGGTATTAGGGAAACTGCTCATTCAGCCTTGGTGTTTGCCTGGGCGTAACGGAGCGCCTTTATGCGCCGTGTACTACGTGCGGCTTAAACGCAATATGAGCTGGCATGATTCTAGACCAGCGAGTCACGTTATGAGTTTCAATCGGGCTGCAGCCGGATCGGGGGAAAAAGCCGATAGTACTCTTGTACAAACCTCGTGACTGCCTTCGCGGCACAACCGAGAGTTCTTAATCTGTCGTAAGTGATCAGCCTCACAAAATTAGTTTTTTTGTTGGAGTCAATGACACTCGAAAAGCTCAACTTGGTAGACTAACATTGATGGTCTCTCTTCTAAAGTCGTGAAAGGTACAGTATATTACATATACGACAACGCCTACATGCTCAAAACAAAAATTGGAAGGGGTCTGATTCTTTTCAGTTCGCTTGAACCCATAAATTCAGAACTCGAGTATCCATTGCGATAATCGAGTATACTTTGCGTGAAATGTTATCAGTTGGCGTGAGAAAATGTACTCCGCACCTTGTTCCAAATCCATCGACATCCCGATTCGATCATCTCCCTACTCTTTAACACATACTCGTCCAAATGTAAATCAAGATAGTGGTGCTCTTTGGGCCCTCCAAATAACCAATACAAAACATTCCTGCCTTGGTCTTTCACCGCAAATTGATAATCATTGTAGAAAAGATATCCATCTCTTGCATGGCGATGCGCTTCGCCACGAGGATATTCTTTACAGAAATCGCATTGGCGCATGATATATTGGTTATCGTGAACGCCATGTTGTCTTCGACGCATGATAACGCCGGCGATGGAAGCTCCGTTTGAAGTTTCGCTCGCGATAAACAAGAGGTAGTAGATGATTGAGAATCCGAGGAGCCCAAAAGTAATGACAGGAAACCACCAGCCTTTAACAGAGCGTTCCGAACCATCGGCGTTTTTATAAGGGCCAAGTGTGGAAAGAACGAGGATGATTATGCTGCCTGTAGCGTAGAGCCAACCAAGTCCGAATCGAGAAAACTTGGGCTGAAGCCAGCCGGGTGGATCACCGGGGTTCCAGCCACGGGATTCGGGTAGAGTATACGTTCTTCTTGTCAATATTGGGAAGAGTAAACCAAGAACCACTTCGGATTGATTGTGAGCGGAACCGATCATACAGAAGATGAAAAAAAACTCACCTCCCCACATCGCATGGCCATAAGTTTGAAGTAGACCCGAAAATGAAATGGCCTCTGTAACTAGCGAGATTGTAGACGACACGCAAATATAGAAAATACATGCAACCCAATGCAATGCAATGCCACCTTGAGGTGCGCCGGTTCGTAGCACGGGAGTCGGATCATCATCATCATCATCTAAGTGCACTCTTAGATGGTGCAACTCGAGCGCGTCTGTCGGATTCTTGACGCGGATGGGTGCAGAAGTACGCCAGAATGTTGACCACGGAAGGATGTTGCTCCAAGCGATTGTTTGTTTAACTTCACTCGTCAGCTTTAAAAAGCTTCGCTGGAAAGTAGTAATATACCTCGGACGGAAGTATAGGTCACGCTGATCATACTGCCAACAGCTGAAAAGGCAGTAAGTACTTCCCATGCTAGCCGCGCGTGAGTGCTATTTCCAAAGAACTGTGAATGGGTCAGTAATGTCCTTTAAGTTGAATGTTTGTCTTACGAGAGGAACAAATTCGAGTTGGAGGCTGCCATCAGAACCCCACGGAACAGCGTAGCACTGTAGTCATTTAGCGGAACAGTTGTCTCAGGGATTTAAAAATACATACGTAAACGATGTTTATGAGCATATACAATAAACCGACTATCCAAACACCTCGAATGAAACCTTTCCTTAGGGTTTGGAGATCTGGAATCTCACCCGCGACCTAATTTAGAGCTTAGAATTGCGGAATTTTTCGACAGTAACAGTAAACATACGAGAGTCGCATTCTCCCAGCCTTGATAGGCATAGAGCACCTGAAGTAGAGCAATAGCTGAATTTGAGGAAGCCGATTCGAATTCGAAACTGATGTCGTGGGCAGGGCCCTTCCCAGCTTTGACCCCACCTGCGATGAAAATAACGATCATCAATCCGATCTTCATCCAAGCTAGGTACCGGTTAAGCTTCCGTCCAGTAGCCGTTGAGAAGTACAATAGCAAACATATGAGACTCATGATGACGACAGCGACGAGCCTCATTACGCGCTGATCGGATATACTGTCGCTTTGGGTAGCTACCATGATCACCTGTCGCGCGAATTGCATGGAGTTGGTCGCTGTTGTGTAGAGGCAAACGAAGTACAGCGAGTAACAAGTGTACGTTAATAGAACCGGACGAGGGAATATTTCATCGAGCTACGGATAGCTTAGTCTCGGATTCCTTCCATGTAAAGACGACTCCTTACATAAATTAACTCCCCTCCTGTGTAGGGGAGTATTCTTGAGAATTCAAGATAGACAGTCATGCTAACACCCATTTAGAAGACGTTATGACAATTCTTCCACCAAATCATACCTTAGAAGTGTGTAGACCAACCCAGCGGCCCAGAGCCATAGCGCACTGCTTTTCTTGCCTGTGTAAGATAAAATAACTGGTGGTCCGGTAAAGATACCAGTGCCGATCATTTTGTTTATGATGAGCGCTGACACGTCCCACCACGTAAGTTTGCGATGGACCTCGATCTTGACTAAACGAGTTGCTGTAATCGGAGAGGGAGGAGCATCGTCACCACCATCTCTAGAAGCTGAACCCTGATCGGAACGTAAGGTATATACTGATCTAGCGGATCGGATCGAACGATTGGAGCGATTAGATGGTGCTGGTGATGGTGGGCGAGCGAAATTTTCCGGGGCAAGACGCAGGTTCGCGACGCCTGGTCCCATTCTCGTGCCGATGCAAAACGTAGTGTTAAAGTTTAGAAAGAATTGGACGATGTTAGTAAAAACCGCTGGTGCGTACTAGGTTAAGGTAGGCCTTCAATGAGAAGAACAAAACGAAAGAAACTTGAAGAGGGACCGCGCTCCGTCGCATTTGGTCACGGCAGCGATGCGGCTTTGCTACATAAATTCGTATCGACTATCGGCCCACTGCGTGTTTTCCATAGCGCCAGTCAGCGGCATCATAGCATCTGACCATGAACAAGCATAAGCGAAATGAAAAACAATACAAGGCAACGGGGCGCAGTGGTGAAACCTCTCATCGAATGCGAATACGCATTATTAGTCTAAGCTGCAACGGGACAAAGCCTCTGACCTTCCGTCTTGTTGCCTTACTGTGGTACCCCCCAGATCATGATCCCCTGTCGTTTTGTAGGGACTTGCAGGGGTATGTTTTTTCGGGTTTGGGTTTCGATTTGTATGTTAAATACACTGAGCAAACAATTTTTGTATAACTGCGCTGTTTCTCATACGCTAGCGCGTGCGCTATCGTGGGAATTTATAAAGAAAAACGCAGTAGCAAACATCTTCTGGGAAAATACGAGTTCTGCAACCATTGGAGGGCGGTGGCGCACGCTAGCAGGGAATAGTGATTAGGGGGTACCACAGCATATATTGTACTGTGTAGGCTTGAGGTCTGTGTTCTGGCTGTGGCGTTGTGGCAGGGCACCGCTGTCGATGAGTTGCGAGGTGATTTTATCTCCTGCTTCTGAACCCTACTTTCGACATGCAGCAATCAACCACGTCCCCCAGGTAGCGAGATCTGCCTTGAAGATTACAGTACATTTTTCTATACCAAAAAGCCACTCTACAACACTGTCAGAAGTGACGCTCGCTCATTGGAGGTCATAGGTGGTACTGGGGTACTATCCCTGGACATGCCCGTCACGACTCCGCCGAGGCTCTCTGCACCCTCATGATGCCGACCCCAGAGGGAACATTTGACTTCCTCGAGTACTCGGGGCGATATAAATGCATGTCAAGGAGCTTGAGGTACACACTACGCAAGGAACCTGAGACAAAGAACAATCAGCCTTATGGGAATCACATTACGGATCAAAACATTTTATTCACTAAACGGGTTTTGAAAAATGTGGTGACGAGGAAAATAGTAAAGCTAGTATTGAAATGCTCCTGCCCTATTTGTGGGCCGATCGCAAGAAGAACACCCCCTGAAGAGGATGATCGGCTGGCAATCGATGTTTCTGAGGATGTGAACTATCAGATGCTTTTTGCAGCTCTCGCATTCATGGGCGCAACCTTCGCGATTCGAGGGCTCGACGAGCATACATGCGACACCATCGATAAAGCTCTCGATCGTATGCCAAAACTTGAGTTGCTGCGCGAAAATCTGTTTAGACCGTTTGAGAGCTATATAAATCGCTGTCCACACGATGGACAGCACCTTGTCGGCCGCAGACACGATTCTCTCAAATGCTTGGAAAAGCAGTTTCTTGCCCAACTACGTGCAGCAAGCTGGATAGTCAGGGTTCCTTTTTTTAAAGCCGACAATCTATTACAACGCTTTGGAGAAAATCACAATATGCCATTCATTGACGAAGAACAGTTAAGTAACGGTGCTCCGGTTAGCGATCGGAAGTATTACAAGTTCCGCATCCACGAGGATTACTGTGACGTGAAACTTAAGGTACGATGAGAATTTCTATGAATGAGGGTACAGCATAAGGGGCATATTGCAAGACCTTTAATCTAGCGCTTTCTTGTCTGAATTTCCCATCACAAGCTGACCTATCTTATTAAGGATCGGATCCTATTTCGCAAGCAACTTTTCATGAACTCAGAAAAGGCACGAAGAGAAATCGACCGTGAAAGTGCAATTCTTCGTTATCTAAAGGATGTTGGTAACCCCAACATCGCTGAAGTCCTTTTTGCCTTTCAAGAAGAGCATCCACCAAGCTTTAGTCTCGTTTTCGATTTTCACCCTGCAGATCTGCGACAAGTTTTGTATAATCAAACGACCAATAACCTTGTATCGGAGATGTTCAGAAAAGCTCCCAACCGATTTGTCGGGTCATCGCTGGATCACTGGTTGTGGGTTGGTATGCTCGGCATTTTCGACGCTGTTGCAGCCGTACACGAACCTCAAAGACACACTCAAGCAATTCCCGAGACTCAGACGTCGAGATTATTGGGAGGTCATTTTGACATCAAACCAGCAAATATTCTTATTGATGGGAGTGGTCGGTTTCTCCTCACAGATTTTGGCCAGGCATACTTCAAAAAAATAAAAACTGGACAAGAAGCACACTTCACTGTTGGCGCGCAGACCCAAAATTATATGCCCCCACCAAGCCTCTCAGAGCTGAAGATTGAAGGAGAGAATGGGAGCGATGGAAAAAGATGGTGGACACAAGCATACGATCTGTGGAGCTTAGCATGTGTGTGCATAGAAGTGTTAGTATACATAGAAGAAGGTGACGACGCCCCAACTAAATTTCAAGATGAACGCATACAGGAAGACCATAACGGGCTTGCAAACTTTTGGAAAAACATAAACGGCCAGGACATGGTAAAGAGCTGCGTTGCCGCTCACCTTTCATCCTACACTCTTAAAAACGGAGATGAATATCTTCGCAAAGTTGCATCTCAAGTCCAACGCATGTTCTCAACTCAGAGGGGAAACATCGTTTCGGTTAAGGCTTGTCACCAGGAGCTCTCATCCAGCGTCGAAGTTGACCGTTATCTGTTCAAGAGCCAAAACGATGTTGAAATTGCTGGCCAAGGCACTTATATGTGCTTGGAGCAGATGCGAACCTCGTTCTCAAACGAACGAGTCTCGCAAATGCGTTGCTCGTTATATTTGTGGACTAATCAGTTTCGCAAAAAGACGACACTTACCTTAGAGTTCACTGGATCAGGGGAGCAGATTATGGTAACGCCTTGTACCACCAAAAACGAGAAAGACGAGATCATACCGATATCAATGTTTGATGCAAGCACTATCTACGAACAAAATCACTTTCGTACGAATGAACCATTCCATCAATTTGCATTCCGCACTATGCACGATGGCATCACCTTCCACATTGCAAAACGCCGGGATTTCAATCATTTTCTTGGGGCACTCACACATCAGCATGTATGCACAGGATCTGAGTTTCGTCTCAGGGCATGCGAAGTAGACATCCATTCAGGTTTCAGCAGTAAAACGTTGAAAATCACTAACTCCGAAACCGCCAGTTCCGAAAACAGTGCTCATATCCAGATCTGGGAAGACTTACGATCCGAAAATTACGCCCAGCGTTATACTAACCGCTATGTCTATCGCAATGTACCTATAATAACGACTAGCGGTGCTGTCACTCCAACTTCGCCAACACCCGATGATCGATCAAGCGCACACATGAGTGCCCGACAAGGGAAGAGGCCAACAGGAGAAGATGTTGTACACTTTCGGCTCGCGCTTTACTTAAAAACATCAAGCGCGGTCGCTCTTATTGTGATTTCCCTCAACTACGACACATTCTATGAGATCTTAGAAGAAAAGAGTGGAAGGGCACGAATGACTTTGGAACGTCGGAAAGGCCAAAAGAAGATCTTCGCAGCCGTATATGAACATAAGATTTTGCCACCTGATTCATTTAGCGACTCACCCCAAGTTCAGAGCTATCCTGGTATTCCTTTGGATCCTACCATTCTAAGCCAAGACATAGAGAAACATAGTGGGCTGAGGAGGGTCAAAATGGACTTTTGGGGGAAGGATGGCTTAGAAGATTTTGGGAAACACTACAGACGGCTTAGGGTATAAAACTCCTTTAAGATATTAAGATATAATATAAAGTAGTTTTTAATAAAAACAGAATACATACTTACGTCCCTATTATAAGAGAAAATATTTTAAGGTATATTATTACGTCATTAGAATTAAAAGGCTGGCGCGCCAGCTATACCGCGCGCTTATATATAAAAGCACTATAGGAAGGTTTACTACCTTAGTATAGAATAGGCCAGCTATTTATACAGGATAACGCCTCTATATACAAGGCTCGAATCGTCACCGAATAGCTGGCCTAGAATAACATTTTAACTATAGAATGGCCGCCCTACTCGCCGGACCTTAACCCTATAGAATACATATAGTAGGCTCTCAAAAAGCGACTCTATAAGAATTAAGACTACTTACATACTAGAGACAACAACAATAAGGCGCGCAGAGCTCTCCGCAAAGTGCTATAAAAAGAATGGCGAAGAATACCTAAATCGTTCGTTAAGACGCTACTTACGAGCATGCCGAGTAGGCTACAAGCTATACGCCGCACTAAAAGCTACTATACTAAGTATTGACGATAGAGAATGATTTTGCGATCAAAATGCTATCATTTTTATATAGAAATCTATCTGCGTTGCTATTCTACAGCGACTTCAAAAGTGGCGTCTTTTTTGATGATGCGGCCCGAGCTTAGCGGTGTAGCCAGACTTTTTGATTAAGACTGTAGGAGCCAGATCCCTCAATATATCTAAAGCATAGTTGCTGTAATTACCTTGAGGGCCGAGCCAGACGATGACTCTTTTTGCTAGTTGATATATTTCGGCCATGATGGCAACCTGCTCACTGCGCTCGTCCAGGCTATCCTGATTTATATAAACCGCGTCTATCCACATGGTTCTCCATTCTGTGGGGTACCGTAGGTGACGGAGCGCCAAAGATAGGTTGTCCGTGGCCTGAAGCGTATCGTCATCATTACCAAGGTAGAGAATGGCAGATTTGTGGTCCCCTAGGTGTACTTGAAAGTAGGCATTTAGGAAGATTGGGAGGTTAACTGGCTGCCGATATAGATGGAAAGCGTACTGGCATTTATCTTGTTACGTTTTGGACGTATACGGACATAAGTGTATATATGATATCGGTCACATTTCGATGTGATAAACTAATAGCGTAACTGATAAGTGGAACACGGGTAGACGCTAGAATTGTTACTTGCTCATTACGCGCCACTTACCTACGCCAAGTTTGTAGCTGAAATAGCTTAGTTATCTAGAATAATGCACAGGGCTTCCTACGCAGCGAACAACTGATTGTCTAAATAACGGCGCTGCTAGGCCAGACTACTAGAACGTATAGACGCGAAAGTTAAACGGTAGCTGGGAACCTATCTTCTTGTAAGAGCTACGAATTAAACCTTATTTTTCTCTTTAAGACACTGCGCCGAGACTGGAATGCGTATTATATGTATTTAAACCGGCGCAGGCATGTATTAAATGAGAGCCATTTATAAAGATTATGAAGTATAGGCTACAGTAAGGATCGCGAGCGCGTATGGGCTGATGGGATGAGCGCAGGATTGCGGAAGTCAGCTAGAACTTATATAAACGGTAATGCTACGCGTGAAAATTAAATTAGAATAGTTTACTATCTACTAAAGACTGAAAGATACGTATATACAATAGTATCATAGATCAAGAAATAACGGTGTACTAAGCGCGTTTATGGCGCGAGCTTGGCTTTGTAAAGTTAGGGTGCTGCTAGAAGCCATTTGTGTCGAAGCACACATTCTTAAACTTAACTCGGTTATGCCTGGCATTTTCTTTAGGTTTGAAACAGACTGAGGCTTTGAAGTGAAATTTCCTGTAAATTCAAAGCCGCTAAAAGCGTCTAAGGAGTATCCAAGATACTCTGAAGTACTCCTAATCTCTAGACCTAGTGAGTCTGCCCTATTAATGGCACAGGTTATGAGAGTCTGGGAAATTTCAACGGGTTCAACGGAAGAATTGATGAGAATTCCAAGAAGACCTTAACCTAGGGTATAAATAGTTTATGGTGATTGAAATAAAAGAAAATGCACAAATAGAAGGCATTTACAGAGATGAGGTGTTGTTCTAGGACCGGGGGGACAGATTTCGCTGCTCCTGTGACATGCGCATACACCAGGCCGAGAACCCTAATATCGCAATTTTCTCTGCGTCAATCACTTGAAAAATGTAGTAGCTATTATTAACTATTAGAGTTTCGGAAAAAAAAAAATTCAACTCTGGTTTTTTCACATATTGTGTGGAGATAAGCTTTATGCACGAATTTGGTTCCCGATCGCAGTGAATAAAATCCGTATCATATATATCTGAGCTCGCTTTTATGGCAATAGTACCCATGTGCAATCTGCCGAGCAATATAGCTAATCGATGAACTCTCTCGCCTTTATATCATCGCGGTACTCGATGCAAGCGGTGGAGTTGTTATCTCTTATAGCGGTATCATCTGTTTATATGGGTTGCCAAGCACTTGATCTACGGGCCATGCACCTGGGCTTTCTCAGCAATCTGATGCCATTACTTAAAGCTATTGCCTGGGAAGTCTTCAGTAGCGTATTCAGACCCTAGACACTGGAAGGTCTACATTCTGCGCTGGTTGATTACCTGCCTGAGGCCTAGTCTACTAGCATACACTGAACGCTAAAGTACGATTCGAACATCTGGTGGACTCGATACTGCCAGTAATAATCACGTTTTTGGCTCCAGCAGAATTATCCCCGAATTCATCCTTTACTGCTACGTATATCTAATCCTGGAAAGAAAAGATGCTCGCTACGGTCTCAAAGATAAGCATTCAGCGCCACAAGAGCTTTTTCAAAATTCAGGATACCATTGAGTATCTTGGTGAAGCTTCTAAGGAAATGTATATCTTTGTTCGCGATAAACTCAAAATTCCATTTTACTACAGGCTGGTAGAGCGTTTAAGTGGATAAGATGGAGCGGATAACTTCATTAATGGGAGACCAAAGCGATCTATAGGGTCTTGTATTTCTATAGCACATGAAAGCCTTCACAGCGGTAGAATGCATGATGTAATTATGCGCTGTGTTCGATAGAGGGCTTGCCAGGCGAGATTCGATAAATCAGTTATTCGTTTTTGATTAGTATACTAGTAAATAACGTATGAAACTGCTATTAAAAAACTCTAAAAAACCAGTTTGAATAGTTTTCTTAAGGTCTCTCATTATATGCTGCAGGCTTAGTTCTTAAAATATTTTTTAATTCCTGATATCCCTGTACTTTAATAAAGAGATCTTTAGTTTTCTTCTAGGATAATCCCTTGCCGTTAAGTATCTTTCTCCTACTGTTGGCACGGCAATAGGTGCACGGGGGTGAATCAATCTGCGGCTGCAATAACTTTGTATGAGAGTAGACGATTGATTCTATAGAGAGAGAACTATGGAGGAGTTTATATACACGAAGACGCGTTATCCCTTTGCAACGCATGGAGCGCTATAGGACATGGCGCGTGGGCGCGATGAGTCATAGCGAGAAAGGGGGGGAAAGAAGGGAGCGAAAGAATGGGATCACGAGACATGGTGTTGACGTCACAGGAATATGATGATCCCAACACCATAGGAATCTGATGGTTCCAACACCTACCTTCCTAGACTTTCTAACAAACTTCATAGATCGTACAATAATTAGGATTAACGTCCTTAAATGCAGATATTACGAATTATGTTAGAGAAATATTGTGCTTGTATCTTTCATCACGATTTATCTATCTATAGACCTCGAGCCTCTCGTATGTTCTGTGCATTATGATGTCACTTGTCCTCATTTAATTCTTAGCGGCCAAAAATAGGGAGTCGATAAGACTGCTCTTAGCCTTTCCAAGCTCCAGCACACTTACTACCTTATTATCAATATTCTCAAGGAAGCGAGCTTTGTCCCACGTAGGTTTCCACCCCAATTTGAAAGCATTGTCCACAATAATGTTCGCGCTAAGATTTCGATCAGCCATCATGGCTCTCTCTACTAAGCGAGGAGTACCTACCTCGAATTGAAAAATATTTCAACGAAGATCTCTGGTACGCCTATTGCCTCAGTAGCTGCTTCGTTGTTAGTCTATACCTGTATCTCCGAGCTGGCCACTAGCCCACGAGCTTCCATTGCAGCCGCGAGACGGCCCAGTGTCTCCCACCATGTTATTTCGTGGGCGATCGCGAAATAATGGCCATGCGTTCTATTTAGAATGGTATCTCCGGATCCTTGAAGGATCTTCTTGACGATTAGTCCGTATAGTTCTGTCAAGTCGGAGATGTGTACGCCTGTAATATCCTATAAAAGAGTTAGTCTTAAGTTGAAGCGTTTGAAGGTTTGCTTACTCCATCTTCAGGGAATTTGGAGACAGATTTCTGTTTGATGCTGGCTTACACAGCTATTGGGAATATTATGGAGAGTTGGTTCCATTGCCCTTTGCCTTTGCCGTCTAGGGGAAATGGTTAGCCTAGGTGAGATATCCGGAGAGCAGTTTTTGGAGGAGTCCCTACAAACTGTGGAGGGTATAACTATGAAGCTGGTTATCCCCAGTGCTTTGGCAGTTTCGGTGATGGTAATGTCGGTCTTTGGGAAGTCAGAGTCAGCGTATGTTATTGAGAAAGGTGTGATCTTACCTTCCGGAGAGAGAAGGAATCCGCCAATTGCTTCTTAATCTCGAAAATTGGACCGGAATCTTTTATAACGCCTTGTGGCCAATCGGTCTTCGGACAGAATGCACTTAATCCCGAGGTCTATGATGAAGTTAGTACCCTATCGATGTGAACTCCATGCTTTGCATGTGAAGAACCTATAACTCATATGTATGAAGTAAGCCTTACTTCTGCTTGCCCTTTGCTGCTCAGCTAGTCCGGTAAGAAGATTAAGTGCTAAGGTTTGGTCCAGGGAGCTGGCAGTGTGAATCACGATGTTGACTATAATCCCGTTAGCTACGGATAATTTCTCTTTTCAAACACATCACCAACTCACTGTTATGCTTCATGAGGCTCTCTAAAACAGCTTTACCGTCTGTGAGATCTAGCTGAAGCACGTTGATGCCCGACTCTGATAGGAGCTTGGCTTGCTCGTCGGATCGGACTGTAGCGGTGATACAGCTTCCCTTAAGTACTGGACTACTGCTGGATAAAAAGTCGGTGATGATGGAGCCGCCTCTGTAAGTCGTTAACGTTTTGATGTGTTGGTGAAATTGAGTACGATATACACGTAACTAGCTGCGCTAGTGATTAAAATATTTGAGCTCATTGTACTGGTGCTTTGCAATTGCTGAGTAGCGTGATGAGAGGAATGGTGTTGTGAATGTAAGGTAGAGTGTATTTAGTAAGGATAATGACAACAAAATAGCAGAAACTATCTTGTACTTATACTTTCTTTCTCGTCCCACGACTGCGGCAAACGTTCTTTTGTCTCTGGGGATGATTACAAAGCATGATTCTTACCAACTTATAGATATCATAAGGGGATGTTTCTGGATTAAGAAAGGTGACATTGGTAATTTTCGCATTGGTTAATGAGTTAAATGGTATAAGATGTTCCTACGTAGAGTTTATCGTTGGCGTTGGCTGACTTGATTGGCTATTCATTCGGAGCATCCGAAGTCTCCGCTCCGAATATTTTCTGTGGCTTGCCTACTTCCCCGCAATCTCGTCGATCTCTGCCTAAAACGTAGGATTGCATTCGCTTAATTAATTCGTCAGCGAGATCCCGCGATCTTATAATGGTACGATCTCGAATTAAACCGGAGGGTCCGAAGGCTCCGTTCGGGGAGATTAGATCTAATAACAGTAGACGTCAGGAGGAGCGAGAGCCATGCAACTCACGTTGAGAATGATAAAGCTACAGCATGTTTTCTGGATAGAAAAGTGTATATAGGACCACTGACAGGACTTGATTTTCAAACATCATCATCTCATCTCGAATTCCTCGTGTACCTTAAATACCTCTATCCAAACATGGAAGCAAAATCCCTAGTCATGCTTCTTCTCGGTTACGGCCCTAACGTTGGGCACCATGTGTCTGAGGCCTTTGCTGTAAAATGCTATATTGTCGCTCGCGCATCTAGAAAGATTGAGGAAGAAAGTACTGCCACCTAGATTAATATCCCTATCGACTTGTCCGATCCAGAGTCTGTGATTGGAGTATTTTCAAAGCTTAAAGATATACATGGTTTTCCAAGCGTTGTTGTTTATAATGGTACTAGCAGCTTCCACTATCTAAAACTCATACCATATTTATACTGACGATAAAGCAGCCGGTGCAGGTATTCCACCAAACGATAAGAAGGACCCCCTCTCTATTCCCTTGGCGAACTTCACTCGAGATTTAAACATCAACACAACTAGCGCTTTTGTCGCAGCACAACAAGCCGCCTTGGGCTTCGGACAACTCTCTCCCATAGCGTTTAAGACATTTATTTATACTGGAAATATATTGAGCACCACGACTATTGCATCGCTATTGAATTCGGGGGTTGGTAAATCTGCGACAGCGCACATCATCCAGTCTGCAGCCATAGCGTACAAAGATCGAGGATATAAGTATGTGAACCACCCTTTGCTTATGATGTAATCTGACTGAAACTTTACAGATTCTATTATGCTGATGAACGAAATGCCGATGGCTCACCTGCCTACCACAAAATTGATGGAGCAGTTCATGGGGAGCTGTATACGTATCTTGCGGAGGGGAAGTCGCAGGGCCCTTGGCAGCAGACTTTTGTTAAAGGGGTGGGATATAGATACTTTCCCTCCGCCTAGGGGGGAGAGTGGACCTAAATATTCCTGGGAAGAGGCATATTATGTATGATTGTCGATGTGTCGTAAAATGATTAAATGCGGGCGCAGGAATTGAAGTAATGTCCTTGTGATGGTTGAGCTTCAAGGCTTCCTTCTTTTCGGCAAGACGGAGATTACCTCAAAAGCTCAGACCTTTTATCACGTGCACGGCTGATTCAGCTCTTACGTGGAAGGACTGGGCACTAGATAAAATCAGATAAGCCGCGAGCTTTTGGATTACCAATTCATTTCTAACACTTCAACTTGTCCATCATTACAATTAAAGCGTTCTACTAATGCTAAGAAACTCGTGAGAGATATCGCTAAGTTGGACCACCTATTATCTAATATACGTCGATCTCCAGTTTTGAAGCAAATAAGGTTTTATCACTGTTTGTAGTAGCATGGCGAATCTAGCTGCGTTACCGGAGGACCGGACTAGATTAGAGAGGGCGGTCATGGTCACTAGGGTCTTAGTACCTACCCTTCCTATGTATAGCTCAATACCGACAATCTTACAGGCATGCGATGCATGTAAAAAGAAGAAGATACGTTGTGATATATCCCGAGATGTTTGTACCCAATGTATAAAGTCCAATATCCGCTGCACCTTCAGCCCAATCAAGGCGAAGAAGGGCCCGAGGAGGCTACCGGGGTATGCATTGAGTTCGTAATCACGTAAAGCAGCAAGACTGAGTAGTGATAGATACAAGTATGTGGAAAAGCTTGAGGAGAGATTGAAGAGGATGGAAGCTATGCTGCAGAGCAAATTGAGGAGTCGACCTGCTGCAAGCGACGTGGAAGGAGAACAGTCCGACGCGGATCTACCCAGTGACTATATTGGAACTCACCCACGTAGAGCGTTACCAGAATCGCAGCGCATACGGAAGCGTAAACGGAGGAACTCTATTGGGAGCCTTTCTGGCTTGGCCTCAAGCGCTGAGCAGCAAATTTTAGTATCGCCTCACGAACGTATAGACTCTAATCCTACCACTCTCTTTGGGACATTTAAACTAACCAGTTCCAGCATACTTACCCTCAGCCGTCGTCTTACATTAAAGGCCTTTAGATTGGTCACTCCCAGGAGCCTCTCTAGTAACCCTCAGCCGAGAAATCAAGCCACTCCCAGGATGGGATGAAGCCCAACTCCTGATTCAAGAAACCTTCTTAAGCTTCAATTCGGCGTTTCCTATCTTCGACGCTGCAATTTTTCAGAAAACTTTCAAGTCGAGCTATGAAAATAATAATCACTATAGCCCGGCCTGGCGGGCATGCTTAAACGTAGCTTTTGCCCTCGCGCATCGCTTCCGCGCCATGAAGACTGAGAACAACAAAATAGAAGATGTTCGCGCCTGTGGCTATCTTCAAAACGCTTTGGCTTTAGTAGGAGAGCTCTTAATGCTTAAAAACGAGCTCATGGCTGTGCAAGCACTGCTTGGCATGGCTATCCTGCTGCAAGGAACGCTGAATTCAGAGCCAAGCTCGATTCTGATATCGATAGCAGTAAAACTTGTATAGGGCATGAATCTCCATCGGTAGGGCCCCCAAATTGGGGTCACCGCTGCTGAGATGGAACAGAGAAAGCGTGTCTTCTGGCTTGTGTATATCTATGATAAAGATATCAGCATACGTACATATAATCCTCCAGCTCAAGACGACGACGACATGGATGTTGACCTACCTATCGAGACCATTGATTTACACCACGATCGTCTTAACGAGGTCAATTTCTATAATAATTATATTGGAATATCTATCATTCAAGGTCAAATCTACAAGCAACTTTTATCGACACGAGCCTAGAAATCCTTGGAGATCGACCGATTACGCACCGCGAAAGAATTGGTCACTACGCTAGAAGCCTGGAAGCAGAGTATTCAATACTTACTTCCCATTGAAAAATTTAATACTATACATAAAGCGCCTAGCTTCTTCATCTTGCTACATAGCGTTATTTTGAAGTTAACCTATTTTCATGCGTTGGATACTGTGCGTCGCCTAGCTCACAAGGCTGATCTTGATACGTTGTGTCTTACAGAAGCGCGAGAGTCGATGCTGCTTCTCCAGCTACTACCGTAGGGTGACTTTGCTCACATTTGGCTCCTTCTAGATATCATTATATCAGCTTGCATTCTCATGCTGATACATGCTATTTCTGGTCCAACAGCTACACAGTACGAACTAGAAGACTTAGAGCTGGTGGAACCTGTGTTCACCTTGCTAGGTTTCCTCAGCAACACCTCAAGGGCTCAAGATGTGGCAAAGATGGTAGAGTCCCTCGGAGCTTTAAAGAAAGAAGCAGAGGTGGCTAAAAACGCTATAGAGAAGCATGTTTGTGTTGATGAGGTGCCTGGAATAGGAAGTAAGAGCATACGATCATTGGAAGAATTTGTTGGGAGAATTTAGAAGCTGAGCTCAAAGAGATATGCGGAATTTCAAGCAACAGGACTTCACGGTGAGTGAGGCGCGCTACGACTTTAGCCTCACTGCTAGTCTCTAGGAACTAGTATAGCGATGACTCTTTATCGGTTTAACTCAATATTATGCTTACATAGGTGATGAGAGTCATTGCTTATCATTACCATAGTATTACTCTAGGTTAAGACTAACACCGTTACCTAACCTAATTTTACCCAGATATAAGTGGTGCGTGCCAGTTATTGCCTAAATTATTGGGTCAAAGTCGTGCGGAACAGTGCGCAAAGCTAACTTACATATGCGCAACAATCATCTTAAATATAAGCAGTTTCTAAGACTAAATTCCATCAGACCTGAAAGAATAGAATTCTATCGACGAATTAAAATTGACAGATCTGGGAGGATATAAAATTTAGAGAGCTCCTAGGTATTTCCGCTACATTTCACTTCCCTGCAACATCCATGGGAAACTCTACTACTCTATTACTAAATCCTGTATATTCGATTTTATGGCTCTAATAGCCTTACTAGGCAAGAACGGCCCTCAGATTTTCCGGTTCGGTCTCGGCCTTGCGGGTCTTAGTGGTGTCTATGGCAATTCTATCTCAGACAGCGAGCGGCTCGCCTTCCTCGACCATGCCTATGCCACTGGTCTGACCTTCTGGGATTCTGTAGATGTATATAGAGATAGCGAGGAACTGCTTGGGAAATGGTTCAAAGCCAATCCCGAGAAACGAGAAAAGATCTTCCTCGCGACAAAATTCGGCTTCCGGTTTACCAAGGATGGCGTTGCTGTTGATACTTTACCTGAGTACGTTAAAGAGGCCTGCGCATTATCTCTGAAACGTCTCTGGCTTAAAAGGATCGATCTCTTTTATGCTTATCGTGTGGAAGGAAAGGCGCCTATTGAGAAGACGGTTGCGGCCATGGTAGACCTACAGGCAGAAGGTAAAATTAAGCACCTTGGGCTTTCGGAAATCAGCGCTGCGACGTTGAAACGTACCCAAAGCGTTTATCCAATCAGCGCAGTGTAGGCCGAATACTCGTTATTTGCTCTGGAGATCGAGACGCTCGACCTCCTCCGAACGTGTCGTGAGCTCGGTGCCGCCGTTATCGTATATTCACCTCTCGGTTGCGGTTTGCTTACAGGCGCTATCCGCTCCCCAGAAGATTTGGAAGGTGACAACCGTAAAGCGCTCCTACGCTTTTCGAAAGAGAATTTCCCTAAGAACTTGGTGCTCGTAGACCGACTAAGCGCTATGGCTAGGGAGAAGGGGGTTTCTCCTGCTCAGTTAGTTCTGGCTTGGCTGCTGGCACAAGGCGACGATATTTTCCCTATTCCTGGCACGTCGAATACTAATAGACTAGATGAGAACGCTAAGGCTGTAGAGGTCCGATTAACAGAGGACGAAAAAAATGCGATTCGAAAGGCCTGCGAGGTGGCGGATGTTACTGGTGACTGTTATCAGAAAGAAATGATGTCTAGCCTTTTCGATAACACGCCACCTTTATAAATAGATCGTTCACTGCTATAGAAAAGATTATAGTGTATTATAAGTTATGCCTAGGCTTTTTTTAGTCAATTTAATAGACGAAAAACAGTTCATTATTGAAGTTACGGTAAAAGCCTAACTATATACATGTGAAACGGGAAGGCGCGTACGGAGGTGGACGCTTAGGGAGCTCAATATTCGTTTGTTAGACTAAGAAATATAAAGCTCTATAGCATAATACAGAGTGGTAACCATTCTCTTTGCATCTTACATGTCTGTGTATTTAGATACGAGCTCGAATATCATTTTCGATTATGTAATCTAGGTAAACGATTTTTGAAAAGTTTCTCTTCGTCTATGACATGAAACGTCTGAATCTCTTAAACATGCCTAATTGTCAGGAGGATCTATAGTATTATTCTATATAATGGTGATTACTTGGTAAAGCTCGTCGTAATCTAGAGCGGCCTTCATCTTATCCGAGCTGCCAACACGCTCCACGTCGTAGGGCATAGGAAAGGATACTATGACAGGCTACGATATGCCGGACCTCTGCCATGCATCTTTGCCCACTATGATATGGTAACGAAAGTTGAGAAGAAGTACCGTGTCATTATATGAGGGTCTGAAAGATATGATTGGTAGCTTAAAAAGAGATAAGAGGATGAGGCGCAAGGAAACTTCTTAAGAAGGGTTTACTACCCGTTACAGGGTCGGTGCTAAGCGAGTGAAGCGTGGCAGCCCGCATCGCCTTGCGGCTAGGGTGATGGAACTCACTCCCATGCAGATATCTAAGGATTTTTGCGTTTAGTGCTAGGTCTTAACCAATGATTTCGTGAGGCTTAGACAACTTAGGGATCAAAGTGCGCATGTCTTAGTGTTGGATCTCGGACCCTAAACCCTTTCAATTTTGCTTTTTTCAAGACCAGTTCCCGTCCGGAATTCCCCTGCAATCTAAAATTAACCTATATCAGGAAAAAATTTAATAGCTCGGACCAAGCCCTTAACGCTGTCTATAGTAAGATGTATGTTCTTATAAACAAGTACTGTTAAGCTTAATAAACAGCCCTAGGCGTTAACGTAGTTAAACCGCCGATTTGGGTACTCCACCTACTCGGCCATCCCACCAAAGTACGCGACGCCTTAATAGTGATTACTCAATAACTATAGGGTATTTCTGTATAGAGTTTGTAGGCGGACAATTTAGCACTCTCTACGCTGATTCCTTTTGTGTCCTTGTTTATAGCACTTGCTGCACGTTGGTAGTACTCGCTAGCGAGTTGGGCTAGTACCAGCCTGAGCAGCCTTTTTGCTTATGTCAATTACGATCAACGCTATAAAACATGATTAGCGTAATACAAGCAGGACTATAGATATGGGAGGCTTACCGGTGTATCTGTGGCGCAGTTGAAGTGATATAATCTGTTTCCTCCCAAGCTACCATTACAAATCCATTCGGATGTTAAACGGTCACTACTCTATAGAGCTATCCCGCTTAGTCCTAAAAGCGCGAAATAGAAAGGAAGATATTTACTTCAAGGTTCGTTTGACTACGTCTCTCCTGAGCAGACGCTACACCCAGGCAGGCGGCAATAAAAATAGGGGTGTGAACTCTCATAGTGCATGAGGAAGGAGCGCTTTCTACCATATATGGTGTTTCTAACCCTGTACGAAAAAGTAGAGGGATGAATTCTACAGAAACCAACTAATTAATACTGTAATGTCCCGAATAAAACTACCCAGCATCTTTCTGGCGTCTCTAGACCCGCTGATGCTATCAACGAAGTATCTTCGTACTGTTTTCGGAAAAGCTAGGTATAAAACTAATTGCTAATCTTGAAGGATTAATTAGATGACGTTGATGCTTCGAGAGTTTAAGATTAGACTATTTTAAGAATCTGTTATAGTTAATGGTTCGCTAGAGTCGAGACATTTGAGTCATTTTCGTTGCTGTTTTAACGGTTACCCAGACTTGGTAGGGCCTTCCAAGTTGACTTTGTTTAAGTATAGTTCCTATTCTATACCTTGTAAACGCGTCTGTTGTACTTTAACCAGAGCTGAAGATTTTGGTCCGTCGATATAACCATGTAGACATTAGAACAAGAGATGATTTCCTACTATGCGGTTTGGTCATCTCGAGGTCTGACAAAGCTCATCTTGTGGTTCTTTTTCTGTCCTTATCTCGGAAGCTGCTTGCGTACAATGTTACTGTTGCGCATATATATATATTTAGCGTTGCGTGCTATACCGCGCGACTTTGACTAAGAGTTTCACGTGAAGTTCGACACACATCACCTACGTTCGAACTAATATAAGGCCAAGTATTAATAGGGAGGCTCTAAAATCGTGTTGATTTGCTTAACTTTAGACGGAAGCTACTAGGGAGGCTGGGGAGGTTTTCGTGATAATGTGCTAGCGTTGCGCGCCGATTCATATTACACGTTACGTGCCGCTTCCCTATAAGGTATAGCTTGCGTACTGTAAGTAATAAAAGTGAGCTGGACGAATTATGCTGCAACCATCTACGACATACCTTGAAATACCCCTCTCATACTGCGCCAGGAGTGACGTGCGTTCCGACTCAGTATCCTAACACAAATACCGCTCCGATGTATCTCGATGCTGATGTAGACGTCGACGTGTATGATATAGCCAACGCGAATGCTAGCAGTGACAAGTATACTACAGGGCAGCACTACGCACTGATCCAGGTTAGCGTTGCGCGCTCCTTTCCCCCAATATTGTAGCTTTCGTAAGCGACAGGGGTGACTCGGACGAATTCAATGTTCCTAAATGGTAGTAGTAACAAGGTTCGATTGTATGTAGCTAGTGAAAGTAGCGCAAAACTAGGACCTGTTTGGCGTTTAAAAGCTATACAGTCCACCCGTGAACCATTTTGCTCAGGCAATCAACTTCTTCTACATTCCTAAGACGAGTTAGAAGAGTAAATAAGTAGTCTTCTAGTATAACCCTAGACGATAGAACCAGAAGTATGCTGCATGAATAATGTTGGAATGTGTGGTGATAAGTACAATGTTGATTGTAGTGTTTTATCAGAAGCGGCTAGGTCAAAGGTGCTGCCTATATAGGACTAGTGCGCTCCTGCCGTATACCGGCGAGCTCTTCCCCCAGCACTGTCTTGTTCGGTTAGCGTTGCGCGCTGTGCCGCACATGTAGATCGATTTGTGTCAGCAATGGTAATAATTTCAATTATTCTACCGGTCCCAATCCCCACCTCTAGCCCGAGTAAGGTTGGTTACCGTTTTATTTTGAGCGTGTTCTTCGTCATCTTTTTATTTAGCAAACAGTTTATACTATATATCCGGCAATACCAACTTGTCAAGTATGGATTATAGCTAAGAGCCGCACTCGTTAGTCCCGATGTAAATGTTCAAGATACGATTAGTCTTTTAGGAATAGTTGTACAAGGTGTTTAAAACCCCGTCAGCGATAGCATTATATCATATATCCCTTACAGCCCTTGAGCCAAGAGGTAAGCTTATTAATATAGGATCTTTTTCTTGTCTTTGTCTAATCCTAAAACCTCAGCCGGATCTGCCGCGGCTGCTTCCTTCCAATAGGGATTCTCATGAAGTACCAGTGTATTGCTGATCATCTTTATAAGGGGTTAGTAACTAGACCTGAAGATAGGGGAGAATCAGGCGTACTTGTATAGTATGAGCGCTAGCCGTAACCGAGTTATCCGCAGCCGTTGCAACTGAGACAATGGTAATGACGAATCGGAGGTGGCTTAAGACCTTCATTTTGGGTTGACTTGTGGAATTATTGCGGAAAGTAACTTTGAACGAACTTTGGACGCTTTTAATGTAAGAAATCTTCGTACAACCCCCGTGGGTGAGGTGAATGTATAGGCCTCATCCAAGCAATAGCTCGCTGACGCCATCTAAATTAGATACGTCTGGGTTATCCCAAACTGCAACTCCGATTGGCGTTATTTATCGTCCAAATATATTTATTCAGCACTATGTTCCGAACCCTGTACACTTATCAAAGCCCACAGTAAGCAGCCGAGGTCCCCACACAACATTCGCGGGGAACAGATGGTAACACGACAGATCGGAGTTCTACAGAGGTGAGATTTATAAGCTTCTGTAATTGTTAAAAGCTTCGTATATATAGTAAGGCGCTTTTATTACGCAGAGACAGCACGAGTGGCGTCCCAAAATATCTCCACGCTCCAATGCTTTTCACTTCGCCTGGACTCTAACCTGTGTAATCTCGATTCTTCTCATGCTACTCGTTCTAAACAACATCAGAATTCAATACCACTACGAGCTAAAAAGTACTCCATCTCCTAAAAACCCGGAATCAATTTATCACCTCGTAACTGTTGAGCCGCTCCTAACGGAACAACCTCTCACGCCCGAAACATCGGTAATATCCGTAAAATATGGACCGTATACCACCGCGCCGCAGAGCATGCGGCCCCAAGAAGTAGTCTTCGATGCCCCTAAGCCTTGCACAAATTGCTATATAGTGGCTATGCATGCACTCTTGCACGACATTAATGGCACAGAGATATTCACCGACTCCGGCGTATGGCTTCACCACATTATCTTCTTCAACACGGGCCGAACCGATCTTGTATGTCCGCATATAGCTGGCGAGCGCTTCTATGGCGGAGGAAATGAACGTTGGACGCGGAGATGGAATTCTATCGGGCCTTGGGGATATAAGATTGATGAAGATAATGTTTGGATTATTGTCGTTGAGTTGATGAATGACGCTGACGTGGAAAAGACAGTTAACATTATTGTACAGTAGGGTGACATAAAAAACGACTAATTAAAAAAGATACCATTTTTAAAAGGCTATATCTCAGCCAATTTTAATACTATAATAAAAAGAAAACTAGATTATTAAAGAGAAAAACTGGGAGTTTAATTCTATAATTAATAATCTTGATTAGTCAGTATATTCGAAGTAAGATAAATTACTAAATATAGAGAATAAAAAAACTAAAACTTTACCTATAGATTACTTTTTTCCATATTTATATTTTTAGCTATAATTCTTACTAATTATAGATTACTAATTCAAGTTTCTATAATTAGCTTCATTAGTAATTCTATAAAGTATTAAAAGAATTATTATAAATTTAAAAATAAGCTTATATAATTACGTAAGCAGATTTATAATCTAGATTAGTAAGATTAT
>Ga0247757_10000702_pt1 | contig 26655 bp, 26 predicted proteins | sample UWRJL126311R4_FD_180929 | JGI IMG/M metagenome (GOLD analysis project Ga0247757, IMG submission 180929) | Plant litter microbial communities from Arlington Agricultural Research Station in Wisconsin, United States - UWRJ-L126-311R-4 | ecosystem: Environmental > Terrestrial > Plant litter >...
TAAAAGTTTTGCTCACCCTTCGCCTTCTCTTCTGCGATAGCTTCCCTGTAAGCATCTACAGCGGCTTTGCCAGCCTCAGTAGCGTACCCTTTGCCCCACGCTTTTTGAAAGAAGGCATAGCCAATGGATCGCAAGTTTATTGGTTTTACAGCATCGCCATTGGGAAATGGTGGTAGTGTAGGCCCACCTTTCTGGGCCCGCAGACCAATGCTTCCGATATGCTCCCCCGGATGCTCAGAATTCGAGTCTTTGGTGAAAACCGCATAGATTATGTTGTCAAATTCTGTGAGATGCTGAATAAACCATTGTTGACTCTCTTCGATACTATGACATTTTCCATGGAGACTAGGGAGTCAATATATCGTACGTTGAATGGATGGTAGTGCAGAAGCATACCTCCAACTAGTGGTTATGTCATCAGACCAATCTTCGTGGAACCATTGCACATGCTGGGAGCCTGTGGAGGTGTCGGTGAGGCGGATTAGGCGAAGTCTAGATGTTTCTATCTCCGGTACTATGTTGACATTCATGCTGACTCTTTTCAACACGGACACTTCTAATTATCGAACAGTTGATTGCTAAGTGAAGTGCGCTGGAATTCTGAAAGTGCTGTGCCTCAGAGCATAAGGCCGAAAGATCCGAGGCTTATCTGCCTTACTTATAGTTGACTTCAAAATGGGTTGACTTAGAAAATAGGGTTCAAGTCAACTTTATGATAACTGCAATAACTGCAATAACTGATGGACTCGAAAGTAGTGCAATGTGCCTTTGAGTCATCTCTACCGTGCCTCTGAGTCATCTCTACCATGCCTTTGAGTCATTTCCAGGAGTTGATGCCCGGCTAAGTGAGGGGAAGTAAGCTGACATCTCTACTACGCTAAAAATGTGCAGGGTCTCGCGTCATCACGTGCTATCGCAGTACTCGCATTTGGAATTTAGGAATGATAAACAAGTCGAAACAAGGTACCAGGTACCACCATGAATAGACCCTTTGTTTTACGCTTCCACCTTAATTGAAACCATCTTCAAGGGCCCTTATTCTATATCCGACTTTTTCGGTTCCACGAAAGACCTCGTTGCCTTCAGCTAGAATCCGTTCCCACCACAAAGGCATTACTTTTATTCGCTATTGTCCCTTCAACATACAGTCCTAAAAACGGTCTATAAAATACTTTATCTACGCTACAATCTCTGTCATTAGGTTATCTGGCCATCTCGGCTGGTCAATGCCATTTCCTCTTGTCCCAACGTTGTACCTCAATTGCACTGCACCATCCGGGAACTGTATCACCGGCTTGATCGCCGCTATGACTTCTCCGATTGCTCCTGAATACCTCGCTTCAAAAAAGTCAGGGTTGAAAAGGATAGACCCGGAATTTTGCTTCAACATGGCCATATAGCGACCAAGTGTATACTGCATGTTGTGGTTGTGTCTGAATACTTGCTTTCCATTTCGAGACCAGAGGTCTTCCCAAACTTTTGGAGGGTACACGCCCACGCTATTCACAAGCCATTGGGAATAATAGTTCAGTGCGACCTGAAGCATTAGCGAGGAAGATGGCTGGGTATTTCTCACTCACATCAACCTTGTAGGAGCCGCCTTCTGCACCACGTCTAAGAATAGCGCCTAGAACAGCAATTACGCCTGCAGTTCCAGTACAAAAGTCCGAGTTAGGAAAGACCGGTGTGACAGGCTCGTCATTGCCCATTGCCCGGCCGAACTCCATCGAGACCCCACAACAAGCATCCGAAATCTGTTGCCATCCTGATCGATATGACCATGGGCCATACCAGCCATAGCAATTCTCACGTACAACAATTAAGCCTCTTTCGCGATCCTTGGTAAGGTCCAGAAGCCCCTCAAATGAAAATCCATATTTGTCCAAGACACCAGGCCGGTAGCCTTGAACAACAATGTCTGCTTCTCGGACTAGTGCGCGAAGCTTCTCTCGGTCTCCTTCTTTTCGAAAATCGAGACTAGCATTCCATTTGCCCCAATTAAGATCGCAGTGTAAGCCAGACATGTCTGTAATGTGTGAAGCGGTGATTCTCATGACACTCGCTCCCAACTCAGCTAGTCCCCGAGTTACTGCAGGTGCAGCAATTACCCTCGTTAAATCGACAACTTTGAGCCCAGCAAGCGGTCGTGCGGGACATGTTTCTGGTATTTCAGGCCACCAACATGGTGGCTGTTTCTGGTTTTCCACGGGGTGAACTTCGTAGAGGCCAACATGTGCATTTGCTTTACCATGTTCGCTGTTCTTAAACTCTTCGGTCGTCCAGCATATGGTCCCAGCTTGCTTGTATGCGTCGGAGGCAAGCTTCTGAATTTCTTCTGAATCTATCTGAGCTACCTTCTCCTGGTAAGGTTTACAAGACTCTTCGTAGGAGGTGACGTCCATGGTGTGTGGAAGGCTCAAGCTATCCTGCGTGGGACCTGCGTTCATACTACCATGAAGATGGAAGTACCGTCCGTCCTTGCACTGGTAGATATTAGTGGCACCAGCCCTATAAAAGAGTGGGCCTTTTCGGTGCAGGTCGCAATCCCTGAAACATTTATCGTACGCTGCCTTTCCTTCCGGTGTAAACATGGAAGAAAATCCAACCGCCTTTCCTTTGGGATCAATTGTCCAAAGAAGGACAGACATGATAAAAAGCTGAGCATGGTCTCTATTAAGTATCTATGAGCTTCTCTTCATGTTGATGAACTCTCTTCATGATGGGTACTTACGTGTTGATAATAGCTTTCTGAGGCTCGATACCATACTTTCTCTTTAACAATACATTGATCATGGCAGCCTCAAGACCCTTCAACGCTGAAATACTCTCGGCAAACCGCCAATTTATAGGTATGCTGGGCCTCTCGCTCCCTACAAATTCGATCTTTTGAGAGCATTCCTCAATCTCACGAGGGAGTGACTGAGCAATTAGTGGATTATGAAGAACACCCTCTTGAAAGATTCTGTTTGTTTCACAAGGAATAGAGTATGCAGTCTCAGGTTCTGCTGCGCCATTCGGCTGTGCGTTCGCTCCAATTGTCGCCATATTGAAATTGCTAGCTGCGGTGTATACTTTTCAATACAGTTCTCTTATATTATTAGCATCGCGCCGAGCTCGGCCCATGTGACATCCTCCATACCGACATGCTCGGGTGTTTTGTTGCCTAAACGGTCTTTTTTCGCAGTGGTAAGAGAGTTATAGCCGACTTGCTGTTTCACACCCGAGCCTCGGTCGAGTCGTCGGGTACGAGTTGTGCATCCGACCAATCATTAGCGTTCCCCGCACGCTTCTTGAGCTCCCCAGCGACACACTAAGCAACGCGGTAACCCTAGTTATAGCGAGGTATATGTCTAAGGCGCCGCAGGCTTCGGCTTTAGTACGTATGGTTTGAAACTACAACGAAAGAGCATTTCACCAGCTACAACTAGAGTTGTGTCTCAGCAGTTTGCTTCTCTCTATGCTATTAGACAATTCGGGAACAATGATTTCGATAGATTATAGCCAACGGTGGGTGGCAAAGCACAGGAAGAGGGCCGTGAGGATAGCAAATTGCTCGGGATACAAAGGCACGTGGCCATCTAGAGTACAACAGCATAATGCTAACCTACTGTAAGCCGACCCTGGTTATCATATGCGATATCAAGCAGAACTCGGTGACGTGGACTTCATCACTGGTGACTACCTTGCCGAGGTGAACATTGCAGAAAATGCTCAGGCTCATGCGGCTGGTAAGCATCCAGGGTGGGAGCAGACGTGCTGGGAAGGGATAAAGCAGACGATCGATATATTAGCGACGAAGCACATCAAAGTCATTGTAAATGGGGGTGCCCATAACCCCAAGGGGTTGGCAGAGAAGGTCCAGAAGCTGGTACGCGTAAATCATTGAATGTGTTACCAGCCACTGACCGGAAAATAGGTTTCAAGTAAAGGGCTGGCACTGAACGTAGCTTATGTATTAGGCGATAACCTACATGACGAAATGGCGAGCATTCGATCAAAAGGCCTCCCTCCTCACTTAGACTCAAACAACAAACAAGTTCAGTACGCTAGCCACACACTTGATCTTTTAGAGAAAGAGAACAAGCCTATCGTGAGCGCAAACGCGTATCTGGGGGCACGTGAGATTGTTAAAGGACTAGAACAAGGTGCTGATATCATCATTGCAGGCAGAGTGGCTGACGCAAGTCCTGTAAGCTTCTACTTGACCTTTCTCGTAATAGACAAATCACAGACTCACATCCTCTAGGTTATTGGCGCAGCATGGTTCTGGCACTCCTGGTCTGATACCGACTATGATGAACTTGCCGGCGCTCTTATTGCGGGACACCTTATTGAATGTTCTGGATATGTCACTGGTGCAAACTTCGCTGGTTTCTATGAGTATCCTTTTGACGACTTGTTTGACCTTATTTTTGGCATTGCAGAGGTAGAGAAAGACGGTACATGTGTGGTCACCAAACACGACGCGAAGAAAGGCTTTGTCAGTGAGGACACTGTTAAGTGCCAGTTTCTGTATGAGTTGCAAGGGAACATATATCTGAACAGTGACGTAAAGGCAATCCTAGACGATGTCCAGATCAAGCAGGAAGCTAAAAATCGGTAAGTTTGAAGCAGCAAAGATCTATTCAAATTTAACGCTGACCTCGAAATCCAGTGTTCGTCTTTGGGGCATCAAAGGCGCTCCTCCTCCACCCACAACCAAACTCGCCATTTTTTATCAAGCAGGATTCCAGTCTGAATTTGTTGTCAATGCTACGGGTTATGCTACAGCTGAGAAATTCGATTTTTACGAACGCATGCTCAAATTCGGTCTAAAACGACTTGGAATACTCGACCAATTTGACGTGTTAGAGTTTCAACGCATAGGTGTGCCTGAAGCTAATCCAAGAAGTCAGCTGAGAAGCACGACTTATCTTCGCGTCTTTGCTGAGGCGAGTGAAGAGAGGGTGAATTTGGGACTCGCGAGTTTGCTGAGTGAGTTTGCTATGCAACACTACTCAGGCTTTCATTCGACGAGCGATTTCCGTACCGCAATTCCTAGGCCATACATATCATACTATCCAGCTATACATCCCCAATCAAACCTCAAGACATCGATAAATTTACTTCAATCGAATGATAACAACGAAACACAAACGTTGAGTATACCTACAACACCGCCACCCAGATTTGAGGAAATGGGGAAGCGTGAGAGCTACGAAACGAAGAACCCAGTGTCAATTTCTTCATTTGGACGCACAGTTGCCGCTCGTTTAGGCGACGTTGTACTTGCGCGCTCTGGAGACAAAGGTGCAAATGCGAACATCGGGTTTTTCATTCCCACTGTAAGGCCTTATTTTCATATTGTTTTGGATAAGTCTTGATTGCTAACTAAAGCCTCACACTAGTCTCTGCCATCTTCATATCCATCGTCCTCTACTCTCTATACTGAGATATGGGACTGGCTGCGCTCATACCTGACAATTTCCAAACTCAAGGACATGATGGGAGAGAGCTGGAAAGACGCATTTTTTGTGGAAAGGGTAGAATTCCCAAAGATATATGCGGTACATTTTGTCGTTTACGGGGTTTTGGGAAGAGGGGTGAGCGGAAGTAGTCGACTAGACGCATTCGCCAAGGCAATGGGTGATTGGTTGAGAGATGTTGTTGTTGACGTACCAGTAAAATTTTTAGAGAGTAAAAGGAGTATTAGTGGGACTGAACTCGAAGAAAAGAGTAAGTTGTAAATGGGCATCTTGAAAATAAGCCTTCTTCCTCAACGCCCATCACGCCCATCAGGTAGAATCTGTGTACCTGGCGCCATTATAGCATTAATTATTCTAGAAAACACTATTTGATATTCCTATGCAGTCATGCAGATAATCAGAAACAGTCTTAAGTATTTCTATCAATGCAACGGTGAAGCATATTTTCCAGCATCAACCCCTTTTGGAAGGGCTGTCTACACCGCTTATAAGAAGTTCAAAGTTCTATCCATGAAGTATACCGAACCTTCATAATCTGTGTGTCTCAGCACACCCGGTGCCTCTTTCACATACCCTGAGCTCGCCTCGCTGGTCCAGCTTTTCGTAATTTCTGTCACCACCGCATCCCGGCTCTTCAGGAAGCTGTTTAGCTAGGAACTACGTACACCTGGTAGACTACCTTCCGCTTCAAGGTGCTCGAGTTTGTCTTTTAGTGGCGAGCTCGGGGGCACAGCGCCTTCGAGAGGAGAGTACAGCTTCTGGGTTCTTACAGTGCAAAGTCGAATGCTTTCGGTCGGAGGCTGTGACATGTAGTCTAACGCGCGACCTACTGTTGTGATGTGTTCCATTTTGGCCTTAGCGTCTGCGCGTTTGAAGCCAGATTTAGCAATAATATCATCATCATCATCATCATGGAATGTCCTGAACTTAGCGTCGTTGATATTTTGGCGTAGGAAAACGAGGTCTTGGTTCGCTTAAGGATCCATGCTATTCACTAATGCTTCCGCCCATGTTTTGTTGGCAGTATTCGATGGAGGAGTAAAGAAGAAGGTTTTCATGTCAAAAAAGAGAGACTTGCTTCGGCCTAGAGATGGTGCAAGAACTGTATAACCCAATTTCCTTCATACATATGTTCAGCTGAAAAACTAGGGATAGCGGCATTTAGCATTACGGCCATCATTGTGATCTTATAATCTAAGCAGTCGTGGGAGTTGTGCACCTGGTACCAGCCATGGATGGAGACGGTGTGTGGTTCCTTGATATGTGATGTCCATGCTAGATATTCTAAGGAGAGTAGAAAGTATCAGGGCCGCGGATAAATTCACACTTAGGCCGAAGAATTCTTATAAGTAGTTGTGGTCACTTTCGTTGGGCTAGGTTTCTTGGGTCGATTTTGACTTATTGTTTCCGCAATGCTTTTCGTAGTTTTAGTTCTTGACTTAGGCTTTTGAGTCTTGATGCTGGTGGCGCTAGAGCAGCGTGTTCACCTTCACCGGCATTGTTAGGAACGAAGGCTAGATATTTCAAAAAGAGTAGCCATTCACGAGATTGGGGATGAAATTAGCTAATGCGAAAAAAGCTAGGCAGGCTAATGACTTGTGTAAAGAGATTTCTTCCAAAAAGGATCGGCTTCTTCACCTTTAGTAACTGCCTGAGCGCTGAGTCCCACATCAACACTGGCATTGATGTTGGTCCTAAGAGTCTTCCTGGTATCACACACCCTAGCGGAATCGGCCATTTCAGCAGAAATAACTTGGATATAAAGTAACTGGAGGTTGAGTCTAACATTTTAGTCCTTGTCTAGGACAATTAGCTCTACCCTGCTGTTGCATTGGCAGATGCCTCCGATTTGATATTAGGCTCACAGAAGGTCTTGGCTGAGCCCTCAACCTTCGCATTTGAAGGAGGTAGTATCGAAGTGAAGGTAAGTCTCCATTCTGAGAATTTGTCAATTTTCGAATTAGGGAGATCAATCTTCACTGTTGCAAGCATTTAAAAGTGCTATATGGGAACTGAAGCCAGTTTCAGCTAGGCCTGCCCATTCCTCTATTATGAAAGTAGCAAAACTCGGCGCATTTCTCGACGTAGATGTCGGCTTTACAAACTCCATACCATCAATCACAACTTTCACAACAATTTTCTGCCAGCGGCGAGCTTTGGCGAGTGTAGCATGTTCCGTCGGTGCGGGCTGGATGGGAGCGGCGATATCTCCGGAAGCAATTGTCACGGCGGCGAATTCCAATTTGAGCCACAACATGTACGAACCACTGCATCCACATTCGGTGTCCACCCATCAACAGCAGTTGAAAATAAATTCATATTGTAAGCAGCTAGGGCCATGTCACATGATGGGTTCTCGCTATATAAGAGCGTCAAACATGTCTTCTACACATAGACTTCTACAAAGAACTACACAAATAACTACTTAGAGTAGCTATCATCATGTCGAAGGCTACTACCGTCATCCTTCAAGGCCCACAGAGCTGGGACCTCTGGCTTCACATCCTAGAACAAGAATCCATCAACGCTGACGTGTAGGTGTACATAGAACCTGACACCAACCTAGAGCCACCATCAAGGCCTCTACCCCCAGTCAACCCCACTGCAGCTACTCAGGAAGATGACGCAGCAGCTGCTGAACCCAGCCCGGCTACACAACCTGGAGATCCTACAGCACCTCCTACAGTAGTACTTACACCTGAACAGACTACTGTATATGCTGCGCAGATGAGTCTCCACCATACAGAGCTCAAGGGATAAGAAGAACCACTCGTGATAGGGTTGTTGAATGCTGACGAGTACACGGCGTAGGTCTCGTGGAACTGATGTGGAACAGGATCGTCGCCAGCGTCGATTTCTATCGAATCAGAATCTGGTGGCTGCGTTCTATGACGCTTGTATCGCTTATTCTTCTCTCGAATCTTGTTGAGTAGTCCTCCGCGATTCTTAGCCTCGAATTCTGTGATTTTCTTGGCTTTTTCAGGGTCTAGGAGGAATCCTTTCTGTCGCTGTGTTTCGTCTATATATGGGCACTGGCCCCAGTAGTGCATGTCACCACATAGACATGGCTTCGAGGGTGTATTGTGGTGAGTTCTTTTCTTCTTGTTGTATGGTGATTGCTCGTTGTTCAGAGTTGGTGCTGTATGTGCTGCATGTGCTCCGTAGGATCCGATTCTAGTAGCAGTTCCATGATTCGTGCGATAGTACCGTAGGTATTCTGCGAGCATGTTGTATAGTTCTTGCTTACTATTGCTAGGTATAGTAGATTTCTCTGCAGCGTATATCCTGCGACTGAATTCTACAGTATAGCTGATGTCGATCTAAGAGATCGCCTTAACTAGATCTCTATGAGAGGAATACTCTGATACTTCTGGAAGGTTGAGCTGTTTTACTTGAGTGTATGCTGTCTCGAACCTAGATGTCTAATCCTCGAAGTTCTCTCTGCGTGAGTGGAATACCTTCGCTATATTGTACGCTAAATGAGCTTGATACTTACGATCAATTCTAGATTATAAGCATCTCCTAGTTAGAACCCTGAGTTGTTCACGGATAGATTTGTAATATTTGATCTCCTCGATCAGATGTATTGCTATCGTCGAGTTGATGTGGCGTTATATCTGCCCGATCTTTTCTCGAGTTCTTCTATGTTCCTTGAGCTCTGTATGGTGGAGACTCATCTGTGCAACATATATAGTAGTCTACTCAGGTGCTGTAGGTTCTCCAGGTTGTGTAGCCGGGCTAGGTTCAGTAGCTGCGGCGTCATCTTCCTGAGTAGCTGCAGTGACAGTGGGGTTGACTCGGGGTAGAGGCCTTGATGGTGGCTCTAGGTTGGTGTCAGGATCTATGTACACCTACACGTCAGTGTTGATAGCTTCTTGTTCTAGGATGTAAAGCCAAAGGTCCCAGTTCTGTGGGCCTTGAAGGATGACGGTAGTAGCCTTCGATATGTTGATAGCTACTCTGAGTAGAATAGCTTGTTAAATTAATATATAGAAGGCGCTAAGCCGGGCTTATAACAATGAGGAAGTAGCAAGTGTAAAGAATTAAATATATTAATTAAGTATGTAATTCTATGTAGAAGTCTATGTGTAGAAGACACGTTTGACGCTTTTATAATAGCGAGAACCCATCATGTGACATGGCCCCAGCTGCTTACAGAACTACACAAATAATCAATACATACAATTCTTCACACTTGCCACTTCCTTACACATATCGAATCCCAAAATGTGATCTACGGTGAAGTCAGGTCCTGGAAGCATGATACCTTGCGTCAGCCAGCTAGACCGGAAGACAGCGACGAGCGACGAGCGACGAGCGACAAAGAGTTACACGAAGGGGAGAAGAGTGTATATATATGCACGGACCATTTCACGTGATCACGCATCATGGCAAGTCGCGTCCTTAGAAAGCGTGCTCTACTCACTATCCACTCAGCACAGTACAGTTCACTGGGTATCATGGCTCATACGCTCTCGCCGGAGGACTACCGAACACTTGGTGTATCCTTTTATAAGTCGAAACAATATGACAAAGCCATCGAGGCCTTCACACATGGTATTAACGCCTCCATTGTTCCCGCCGCGACGTTGTTAGACTATCGCGCAGCCGTGTACGAAAAGCTCGAAAATTTTGAATTGGCCGCGAAAGATGGTTACAACATGATCCGGGCACACAAGAAGGACGTGAAGGGTTATCTGCGTGTGGGGAGCACATTTCAGAAGCAGAATAAGCTCGACCGGGCACTTAGGATCTATAATTACGGATTGCAGAACGTACCCATTACACATGAGGACTTCAAGGTACATTGGTATCGTGTAATTTATCTCTACTATGCTGACATGTGCACAGCTATTGCAAAGAAAGCGGGATCGACTTACGCGCATGTTATCCCCACCAAATGCGCTGGATCCGCTTGTTGAGCTCCCAAAAGAGCTTATGGACTTGATCGTTCATTATTTACCCTTCAAAACACAGGTATGTATCTGGCGATCCAAGGAAGTGAGGCAGAGAACGGTTGCCAACATCTGTTCCAGGTTAATTGCCTTCGTGTGAGCAAAAGCTGGCAGGTCTATCTGTCAAAGGAGTGCAAGTTCTGGACGCATATCGATCTTTCAGACGCCTCCAAGACTGTTTCCTCCTCCTTCCTAACAAAGGCCGTTCGTTACAGCCAGAACAAGTTACATACCTTGACTTTACATCGCGCACCGCACCTGCCTTTCCTTCGCAATGTCGGCCGGGTCTGCAAGAGCTTACACACCATAAACATCATATCCTTTCCGCATACGCTCTCAGATACCTTGGTTAGTGCTGTGCAGTTCGCTCAAAATCTGCGCAAGCTCTTGATCATCCCATGCGTGACTGCAGACGCGGTGATCCAAATTCTGAGGAGACGCCCGGAACTTGAGTCATTGGAGATCAAAAGTGTCCTGTTCACAAGAAATGGGACAGGGAGATCTTTGCCTCGATACTGGCAAGGGGGTCCATTTCATAGCCTACACACACTTGCTATGAACGGTGTGGAACCAAATGGGCAGTTCGATTTTGGGCTTCTGACCCTCGCTCCAGCACTGCAATCACTGACGGTGATTAAGATTCCAAGTTCCATACTTAAGTCAGATCAGTTATTTCACTCGAAGTTGACTTCGCTCGTTTTGAAAAAAGTCGGAGCGCATGAGTTTCCTCTATTACCACCTACGCTTAAGTCCTTGAGCCTCCATTCGGTTGTACTCCTCACATGGAACAATGTGTTGAGATCACGCTTGCCCGAACTCACCTACCTTGATCTTTCAGAGGTTTGCTTGTCACCGGAATTTCTTGAATATCTCCTGGATCTGTACGAAGACGACGATGGTACCCAACACGCCTTGAGCGACGCTAAACCGCTTCAACATCTTTCTCTCAGCGGCACCTTGGATAGTCCTTTTGATGAGAAAAACTCGACGGTAACTGCGCATCTGCTGAAAAGTAAACGAATTCTTACGCCTTCTCTCATGTCGCTGAGGGTCCCCTTCCTCCCGTTTCGAGATGACGATGCTAGGGCTCTAATAGCTAGCGATGCTACCAATCTTTCCTCTATTAACCTCTCTTCTACCAAAATATCTGGTGCTGGACTCAAGACGCTTGTTGATGGGATGCCTCGCCTGGAAGTTGCTAGGCTTGATCATTGTCGGAACTTGAGTAGCAGAGATGCAATAGAGTACGCTCAAAGCAGGGGTGTTCATGTGCATTATACGATGAATGAGCACATAGGGCTAGCAAACGGTCGTAGCGTGCGGTACTAATGAACGATGGAAGGACCAGATAGGCTTTACACTTACGTAGGGAGGTCTGTTGGGCCTGGGTAAAAAAGCTACTCATTAGTATACACCGAATTTGAGTCCTGTTCGATGTGCTTTGCATCATTGGGAGGTGGTCATGATTAATGTTGCTCATGAATACATGTCAAGGTTAGGTTATATTAAGGACTAGTTATGTGTACTAACTGAGTTCCCGACTTTTGGCTACCTACTTCTTCATCGGTAAGCCATGTAAAAAAAATGATATGAAGACTGTGTTCATAGTGGTCTTACAAAGTGGCTCTACAGTACAATTGTCGGGAGCTAAATGAAAGCACACGAGCTCCGGTCCCGCCAGCTTTCGTCCCAAAACCTTCGAGATTTTTTCTTTGTACGATCTTCAAGTTATCGCACAGCAGGGGAAACAATGCTGTCTTTGAGATCTATTTGGTGTATTTGAGACGAAAGTCTCGTTTGTGAATTAATTCAGCCAATTTATTCAGCCAATGAAAGCACGGACCAATGGCGATGACACCACAGCTCTACTGGCCGTTCAGTTGCTCTCCATTAACAGCCACAATGTAGCCCACCTGAAGTTTGTTCTAAACCAACACAGCTATCAGGCTCAATGCCGACACGCGCAATCAAAGCCATATTCTTCACGCGTTTCCATCATGAAAGAGGTAAAGAGAGTGGCCTCCCGCACCGTCTACTGCTAACATGAAGTAGGCTCCCACGTTCTCCACCAAGTTCCAGAAGGCAGTATAACGCCGTCTTCCGCGCCTTCCGCTTTGAGACAGCCACTGCTCTCATTTGACTCCATCACGTCTTACCTAATTCCCAACCAACAGTTCTGCGACCGTCTACTTACATTTTGCGTCAACCATTACCGTGTCATCGGATATCCAGTATGCATCAGAGAAGGGCGATACAGCCGCAACGAATTCATCTTCAATTGGGCATTAGTTGTAGAAGAGAGCGTAGGCGACTGGGTGGCGTATGGCGAGGTGGTGAGGAAGGTGGGGCGGTTACTGCGGGGGCTGGAGGAACAGAGCGGTTTTGTGAGCAGAGAAGAAGACGGGATGGGAGTCTGGGATGATGGTTGCGGCTTTGGGGAGGGTGTTCCTGGTGGGAGCAAGGTGCACGCACTCTGCGAGATGGTATTGGAGGATTTGAACAATTATGCCGAGTGCATGATCCCGATTGGTACGTCGATCTACTTCAAACCCCAAAGCTCTACTGACCGTATTTCTCAGACGACTCTAACACTGTTAACCTCAAGCTGTTTCCCACACGCCCACCACCACCACCCATCTATGCCCATCAAGTTCCAGTCCTCACTATATCTCTCGCCACTCTATCCCGTCCCGTATCTTCTGACCTCACATTGACCCGTGTCCTCCCCTACATCGATGGCATTAACTCAGTCGCGCAGATTGCACAGCTTGCTGATACCGATCTGTCTCTTACTCGTAAAGCTATTCAGCACCTGGTTTATTACGGCTGTCTTGTGCTGCTCGACATTTTCAGTTTCAGTGCCGTATATGCTCCGAGCGCGGAAATTGGAGGGTTTGTGGTGGACGAAGCATTACGAGACGAATGCGCACGATATGTGCGAGTGCCTAGGGTACGGTGGGGAAGCAGTGCTAGCAGGCTGGGGAGTGAAACTGAGAAAATGACGCGTGAAGACCGAGAGCGACTGTCAATATCTTCCGCAACATCTCAGCAGAGCGATGCACTTTCTGCGACGGACACACAAGCAACCGCCACGCTTCCCGATGACAATGAAAAAGAGGACATACCACACGAAACCCTTATAACGCTGTACACGAGTCTGCACCAGGGCTTGACGTTACGCAACTGGGTCCTTGAGAACCTTGACTTATTGAGCAGCATCGACGTACGCCGTCTCATAACCTTCGGTGTCATTAAGGGCTTCCTATATCGTGTACACAAATACGCGATCGCAACATCCACCTCTTTACCCCCGGCACCCCCTACATCACTTCAATCTCAATCCGTTCCAGCATCTACTGCCCCGTCAACCCACGGCCATGCCTCGGATACTTCCACAATTCGCGGTGCTGCCGGTTTGCACACTACCTCGCATCTCCCAGCGCACCTTCATCACAAACCCTCACTAGCGTCCACCACCAGCTTGTTCGTGCCTGGTGGGGTCAGCGAGCGGCGCATAGAAGAGATGAATAGGTTGGAAGAGCTCAGAGCCAAAGATAGTGACTTGGGTCTACCACTGCTCCGATTCTTGGATGGCATGCATTGCTTTGATGAAATGTGTACTGAATTGGGAATGCCAGAAAGGATGGTTGAAGGAAAAGTCAAGGGAGCAGGTGAAGTACAAATCTTCAGCCGATGATAGGAGCAGTGCGGCTAGGTTGGTCAACAAAGTTGATGCACAAGGAATCATACATGGCGCGTTTCTTGCGTTCACTCAGTTCGCGGGTGGCAGAGGGCTTCGTGCAGTGTATCGCTAGACTTGTTACATGTTTTAAAAAGCCAACCGCATCGTTACGCTTGGGTCTGTTGTAGCATTTGCCATGTCTCCCGTGGGTATACTTGCCACCTGCCTAGTCAAGGCAGTGTCCAAAGCCACTTTATGGACTTTGGATGTTAACACTCGGAGACGCATTTTCTCGGGCACTGCCATCATGCCTGCAATCCGACTTCTGAACCTGCCTTCCCAAACCGAGCGTCCATCAAGGAAAGGGCAAAAGAATGGAACACGCCCCCCCCCCCGTCCACACCACCGATTCGGCGACGCATCGAGCCACCGCACCGAACGATTTGCGAAACACGACCCAGACGGAAGGTATCACAGCCACCGCTCGTCTCGCGGGACGAAAACGCCCCGCTGGTGTCGTGCAGCTTTGGGACGCCGATCCCCTCGGCCTGGTCTGTCGGGTCGCGTGGCGCGTACTAGCGGCGAGGATCCCCAAGTCCCCCGTCCCCAGCGAGCGGTCGAAATATTTTAGCACAGCATGGCGTGTTCGGCTGTGCCGTTAACAGAGCGTGGAAGACGGTGGATGGGATCGCTCGTGTGCTACTGGGGGGGTTTCTGGGGACGAGGGCAGGCGGGGACGCGTGGATGTGATGGGTGATTTGGAGGGCTCGCGCTGGGGTTGGTGAGAGTTTGTGTGGGGAGGATCGGAGGGCGGCTGGATGGGCGGTGTGATTGGGCGGAGGCTGATGTGAAGGGCGACTTTTACGTTATATTTTTGGGACGGTGGAGTGGAGTTATCGGCATGTTTGCGAAGCTGAAGAGTAAGTTCAGGTGGGTAATCGTGACGGTAGCGAAAGGCGGGTCAGTGTGCTTGGAGACGAAGCGGTGCTGAGCCCCATTCGAGAGTACTGCATGCTGATTTCACGTGAAGATCGGATCTACGGACTTGATTCGACAGTGGTAACAATAAGCCATGACCATGTGTTCGGGTTGAAAGATGCATTTCAGTTATGAATGGCTGGGGCTATTGCAGAGCTAGTAAGTAGCTGGGCCTGCCTTGGACCTAGGAGAGCCGACAAGAGCGAGGGTTTCGTGAAGTAGCGTTTAATTCCGTGGTAGTCTCTCGTGAATAATGCAGAAGCTGGAAGTCCAACCATATGCAATCGTTATTCAGGGCCTCTTAAACCTACTCCTTTATCCTGTTGATGCCACCCTAAAAGACTTCCAAAGATATGCATTACCCCAGCATCTTTACTGCTACAGGACTAGCTTACATCGCTGGACAGTCCTTAGAATGAGGGCGTGCTCTCAGCTTCACAATCTCGTAGCGGTAAGCTTTGCAGACCCATTCCTGTGTGAATATATGGAACGGATTTTATAGGACATAGAATTTAGGACCCAAGAACCCAAGAACTCGTATACTGGTAGAAAAGAGAGAATGGTAGTGCCAAAATCCTCTCAGAAGGTCCTCGTATGGATAAAGGTTACATGGGTGGAGAATCTTGGGTCCTATGACGCTGTGGGCCCATCCACCCAATAGCCCTATTGAAGATATACATCAGCCTGAAAGCTATGACTACAGCTTTGAAAAAAGAGAACTATCAGCTGCCCAGAAGACTGAGATGATTTGAAGGAGGCTTTCGCATCGTACAGAGGTCATCATTGGAGACGCTGACGTGCGACCGTCACACAGCTAGCTCAGGCCGAACATGCTAGCGTACCAATAAACCTGTGTGCGCAACATAGCTCATGTCAACCTCACCATACGGACCATATCCTCTATGGAGTTAGGGGTGCCGATAACATTGATGCATGGAATTGCGTGGAAAGCCGCACTGTCGAGCGAGATGGGTGGCCTCACAAAGAGCCCGTGAAGGCCACCATCACTTCGCACGATAGAAGAAGCAGCGTGGAGGGAATCATGCATGCGTTGGCAAGGCAGAATTCCTGAAGATCTTGTGTATGATGGCGGCGGAGGCTCTGAGCCCTTTGTTTTGAAACATGGAGGCTCAAGTTGGTGGTGGAGCAGGCGCTTAAGTGCATGCAGTTACATAGTCTAGATAAACCAACGCGTAGATTCCCTAACGTAGCATGGGCGAGCAGAGCAGAATGATCTATTGAGTCAATAGCCACAGATTGGTAAGGACGTGCAAGTTCGTTGGCATCTGCGAGGCATGTTGCGGCAAAGTCGCGGCAAAGTCGATGGCGTATACGGCGATGACGGTCCCCTCTACCATGGGATTGGAATCTACCCTGCGAAGCAGAGGCCCCTTTGTGAATTCGCATTTAAGAAACCAAACAGATTGGGGCAAGAGGTCCGAGGGAGATGTCACCGCCGACATGGGCCAACTGTTCTCGTCGCAGAGACTCACCTTGATCCTTCCGAGGCGACGGTCGAGTTGCCGGCAGCCATATACAGGCAATTCCAGTAGCGGCAGCGTGCCTCGTGGGCGAGAAGTGACTAAAATGTCTTGGAGCTCGGACGGCAGCTAAAAGAACGTTTCGGTGACAGACGAGGGAGGGCGAGCGGCCTTGTGGAGGCCGGGCAGCGAGTCAGGCGGAATTACCTAGTGCTGCATCTATGAGGCACAGAGGCACAGAGGCATCGGCGAACAGACGTCTTGGACGATGGATGATGCCACCGTCCTGTTGTTGGCTTGACTGGAATGGCCAGACTGGAATGGGGCAAGCGGAAATGCAGGTGATGGACCAAAGCCCCACGGGCCCAACGGGGATGGACAGATGGCGGGATGGCACAGAAGCACGTCGACAGAATCTAAGCATAATTCCGCCGTCGAGCACCGTCCCGGCAGTAGTCGAAGAGGTCGATCACGCTGGCAGGGTGGGGGCGTCAACAGTGCCAGGACGAGGCCGATATCCTGACCGATGAGGTGGACGATAACGGTGGTCGGAGAATTATCGTGATCAACGAGCCTGGTAGGGACGTGTTGGCCGTTTCGCTGGCGGCTCTCTTCCAGGCCTGCTGGGGGTTTGTTTCCAGCTCGACGGGTCTCGTAAACGAAGAGGATGTGCTCGCGGGCTGTAGTGGGCGCATGGCTGGCGCTTACGCTGGCCGCGGGCTGGCTGGGGCGATTGGACGCGAAGGGGCCCAGCGGCCGGCAGGGCTAAGCAGGGGGGAACAGGGATGCAGGTGCGCTGCAGGGGGGCCGTCGGGGGAGCTGGTGGAGAACAGACGGGCAGGCCAGGCAGACAAGAGGGGACAAGGGACAGGTCAGGGTGCGATGCACCATCTGGCGTCCTGGCTTTGTCGTCCATCTGCTGCCTCTTCTCGCACCTCCTCCCACCCACCCACGCGAGCTAGGCGCATATTGGCGAAACAAACGTTGCGCAGCCGGCTGCTATTTCAGATATACCCCCGCGCCTGCATCCATCGCTCCTACGCCGCACTTCGTCGCGCGCTGCTGCTGCTGCTGCTGCTGTTGCTGGGCGTGCCGCTCGCTGTCCGCCTTCAGCCTCGCCAGGCCATCGCATCTGCGGCCGTCCTGGAGACCCAAGGTGCCGTACAAAGAGACCCCATCGCGGCGCTGCTTGTGAGTGTGCTGTGCCCGAGAGGACGCGCATCCAGCATACCTTGACTCCTCGTCTACCATCACCACCATGGCCACGGCGACACAGCTCATGCCCTCTCCAACCACCAGCGGCATCAAGTCGGCTTTTAGCCCGTACACCGATTCGCCCAGCTCTCCCGCGCCTTTCTCGCATGTGTTTCCAAACAGGTGCCAATCCCCCTCCCCCTCGTTCCCGGTAGCAAACCTCCCCGAGAAGCAGAAGCGCTAATGGAAACCTCAAGATCCTCGAATTCCTCGGACCATCTGCAGCCTCCACCAAGTCCCTACCCCTCTAGTGTCGACCCCTCGCCAGTCGACAGCAATGGAACCAGCGGAACTGAGGTAGATACCCTAGGACGCCATGCACAACCAGCATTCGCTAACTAGCCCCACAGATCGAAGACGATGCGCAGGTCAATCAGCTCAGCGAGGACGAGGGCAGCGATATCCGGTCGCCCATGGAAGACATAATCAGTCCGGTGAGCCTAGAGAGCCACGTCAAGCCCTCACGGCTAGACACGTCGCTGCTAGTCCGCAGTCGCGCCGATTCTGATGAAGCGCCGCAATCCGTCATTCATGCGCCCGCCCATTTCAAAACATTTGTATGTGTCGCGTAGATTGTGGTTGCACTACATACGCGCTGACACGACAAACAGAACCAAAATCGGTCGAGCGTCTCGGTTCCGTCTTCTAGCGAGGCTACCTCAGACCAGACTGCGGTGGTGTCTCCGCAGACTCCAGAAGCAAACATGCTCCCCGACGAGAAGGTCCGTCGTGCTCATGTAGCCTTATTCCAGCTCGTCATGGCTGAACATCCACAGCATTCTTCCACATACACCCATCCAATTGATACTGATGTTCCCTCCTCTGCCCCTGATCGCTCCACACCGCGCGCACAAACGCGTCAAGACTACGAAGAAGATGGCAGACGGCGAAGTGTCCGGCTGAGCGCTAGCCTGGCGGGTAGGTTTCTGCCTTCTGATGAAGCGTCTCAAGCTCATTCTGTAGACATTGCCGAGACAGAAGATGCCAGCATATCGGAGACAGCCTCGAGTTCCACATTCGAAATTGACGAGAGCCAACTTGGTGACTCACAGTATCTCGAATCTCCGCGGGTCAATATGGCTTCCAACGCAGGCACGCAAACCATGGGGGAAGTTCTGCACGGCATCAACGAAACTGAGCGGGAGATCGCTGCTCTGCGCGGTGCCCTTCACGAATGCTGGACGCTATGCAACACGCTTGCGAAACTAAGCCAAAATCATCGTCAAAGAATGTTTCAGTACTCAGGAGGCAGAGGCGAGGTTCAAGAACATGCGTGGAGAACCTGTTGGCGTCTTTGTCAAAGACTCTACGAAAGCCGCAACGAACACCCTGACACCCAGATCAGACCGACGTTAGAATTATGCCGGGATTTCTGCCAAGCACTGTTTGACGTACGTCAACGTGGAGATGAAACAGCAGACTCAGTATTACGAGTCAGTTTCGAGCTTAACAATCACCTATACAATGCACACGACCGCAACTTGCCTGAGGCATTTAGGGAACGCACATTGGACTTCTACCTGACCTTATGTCATAGGCTGATGAAGCAAAGGACATCCCTTCCTGAAGAAACGGATGCACTGCTCCATGCGTGCTGGTCTTTGGCTGAAATGCTCTTCAGCATCCGTCAAAACAGCCGAGACAATAAGCCCCCTGATGAAGAAATTCTTGGCTCTGCGATCCAGGCCTGTTGGGAGTTGTGCGACCTCTTCCGAGAAGGGTGGACACAGGTACGGCCTGAACGTGGAACTCCACGTCCTTCACAGTATACGTTCACCGCTGCCCCCGCTTCAGTGTCACACTCTCAGACTACATATTCAGAAACCTCGGGACGTTCATCCAGCTTGAATGAATCGTATCATTCTGCACTATCCATGAGGAAACAGCTCCTGATGCACCCAGAGACTCCGACAACTATCTTTGACGAACGCGAAGAGTTTTCGCCTGCTGAGGAGCAGAATGTTCCAAACATACTGATTCTAGGCCCTGAGGCAGGCCAGACACGCACACATGACCGCTGGTCCTCTTCTTCCTCCAACCTTTCAACGTATTCCGATGCTTCTGTATCTATTCATAGCTCGTCAACCGCGACAGCCGGGCGTGAAGATCCGAATCTGATTCGCCTGAAAGGCCTCGTCGTTAAGGCCGCCATCAATATGGGATATTCGCGTCATATACCATTACCCGACTTCGTTCGTTCGTTGCCGTCCAACAGTTTTGGATCAGTTCCTTGGCAAACTGCACTTTTCGAGAATTATAAGAAACTTGTCCTTACTGACCCCACATTACGCAATGTGCACACGCAACCGCTGCGCCGGTTAACTGCCAGCGAGATTGGCAGAGCAGTACAGTGGATGGCACGGAGTCAAAGCTTCAGTTGGATGTCCGATCTCTACCGCTTTGTTTTTGGTTCTTTCCCAGAGGATGCAGGGCAACGAAACGTCATCATTAATGCGTAACGCAGCGTAGCATTTTTCTTTTCGATATTCACTTCGACGTGTTATCTGTTGTTTATTTGGAAGAGGAATGGATATCTGGTCACCTGGTGCGATATACCCCATCTAACGTTCTTTCTGGCGCGAAAACTTTCAGCGGTATTCTTACAGATCTGTTCTTCTACGAGAGTATGTAGATTGCGGACATACGCCGCTTATATTCTTTTGTACATTTGACGACTATCTTCATCTGCGAAGATGAAGGGATACACTTTTTAGAGTGAATATAGCAAGTCAGATTAGTGTAGCTACTTTCGTCCTTATATTCATAACTGGTGTCTTTCATATTGGCGTCCTAAAGCCGGCTTGCGAAAGCGAATTACTGGGAGATATTTCGATGCGAGGAATGCGGGCACCCCATGCAGGCCACAATCACAGCGCGAGGCTGAGCACTCAAGGGGACCACATGATCAGTCAACCCGCACAACACACAAACAGTCCCTATTCCCTCTTCAAATTCATAGTCTACCGTTAATATGAAATTACGCAAGGTCAGACCAGCTGAGCCCAGCGCAAAACGGAGTCAAGAAAAGAAAGTACCGAAGAAGCCTCGCGTCTTCAAACTCTTCCGGAGACTTAGAGAAAAGGTGCGGGAGGGTGCGAAAGGTAAAGGTAGGCGCACAGCTCGAATCGTCGCATGCGCCTTCAACAGTCTTGGCTCGAATACTATTTAGCTTGGGAAGTTGACTTCGACGTTTGCTGACGAGCACCAAGGGAGAGCGGAGGCCGTCACAGTATCAGCCATACAGCCAACACAAGCGCCTGCGCGTAGTGAGCCTTTCGTTCCTGCCCCTCGATATTATTATCGCTCTGCACCCGTGAACGATTACGAAGATGAGGAGACCTACAGCATGAGAAGGAGGCGGATGATTCTAGGGTTTACGAGGGACGAGTACAGGAGGTATGTTGCGCAGCCGGTGAGAGTACGTCCGGGACTCTACACTGTCGAGTTGATTTGATCCACCATTTCATATAGTTCACGGGGTACACTATTTTCTGAATGGCATGCTATTTCCTGTCCTGATATGTCAAAAGACAAACCTTGACTTGGCTGGCACTCGCCATGATCGGGTACCATCATGAGCAAACTGCTTGAGCATACTACACAGCACCGTTGGAATAGGTATTTGATGGGTCCGGAAATCCAGAAGACCATGTCTGGATGCGGGCGCAACAGCGGCCGATACATCCCCGCCTTTCCTCCATCGCCATCTACCGAAACCAAACACCTCTCCGATTGCAGCCTCCTTCGACCCAACAAAATCCTTCCAATCCTGATCCGTCGTCGATGCTACCTCCCCCTCATGGTCTCCTCTTTTGTCTAGATTAACTACCTCTCATACACCCCTGCCCCCCCAACCCCACTCGTTCGCCTCAGCGAAATCGAACCCCGCCATTGTAACACAGCATACAAAAGACCCCGTTCTGAACGTCGTGTAACACCCGATCCAATATACACAGCCCGAGCACATGACATTCGCAGCCACAATCTTTGCCAATACACTGTCTGCATGCATGCATACATGTATGTATGTACATGATGCATGCACGGCAATCACTGCATTATCAGACGCGTGTACCGATGTGCGTGCCCATGGGGGCTGACCGGTATTTGTTGGTTGAGTAAGCTGGCTGGTGGGACTGGCGATATTGGATGCTGTTTGCGCGTATGACGCGCGTTGGCGAGGGTGGTGTGATGGGTTGCGGTACTGGTTAGGCGTAGTGCTGCATGTGGCTAGGGTGAGGTGTTGGGCGTGTTGGGATGGTGGAAAGGAAATGCATTTTGGGGGCCGTAAGAGGAAAGTTTCTCTTATTGGTTTCGTGGGGTGAATTCGATCGAGGTGGGCGAGTTGTAGGTGCGAGACTCCCGATCTGGTAGGGGCAGGAATAGCATTGCAGATATAGATGAATGGATTACTCATAAAAAGTTCATAGGGTTCCAAAGTAACCTCTCCCCAGATAGGTATCAAGTGCAAGCTCATAATCGACCAATCGCAAAGAAACGCAGTTTACAAATTCTCCACAACAATCCAGACCATTGCGTCGCCCTCCAGTGGACCTACATTTCTCATCTCTCTTCTCCTTTCCTTGTCACTCTTTTTGGCCTCTCTAAACTGTCTCCTAACGTCATTCTTTTCCCTCCTTAATGCTTCCTTTGCTTCTCTATGCTTCTTTTTCAGCTTCTTGCCTTCTTCACTCTTCTTCCGTAGGCCCTTCTTCCTCAGTTCCCTCCTTTCCGTTCGATACTCACGCTTCAGCTCCCTCCGATTAGATCTAAACTCGCGCATCACAGCACGCTTTGTCTGCTTCTGCTCAATCTTCTCATCCATCGCTACTTTCTCGTTGGACGCCTTTTCGATTGCGAGTGCACGGTCGCGCTCAATTTCTAGAGCAGACTTCTTCCCCTTTTTCTGGGAGGCTTCGGCAGCATCATTGATCTCGCGCATACGGTTCAAGAAGAGTGCCTCAGTGTCAGGGTATTCGTCATCATCATCAGAACCTGACGAGGAGGAACTCGATGAACTGGCAGACGAAAGGGACGAGGCATCGTCACCCGGATCGTCTTTGGACTTTGATTTCTTTTCTGCGTGTTTTCGGAGCTCGGCTTCGACGTAGGATTCGCCAGATCCGTTGTGACCAATGATCGTGTTTGTATCCCGCGTTTGCGGACCAGCTGCCGCTGCCGCTGTATTCGGAGAAGACTCGGGCGCTCCAGGGGCCGCTGGTGAACCCGAACATGCACCCCAGCTCTTTCCGCTTGCAGTCTCGCCAACTCTCTGACCCAAGGTCTCTGCCATTCTCCCTAAATCATTGCCAAAAGCGCCCGCTTGTTTGCCAAATTGCTCACCCCAGACTTCCATTCTCTTGCCGAACTCTTCCCCTAGCTTTCCAAGATTTTGCCCAAGTGCCTCCCAACCGGCGCCAGATCGACCACGAGCAATGCCTGAAGGGCCAAATCCGGGTGGTCCCGGTGGTCCAAATCCGGGCGGTCCCGGTGGTCCAAAACCAGGTGGTCCCGGTGGTCCAAAACCAGGTGGTCCAAATGGGCCATAGCCAGGGGGGCCGAAGGGGCCATATCCCGGAGGTCCAAATGGGGTCCAAGGCCCTCTTCCCCTGCCCCTTCTACCCCAAGAGCCACGTCCCCAGCCGTGATCAGACGGTGGACCATGCGGCCCATGTTCATGCGGGAACTCGCCTGGAATTGAATGGGGAGGGTCTGCATCATTCCTCTCAACGTATTCCCTCTCTAAGGCACTCTTCTCAGTGCCCGTTGCCCGCGCATTTTCTTGTGGACCAGGTCTACTCTCCTCGGGTCGCATATTCCGGAACCGCTTGGCCATTTCCCTAACTATAAGAGCAGCAACACTGGGCTCGGGAACACTTAACTCCAGCGGTTCGATCCAGGGATGCAGAGCCTGTGCCCTTTTGGAGGCCGTCGATCTGGGGTCCAAGACGCTTGCTACCGCTCCAGCGCGCTGGCCCCTTTCGGTTGGTACCCTGGCAGCGTCCAAAAGCGTCTCCAATGTCTTGAATGTAACCTTTAACCCACGTGGAGCGAAGAAGGCTTCATTTGTGGCATCTATGTAACTTTGCACAAGGTCAGTGCTCGACCTGGAAGGGCCATCCAGCTGTATGAGATCCATAGCGGTAGTATTCGTTGCTGAACACAGCGCATTGAGGCCGTCGAGAAAATCCAGGAACTCGGCTGGTCGAATTGAATGGGCATGCAATGCCTTCGCATACGCTCTCAGGAACTGGGTCGGTTCTTTGGAGCTCTCCATCTCGTTTGCTAGCGTTTCACTTGAAGTTCCCGGCCACTCGCCAGGAACACGCCCATTGCCTCTTCCTCTAGCATGACCACCTCTGCGCCCATGACGTCGCACTTTCCCATGTCTGCTAAATTCGACACCATCCTGTGGGATAGCAACAGATCGTGCTAGACGTGGAGCGTATCTCGTATCCGAGTCCGGTTCATGCTTTGTAAACTCTAGTGCGGTTTTCAGGAGCGCGGTCGCCTGATCTGGAGCGCTTCCAGCTTCTCTCGCATTCGTTACACCGGTGTCTATCCTGCCCACCGGAATACTCTCACTGCCGCCCATCTGGTGCACCGGCACATTGACGGACAGGCCACTCGCGCTTTGCCTACTCTCCCTCGCAAGCTCATCTGCGGTCGCGCGATGTGCATGAACCTCGGCATCAGCAGGAATGTCATACTGGGGGCTCTGATCTAAATTCAGACGATGGATTTCCACAGAATTGGGGTCCAAGGGCGGAACGCCGTTTCTGGCATCGTGTAGCGCTTGCTGTTGTGCTTCGTCGTAGGTAGGCGGAAGATCATCGTAGTGAGGCCCGCTTGGGCTGTGAATGGGTGTGGGATCGAATACATCCTCCGAGTCGGAATCTATATTGTCGGGAAACGTGCTGGAGCGTGGCGTAAAGACGGTGTTTGCAGTTGATGCGGAGGTTGACGATGGCTGTGGGCCATCGGTGGTTGCGCGGCCCGCAGGTGTATCACCCATGATGTCTTATCGTATTGCGACGTCGGCCTCTTGATCACGAAACAACAGGAGAAAAGAATGACTACGAGACTGATCGCAGGGCTCGACGCTTTTCAACGTCTAGCGGCGTAGGGTGCCACGCTACGATGGTCGTCATCGCGCCGACGCTTCTCGAAGCCACGCTGCAGAAGCGGAGGATGAGATTGGTAAAGCTGAAGCTGGACGGGCTGCTGCCTGCTGACACCGCCAATAATCGCTTCGCTGGTAGCAAGGGACCGCGCGTCTTGCGCAAGCGCTACGCACGTGGTGAGGAGTCGACGACAGTACGCCCACCCGTTCGAGCCTGAGGCGGGCGAGCGATACGAGACTGTTTGTTCATCACACCATAGTCGTCGGATGGCACAGCCTGCATTCGTGTATAACCCAAACGCAACGACTGCCCATCAAACTCCTCTCTTATTCTAAAGGTTACTTCGCATGTATACACAACATCAACGATGCGATCGAGTGATCTCCAACCAGCGAGCGCCCCTCTAGCACTGGCACTCCCGGTTCGGTCCCTCCTTCCTGAAGCCAACCGTCGTGTATCGCAGAACACAGGATAGTTACTTTGTCCTCTAGATTGCCGTAACAATGAAGCCAGCCCAAACTCCAACCTTGCTGAAGTGGCATTGCATATCGGAGTACAGAATACCAAGCCACTTGAAACCGCCTTCCTCCCTTGCGGCCGTACCCAACCTTCAAAACCCCGTACATCCTGTCTCTGACCTCATCGTCCTAATAGGCCAATATGGCACATTACTCTTCGCTTAACCAACAAAACTTCTCCTTGACACCTCAAACTTCGTCGACGACTGGCAGTTATCATTCAAGCACTGGAACTGATAATACAGAGCAAAATCCATTCTTGGCACCTCAGGCAACCCGACAAGTAACGGAAACAAAAAGGACGTATTCCTATGTTTTCAGTGAGTGGCCATGGGACATACTCTCATGGCTTCTATGTGCGATTATTATAGCCGCCATTATCGCGCTCATGATAATTTTTCATGGGAAAACGGTCTCGGAATGGCATTCAAAGATTCGAATCAGCACAATTGTCGCTTGTTTATCTCAAAGTGGCACAGATTGCTTTTCTGTAAGTCGGGCTGACGATGGATTAACAACCAAGTCAATATCTACGCGACATCAAGTTGACTCGATTACCTAGTGTCCCCACCCAGGCATGCATCAGCCAATTGAAATGGACATGGTCCAGAAAGTGTAAGAGCACCATCGATTTTGAGCGTTTCGACGAAGCAAGTCGCGGTCCATGGGGGAGTTTACTCTTGCTTTTAAGATTGTCGGAACCGTAAGTTCATATTTGCCTCTGCAATCCTAAACTACCTTGTTTGGTTATTCGTTTTAATGACCAAGTTGTAGAAGCCTTGCTCATGTAGGAGCCCTTGCCGTAATCTTCTTGATGTTATTCGCGCCTTCCTTTCAACAGGCCATTAAAACAGATCTCAAATTTCTCGAAGTGTCAACATCGCGACCCACAATTCCTCGTGCAGTGATGTATGAGCCCCTGGATATGAACGGCGCGTACAATGAACATTTATATGACTCAGGTCTTACATACGGTACGTGACCAGCCTACACGTGCATCGCTCACCACACACTGAATCTGCGCGTGCAGGAGCCGATCTTTATCTTTCGAATACAATCTCTTCATCTATGCTTTCTTCATTGCAGTCCCCCTCTGATATGCCAGCCAACTGTCCTATAGGCTACTGCACCTGGCCGCAGTATACCACCCTCGCACTCTACGCCTCTATCTTAGACATCACATCGTAGCTCATGTACT